>WBZL01003073.1_pt1 | contig 15608 bp, 9 predicted proteins | sample 5204291 | NCBI WGS metagenome assembly WBZL01 (sample SAMN12344345, study PRJNA552823) | activated sludge metagenome | biome: Activated sludge suspended growth; feature: Nitrification reactor; material: Wastewater; isolation source: activated sludge from nitrification reactor of wastewater treatment...
CGGTGCTAACGGATACCCGAAATGCTCACCGATCGGCCGTACTGCGGAACACCGTTTCCTTAGCGCGGCAACCTCGGCAACGGCAGCGACAGCATCTTGTGCAAGCCATCGAGCCGCGCCATCAGCCCGATCCGCTTGGGTGATTGAGCGGGCAGCGTGGCCAGCGCCGCCTCGATGACCTCGATGTCGTCGCGGCCGTCCTCGCCCCGGGCGAAAATCAGCAGGGCCTCGGGATCGCGCGAGGCCAGCGCGGCCCGCCGCACCCGCGCCCGCAAGTCCGAGCGCGCCTCGCTGATCTCGGGGGACTGCGAGTTCGGCAGCAACGGTCCGGCGTACAACCTGGTCGCCGCGCGCGGATCCCCGCGGTCCAGCGCTTCCAGCACCTCATCCGCGTCGGTCAGGACATCTTCGGTGAGGCGATAGGGCCGGCTCTGCAACGCCTGCTCACCGAGGATCTTGCGCAGCCGGGCCATCTCGGCGCGCACCGTCACCAGCGGCACATCATGCTCGTGCAGCATGACCGCGAGCCGCTCGCCGGTCAGGCCTTGCGGGTGCGCACTAAGCAGGTACAACATCTCGGAGTGCCGGGCTGACAGCTTGACCGTCTCCCCGGCTCGGCGAAGTTCCGCCCGATCCCGGCCGAGAACGAGCAGTTGCACCTGTGCCGACGCGGGTTGTTGCGCGGCCAGCCACTGCTCGACCGCCATCGCCGTGGCCCGGACCATCGCAAGGGCCTGTGGGCTTGCAACGTGATCGCGGCCGGTCACATCCAAGACTCCGAGTACCCGGCCCGAGTGGGGATCGTGGATCGGGACGGCTGTGCAACTCCACGGTTGCACCGGGCCCCTAAAGTGCTCCGAGGCGAAGATCTGAACTGGGGCGTCGAGGGTGAGGGCGGTACCCGGGGCGTTCGTGCCCGCGTCGGATTCCGACCAGCTCGCGCCGGGTAAGAAGCCGATGCCCTCGGCCCGGGAGCGCAATCCGGCGTCCCCTTCCACCCACAAGAGCCGGCCTCGATCGTCGCCCACCGCTACGACGTGGCCGCTGCCGGCAACGGGATCGGTCAGCAGCGAACGGATCATCGGTAGTGCACCGCGCAACGGCGTGGCATCGCGCGCGGCTGCCAGCGTGCCCTCATCCCAGATCAGCGGCGGAGTGTCGGCGCCCGGGTCCACGCCCTGACGCACGCTGCGCTGCCAGGAATCGAGCACCAGGGACCGGACCGAGGACACCGCGGAGGTGTCACCGGTCAGGAATCTCTCCTGGGCGATACGCACCGCCCATGCGAGCGAGCCCAGGTCCGGGGCCGCCCAGTGCGAGGGCGGCCGGCCGCGTGGCATGCACCGAGGGTACGACCGATCCGAGCGCCGTGCCGTGGGAATCCTTCGACGTCCGCTCACCGCTAGCCTGACGCGCATGCGCCGCATCGCCGCCCTTGTCCTGCTGCTGGCCGCGTGTTCCAGCGGCACCAGCCCGGTGCCCGAACAGCACTCCGCGGCACCCAAGGTGTACGCCTATTCACTTGTGGCACCGCTGCAGGCATCGCCTTCGGGGCTGGTCGCGCGGGCCGTGCTGCCCGCCGGCGGCTCCTGCCCGCAGCTGGAGGTGACCGGCGCCGACCCGGTGCAGATGGACCGCCGGACGCCCGGGGCCACGACGAAGGGCTACTTCGACGACGTGGTCGTGTGCTCGGCGCCGATCCCGACCGGCGCCACCGCCGCCAGCGTTGCCGGCCAGGACATCCCCGCGGCCATGCCCACCGATCTCCAGACGGTCGCGGCATTCGGAGACTCCGGCTGCCTGATCAAGAAGGTGGTGCAGAACTGCCGTGAGGACTGGCCATTGCGTCCGCTGGCCGAGCAGGTGGCGCGCGCGCAACCGGACCTCATCATCGACGTCGGCGACTACTACTACCGGGAGCGGGCCTGCCCCTCGGACGCGCAGGACAAGTGCGGCGGCAGCCCGGCGCCGGCCAGGGGCGTGCCGTTCATCGACTCCGCGGCCGGCTGGATCGCGGACTACTTCGACCCGGTGTCCCCAATGTTCAGCGCTGCGCCACTGCTGGCCGTCCGCGGCAACCACGAGCTTTGCAGCGAAGCCGGCAACGGTTACTTCCTCTTCCTCGACTACCGCGATGGCTCCGAGGACGTCTGCGCTCCGCGTGCCGATGGCAGGGCACCCGTGGTGCAGACCAAGCCGTGGAAGGTGGACGTTCCGCTGATCACAGGCAAGGACCTGCGGCTGGTGGTCGTGGATTCCGCGCACGGGTGGGACTACGGCATCTCGCCGTGGGCCGGCCGGCAACGCGGGCTCTACCAGCGGGCGGCGACGATGTCCAAGAACCCGGGCGGGCTGAGCTGGCTGGTGACCCACCAGCCCCCGCTGGCCATCACCACCACCAAGTACAACCCGGGCAACGTCCCGAACTGGACGAACTGGGTCGCCGTGGACCAGACCGTAGGCTCCCGCGGATTGTTGAAGCGGTACGCCGCGATCGTCTCCGGGCACCTGCACTTGAGCCAGGTCGTGAAGATCCCCGGGCTGCCCCCGCAGTTCGTCTTCGGGGGCGGCGGCACGTTCCTCGACCCGCCGGACGGCTACACGACGCCCAAGTACGGGCCGCTGGCCAACTCGAAGGGCGAGCCGATGGTGCCGGGCTTCAAGCCCTACCCGAAGGACGAGTACCGCTGGATCGAGGTACAGCACGCGTTCGGCCTGGCCCGGCCGAATCCGGCCCAGGGCGCGTGGGATGTCGAGTACATCAAGCCCGATGGGTCGACCCTGGCCACTTGCACGGTGCGCAACGAGGTTCCTGACTGCGGGTGAGTGTCCGGTTTTGCAAACCGTTCACGCCGAAACCGCCGAAATCGGCCCTCAAGCCGACCTTTCTCGCCGAACGGTTTGCAAAGTCGGACACGGAATAGCCGGCATCCGCCTGCGGTTGGACCTGACATGCACCCTCGCGTGACGATCAACATGCCGGAGATCCCCAAGGACCTGCCGATGATCCACGCGTTCTCGGGTTTCGTGGACGCCGGCCACAGTATTCGACAGACCATGTCGCACCTGACCACATCGCTGCCCCACCAGCTCGTCGCCGAGATCAGCATCGACGACATCTACGACTACCGCGCGCGGCGGCCGGTCATGACCTTCGACCGCGACCATTTCTCCGAGGTCGACATGCCGCAGGTGAAGCTGGAGATCTTCTGGGACGACCACTCCAAGCCCTTCCTCATGCTGCACGGCCCGGAGCCTGACGTCGGCTGGCAGCAGGTCGTGCAGTCGGTGATCGAGCTGGCCGAGCACTACAAGGTCGGCAAGACCATCGGGCTGCAAGCCATCCCGTGGCCGGCCCCGCACACCCGCGACCTGATGGTCACTCCCCACGCCAGTGACCCCTCGATGGTGGAACCGCGGCCCAGCGTCGTGGACCGGGTGGACGTGCCGGGCAGCCTGACGAACTTGGTCGAATTCGCGACCGGGCGCGCAGGCATTCCCGCCATGGGCTTCGCCATCCACATCCCCCACTACCTGGTCAACACCGAGTACCCGACCGGCGCGCTGGCCGTGCTGGACGAGGTCGGCAAGGCTGCGGGGCTCACCATCGACCGCGGTGATTTACCGACGCTGGCAGCCCGGGTCCGCGAGGAGATCGACGAGTCGATCGCCAGCAGCGACGAGAACGAGCAGGTGGTCGCGGCGTTGGAGCAGCAGTACGACGCAGAGATCACGTCCTTGGGCGCCTTGCCCAGCGGAGACGACTTGGTGGACCAGATTGAGCAGTTCCTGGCAGATCAGGGCGAGGACTGAGACAGCCTCGCTCCCGTGCCTGGCGACGCGCCCGATCGGTGAGCATTCCGGGCATCCGTTAGCACGGCAGGCGAGATTCTGGCGTCCGTAGTGCTCACCGATGCCCAGAGTGCTCACCGATAGGGGCTTCACCGCCGGCCCACCTTGCCACGGTCTGAAAGATCCGGGCTACACGGATTCGCTGGGCACTAGCGGGCGAACCAAGCATGGGTCGCGGCGACCATGGCCCGCAACCCGATACCTATGGCGCGCTCGTCCACGTCGAACGTCGACGCGTGCAGATCCAGCGTCTCGCCCTTGCCGTCGTGCACGCCGAGGCGGCCGTAACACCCCGGCACCCGGTCGGTGTACCAGGAGAAGGAGTCCCCGCCCCAGGACTGCTCGGTCGGCACCACTGCCTCCTGACCGAGTTCGGCCGCGATCGCATCGGCCCACAACGCAGTCGGTTCGACGTGGTTGCTGACCGGCGGCACGCCCTTTCGGTGGTACAACTCCCAGCGCACCCCGGTGTCACCCAGGATCTTCTCCACCGACTCGTTGAGCAGTCGCTGCAAGGCCTCCCACACCACCCGGTCTGGAGTGCGCAGCGTGCCGATCAGCACCGCTTTCGCCGGGATCACATTGGGCGCTTCGCCGGACACTGCCGAACCCCACACGAGCCGGATCGGGCCCTTGTCCGCGCGCTCGACCCGATCGGTCAGGACCTGCGGCAGGCGCAAGGCGAGCTCAGCCATCACAGTGATGAGGTCCACGGTGGCTTCCGGGCGGGCGGTATGTCCGCCCGGGCCATGCAACGTGATCCGGATCAAGTCCGAGGCCGAGGAGATCGGCCCGTTGCGTAGGCCAATGGTGCCGGCCTGCTTCTTGGGGTCGCAGTGCAGGCCGAAGATGACACCAACGTCGTCAAGGTGTCCCTCCTCGATCACGTCGACCGCGCCACCCGGAACACTCTCCTCCGCCGGTTCGAAGATCAGTCGGACCCGGCCGGGCGGCGGGTTCTGGGCGAAGTACAGCCCCGCGCCGAGCACGATCGCGGTGTGCACGTCATGCCCGCACGCGTGCGCAACTCCCGGAACCAGCGAGGTGTACGGAGCATTGCACTCGTCCTCCATCGCCAGCGCATCGATGTCAGCGCGCAGTGCCAGGACTGGGCCGTCGCCGGTGCCGACATCACAGACCAGGCCGGTGCCGACGTTGAGCACCTTGGGCTCGAGGCCGGCAACCTGTAGGCGGCGGACCAGCGCAGCGGTGGTGCGGGATTCGTCGGAGGAGAGCTCGGGGTGTGCGTGCAGATCACGCCGAAACGCGATCAGTTCCTCGGCGCGCGCCTGCACCCACTGCTCGATTCTCACCTCAGATCAGCCGCCAATTCCTCTCGAAGTAGGTCCACTACGTCGTTCAAGGAGCCGCCCTGGGCAACCACTGCACGTTGGCGGTTGGCAGACGAGCCCGTGTCCAGAATCTCACGTACGCTCTGCAGCGCGTCGAGGGTCCCGAGCTGTGTCGCGACGGGCGACAGCATCTCGACTATCTCGGCGATGTTCTCGCGGAACGGTTGCGTCCGTCCGGTGGTGTCGAGCATGACCCGGCCGTCGAGTCCGTAGCGGGCCGCACGCCATTTGTTCTCCCGCGCCACCCAGCTCGGCATGTCCGGCAGCGGCTCGCCAGCGTCCACTCGCTGGTCCATCCAGACGATGAGCGTCTGTGCCAGTGCTGCAATCGCCCGGACTTCCCGCAATGTGGGAATCCCGTCGCACATTCTGATCTCAACCGTGCCGAACGTCGGATGCGGACGGATGTCCCACCAGACCTCCTTGACGCTCTTGATGGTCTGCGCGTTGATGAGCGCGGTCATGAACCGCTCGAACGAAGCCCAGTCCTCCATCCAGGGCGGCAGTCCGGAGGTCGGCATGATCTCGAAGATCTTGCTGCGGATGCTGGCCAGGCCGGTGTCCTCACCCATCCAGTAGGGACTGGAGGTGGACAGCGCGAGCATCTGCGGCAGGAAGTTCAGCATCGAGTCGATGAACTTGATGGCCTTCTCTTTGCTGCGCACGCCGACGTGGAAGTGCACGCCGTGGATCGCAAGGCGTCGCGCCGGCCAGCCGATGCGATCGACCAGCCACTGGTAGCGGTCACCAGGGCTGAGGTTCATCGACTCCCAGACCGCGAAGGGGTGGGTACCGGAGGACTCCAGCGCCAGGCCGCGCTTGTCGAGCAGTGGCTTGAGTTCCAGGTGGGTCGCTTTGAGGTCGGCCACCGCCTCATCCGGCGTCTGGCACACCCCGGTGATGATTTCGATGCTGGAGTTGAACAGCTCGTGCTTGGCCTTGGGATGCTCGCCGTCAGGATGCGGTGCCCCGACGATGCCGAGGATCTCGTCGGCCACCTCGACCAGGTCGCCGGTCTGCTGGCTCACGATGCCGTACTCCACTTCGACGCCCAGAGTGGGGGCGCCGGAGGGAGTGAACTCGACCTGCATGGGGTCAAGGTAGTGGGTGGCCGGGGTGGCGCGCGCTTTTCGCGTTATCCCGATTCCGCACGAAGCGGGCCATATGTGGCCCCTTCTGCGCTGGATCCCGGTGTCCCGCCCCCAGCAGCCTCGGTTACCATGGAACGGCCCTCGACGGCTGACGCCCGAGGACCCAGGTCCCCATCGTCTAGCGGCCTAGGACTCCGCCCTTTCAAGGCGGCAGCGCGGGTTCGAATCCCGTTGGGGGCACGCAAGGTCCACCAGTTACAGTTGAACAAGCATTTCCAAATTTGGCCCCGTAGCGCAGTTGGTTAGCGCGCCGCCCTGTCACGGCGGAGGTCGCCGGTTCGAGCCCGGTCGGGGTCGCTCGAGTCCACTCGGACTCAATCGGCCAGGTAGCTCAGTTGGTACGAGCGTCCGACTGAAAATCGGAAGGTCGGCGGTTCGACCCCGCCCCTGGCCACCTCTTCCCTCGATACCCTCGGCCTGTGCTTACTCATGTCGTCGCGACCCGTTACGTGACGCCGATGCGAGAGGGCGGCTCGCTGCCTGGCTTGATGGAGGCCGACGACCTCGGCACGTATGTCGTGAAGTTCCAGGGCGCCGGGCAGGGACGTAAGGCACTCGTGGCCGAGGTCATTGCCGGCGAACTGGCCAGGGGGTTGGGGCTGGACGTGCCGGACCTGGTGACGGTGGAGGTGGACCCGGCATTGGCGGACGGGGAACCAGACCAAGAAGTGCAGGAACTACTGCGCAAAAGTGCCGGGCTGAACCTGGGAATCGATTTCCTGCCCGGCGCCCTCGACTACGACCCCGTGGCCTTTCCCGTCAGCCCCCTGACTGCGGGGAAGGTCCTGTGGTTCGACGCGTTGGTCGGCAACATGGACCGCTCCCGGCGCAACCCCAATCTGCTGCAGTGGGGCCGCATGTGGCTCATCGATCATGGCGCCACCTTGACGTTCCACCACCGTTGGGCAACCGCTGCTGCCAACGACGACCGTCCGTACGACGCTGCTGACCACGTCCTGTTCGGCAGCCACCCGGACGTGGCGGTTGCTGACGACGAGCTGACTCCGATGGTCACCGAGGAATTGGTGCGGCAAGCGGTTGCCGCAGTGCCCGACGAATGGCTCGCAGATGAGCCAGGCTTCGCGGAGCCCACCGCGGTCCGGTCGGCGTATGTGGAGCGGTTGCTGCAACGGCTGGAGGCTCGGGCGACATGGCTGCCTGCTCTGATCCAGTTGCTGCAGAACCCTCCCGAGCAACCACGCGCCCAGCAGGGACGTCCGGCGTGGCTGGGGGCCGACCGTGGCTAGGGTCGCGTTCGAGTACGCCGTCCTGCGGGTCGTTCCGCGCGTCGAACGTGGCGAGTCCATGAACGCCGGCATCCTGCTCTACTGTCACGGCTTGGACTACCTCGGCTCCGCGACCCTGCTGGACAGTGAGCGCCTCACCGCACTCGATCCGACGGCCGACGCGAGTCAGATCGAGCGCGCGCTGTCCGCGGCTGCGGACTGCGCCCTGCAACCCGGTGACGACCTGGGCAGGCGGTTCCGGTGGCTGACCGCGCCCCGCAGCACGGCCGTGCAGCCCGGCCCGATCCACACGGGATTGACCAAGAATCCCGCCGCAGAGCTCGCGCGGCTCATGTCGCTGCTTGTGGAACGCCCACCAGCGACGTGACGAACCCGGAACCGCCAGCCGCGCTCAGCGATACCAAGGAGATCTGGTGCATTGACCCGCAACCGGGCCCCGCGTAACCTCACGGCATGAAGCGGGGGAAGATCATCCTCGCCGCTGTCGTTGTGTCCAGCGGTCTTGTCGCGCCTGTCCCAGCCATCGCAGACGGACCCGGTGTCACGGTCACGGGCTCCGTCGACAGGATCAGGCCGGAGGACCCTGCCGTCCCGAGCGATAGCGCGATCACCATCTCCGCGGCACGCAACGAGTTCGCTTCCGCCCAGGTCATCGTCCGTGCCCAAGGCGCGCCGCTCACGGGGGTTTCGGTCGTCCAGTCCGCGCCCTTCACCAAAGGCGCGGACACCCTGCCAGCCTCCACTGTCACTATCTACCGGGAGGACTACTACACAGTCACGACGCCATCCGACGGCGAGGTCGTACTGACGAACCCGTGCACAGTCAATTGCAGGTGGCCTGACGCGCTCATACCGACCGTCGACCCGATCCACAATCAACCCCGCAATGCCTGGCCGGTGACAGTCCCCGCTGGTGAGAACCGTGTGGCTTGGATCGACGTGCTCGTGCCTGAAGGTCAAGCACCCGGGCTCTACACCTCGACGTTCCAAGCCCGGCAGAACGGGGTGCCAATCGGAGACGTGACGGTCAGCCTGAAGGTCGTGGACTGGACGATGCCCACCACCTCGAGTCTGCAGGGAACTTTCGCGCTCGACTGGCACAACATCTGCCGGACGTGGGGTGGCAACGGCAACGACTGCAGCAGTGTGCCCGGCGGGCTGTGGGCGATGTACGGCCAGATCGTGCGGATGATGCTGGACAGCCGGGTGTCCGTCTCCGGCCCGGCCGCAGGTGCGCCAACGACCGGCAATATGGCGCTGTTCGACCAGTACGCGCTGCCCTACATCAAGGGGACCGGACCGACCCGGCTGCCCGGCGCGAGACTCAGCACGGTCCTGCTGAACCGCTGGGAGGACTGGGCGATGTCGCACTGGCGGTCCAAGGCGGTTGCCGAAGGCTTCGAGGACCGGGTCACCTTCTACTGCGACGAGGTCGCGCAGAACGCCGCCACCTGGAACAGCATCTGCAACACGCCCTTTGCATTGGCGCAGACCAATTGGAACGCCGGCGACGCTCCCGACACCCCTTTGCCCAGCGCGATCATCGGCACCTGGCAGGACATGGCTTTCGCACGCGGTCAGAACTACCCGATCAGCGCCGCCCCGCTGCAGACCGTCGTCCCGCTCGTGACCCGGGTTCACACCGGGCCGAGCTTCGACAGCGGAGCGCCCAACTGGTGGGGGGCGTATCCCGGTCAGACGTTCTTCGGCAACCAGCGCAGCCTCTACGACGCGTTTCTGACGGAGCGGCCCGGCTACAACCGGCTGTGGCTGTACACCTCGTGCATGACCGAGGGTTGCGGCGACGCTTACGACGGGCACGTGCGCTATAGCGGTTGGCCGAGTTACGCCATCGACCAGCTCCCCGGCGAGGCCCGCGCTATGGCGTGGCAGGTGTTCAACCATCGAGCGACCGGTGAGTACTACTACGAGATCTCCAAGCACTTGGACACCGCTTTCACCGACCAGTACGAGGACGGCGGGCAGGGCGACGGCACGCTGATCTACCCCGGCAAGACCAGCAGGATCGGTGGCGCAACCGACACCGTGCTCGAGTCGATCCGTCTCAAGCAGATCCGCGAGGGCCGCGAGGACTACGAGTACCTGGTGCATTTGTCCGCGACCGGACGGGATGTGCAGGCGCGATCCATCGCGGGGTACTACTCGGGTGCTGAGGGACCGTACGGCAGCGCCGGCGGGCTGCAGGGTGCGATGAACGACTCGTCCCGGTCCCAACAGGCCTACGACCAAGCCAGGGCGGCCCTGGAGGCATTGACCGCCGGCGACGATCCGGTCGTGCAGCCCACCTGCAACGGCCGTCCGGCCACCATCGTCGGAAACGGTTCGACCGTACTGGGGACCCCGGGCGACGACGTCATCGTCGGCACGAGCGGCGAGGACAACATCTACGCCGGGGCGGGTGACGACACCATCTGCGGCCGCGCCGGCTACGACACTATCCGCCCGGGCAGTGGCGCCGACTGGGCGGACGGTGGGCCGGGCGGGAATGCCATCGACTACTCAGACGCCGACCACGGCGTGGAGGTCGACTTAGGGAACGGCACTGCGGACGGCGACCAGATGCGCGACTTCGACGAGGTCTTCGGCTCGATCCACAACGACCGCATCATCGGGGACGATTCAGCGAACTTCCTGGCCGGTAACGTGGGCGACGACCGCATCGAGGGACGTGGCGGCGACGACCTGCTCTGGGGCCGCTCCAGTGACGTACCGGGGCCATTACAGAGCGACGACGACACGTTGCTCCCGGGACCAGGAGCGGACCGGGTGTTCGGGTACGAGGGCAGCGACACCATCGATGCTGTGGATGCCACCCATGACGACGTCAACTGCGGGCCGGGACGCGACATCGCAACGACTGACAGCCTAGACGTCACGATCGACTGCGAGCCTGCACCGCAGCCCGATGTTGAGCCACCGCCTGCGCCCCCTGTGGAACCACCCGTCTGCAGCACCGGCACCTACCTCGACTCCGGACGGTGCGTCACCATGCAACGCCTCACCGCCTCCGCGCGAATTGCACGGCCCAACTGGAAGCCGTTGGCCTGCGGACGTAGTTCGAAGAACCGATGCGCACAAGCGCACAAGGTGCACGTGATTGCCGCGCTGGCGCCCGATGCTGGACTGGCGGGGCAGGCCGCGGTCCTGCGTTTCGAGCGGAAGGTCGGTAAGCACTGGCTGCCTGCGAAAAGGGTCGTGCTGGCGTTCAGAGCGGCGCAACAGGTACGCCTGACTCGGGTGCTGCCGAAGGGGAAGTGGCGCGTGCGGGTGCAGGTGGACGGCACACCGCGCGCGCTGGCGGCGGCCAGCCCCTGGCGTTATGTCCTGGTGACGTAGTCCATGCGAAGAGACCATTGCCCGAAGGCGATCATGGGGCTACCGTCGGGCGGGTAACGGCGAAGGGGAGACACGCATGCTGGCGACTATGGTGCGGACCGTGGTACTCGCGGCGATGATGTCGCTGTTGGCCGCAAACCCGGCGACTGCCGCACAGTCCGCGGGGACTCTGGCCGGGACGGGTTGCCTCCCTGATGGTCGATACCTCTACAAGGCCATGAGCAAAGGCACTGTGCGATCGATCACCGGTGGATCCGGCGTTCGTCTTTGGAGCGGGTACAAAGTCCAGGTCAGGAGTTACCCGACGTGCAGCGGTCAACAGTCCGTGCTCGTGCGGTTCCGCAAGGGCAAAGTGAAGTCCGTCCACAAAAGGTCGCTGCTTAGAGCAGCAGACATCGACGGAAACGGGACCCAGGACTACTACTTCGACACCAACGCCGACGGCTACTTCGAGTCCGCTGTGCTTGATGTCAACGGCAATGGGGTCTTCGAGACCTTCTACGTGGAGGATACGTCCGCGGCGATGATCTTCGGAGACCGCAACGAGAACGGATACATCGAGTGGGCCGGCTTCGACCCCACCAAGACCGGTCGGCTCGCCTGGATCATCCTCGACCAGAATGAGGACGGCGTCGCCGAGCAGATGAACGTGGATCTCGTCGGTAACGATGGCATCGCAGATACGTGGGTGAACGCCGCGAACCCCAGCTCCTACACCCCACCCGGGCTGTCGTCCCAGCAGTCCCGCGAGGCCAACGACATGATGGTTCGGCACATCGTCACCATGCAGCAGCTCCGGCAGTTCGATCCCTGGGATACCAACTGGTACGTGCCGAACGGTCAAACACCATCCTTACTGTTGCCCGGCACGTCTCCGTATCGCCAGTGCGGCGCCTTCTGCACCTTGTAGATGCGGCCACGCAACTACAAGGTGTGCTGCGAACTCGTGTCACCACGTCACGGAACGTCTCGATCAGGTAGTCGACGAAGGCCGGCCCGACCCGCTCCTTTGGCAAGACGTCGACCGGCACAGGCAACGATCGCGCCCTGAACGACTCATCGGCCAAGGCCCGCGCGGCGAAGTCGTGGTGCGCGATCGCAGCCCCGAAGGCCGGGTCATCGACGCCGGTCGGCCCGGCGGGCGCAAGACCGCCGAACTCAAGGACTTGATCTTGCGCCCCGGCCCCGGCGAGTGAGCCGGGCCGACAGCGCGCGAAACCACGCCACCCCAAGTGGGATAATCGCGGTGAAGGCGGTGCCATGACTCACAGCGAGACCTCAGAGTACGCACGAAGCGATTCCTCCCCCGCGCCGGACCAGCAGGGCAGCCCGGCGGCCATCGGCGAGCCGGCGCAGGCCGGCGCACTGCCCCCGCCGGCCTATCCCGGACAGCCGGCCGTCATCCATGGCAACGGCGCGATCGCGCATGTCATGCGCCATGTCTGCGGCGGGGTCATCGGGTATCCGATCACCCCCTCGACGGAGATCTCGGAGCTCTTCGAAGCGGCGCGCGCCGAGGGCGGCGTGAACGTGTGGGGCCGGCATCCGTTCTTCTTCGAGCCGGAGGGTGAGCACTCCGCGCAGAGCGGTGCGCTCGGTGCCGCGCTCACCGGCGGGCAGTTCATCTCCAACGCCTCCTCCAGCCAGGGCATCCTCTACGCGATGGAGTCGCACTACGTGACCGTCGGGAAGAAGATCGGCGGCTTCGTGCTGCAGGTGGCGGCGCGCGTGGTCTCCAAGCACTCGCTGAACGTCATGGCCGGGCACGACGACGTCTATGCGCTGCTCTCGGCCGGTTACACGATCCTGTTCGGCTCCAACCCGCAGGAGGCCGCGGACCTGGCCGCCATCTCCTACCGGACCTCCGCCTTGTCCCTGATTCCGGTGGCCAACGCAATGGACGGGTTCGCCACCAGCCACATGCTCAGCGAGGCACTGCTTCCCGAACCCGAGCTGCTGCGGGAGTACCTCGGCGATCCGGCCGGCCGGATCAAGAGCCCGACGGTGGCCCAGGACGTACTGTTCGGCGCCAAGGGCCGCGTCGTCCAGCTCAACGCCTACCTGTCACGCCACCGCGACGACTTCCGCCCCGCGGACCTCGCCGCCCTGATCGCCCACATCGACGACATTGCCGATGACGTCGAGCGGGACAACGCCGGCGAGCTGATCGAGCAGACGCTGCGCTTCGTTCCGGAGGAACTGCACGGGCAGTGGCGCAGGCAGTGGCTCAACGCGTTCGAGAAGGGCACCCGGCAACTCGTCCCCGCCCTGGTCGACATCAACGTCCCGGGGCTCACCGGAGCCGTGCAGAACCAGCCGGACTTCCAGGCCGGTGCGGCAGACCACCGGACCCACTTCGCCAGCGCCGTGCCGGCGCTGACCCGCCAGGCGATGGCCGAGTACTCCGCACTGACCGGGCGCACCTACTCCCCTGTGATGGCCTACGACTGCGAGGACGCCGACTACATCATGGTCGGCCTCGGCTCGATCACCGACGACGTGCGGGCTGTGCTGCCCGTGCTGCGCGCGCGCGGACTGAAGGTCGGGGTCGTGTCTGTCAAGCTGCTGCAGCCCTTCCCGGAGGCCGAACTCGTGGCGGCCGTTGCCGGCGCGAGGGCGATCACCGTGCTGGAGCGGTCGGACCAGACCGCCCTGACCGGCCTGGTCACCCAGGCGCTGTTCCGGGCAGCGGAGAACGCCACCGAGCAGCGCCACGACGGCATCCCCGCAATGGCGACGCAGCCCCGGCTGACCACGGCGATCTTCGGCCTCGGCGGCCACGACGTGCAGCCGCGCCACATCATCGCCGCATTTGAACAGATGGCCCGGCCGGATGGCGCACCACTGATCTACCTCGGCTCGCAGTTCTTCGACCAGACGGCCAACACGGACGTGGCGCAGATCCAGGACCGGTTGCGCGCGGCGTATCCGGAGACCGAGCTGATGGCGCTGCAGACCGAGCCCAACCCGGTGCTGCTGCCGCCCTCCGCGCTGCGGATCCGGTTCCATTCCGTGGGCGGCTACGGCACGATCGCCACCGGCAAGCTGCTGACCGACATCCTGGCCGGCGTGCTCGGAATGCATTCCAAGTCCGCGCCGAAGTACGGCTCGGAGAAGAGCGGCGCGCCCACCAACTACTACATCACCCTGAGCCCCGAGCCGGTCCTCATCACGAACGCCGAGCTCGAGGACGTCGAGGTCGTGGTGTCGCCGGACCACCGCGCGTTCTACCACGCGAACCCGCTCAAGGGCCTGGTCGAGCGCGGCACGTTCATCCTGCAGTCCGAGCTGTCGCCGGAGGACGTCTGGCGGGAACTGCCGCGGCATGCCCGCCGGACGATCCGTGACCGGCGGATCCGGTTCCTGGTCGTCGACGCGTTCAGCGTGGCCAAGCGCAACGCGCCCACGGCTGAACTGGAGACCCGCATGATGGGCATCGCGTTCATCGGGGCGGTCGTCGGGCACGTCGACCGGGTCTCCGGCGGCGCCTCCGAGGAGGCCATCGCGCAGAAGGTGCACGCCCAGATCGTCAAGAAGTTCGGGACCAAGGGTGAGGCCGTCGTCGAGGGCAACATGGCCGTCATCCGCGAGGGCATGGCGGCGACCCAGGTCGTCGACTACGACACACCCACGTTTCTGGCCATCGACGAGTCGCCGCCGGTGGCCATCCGGCACAGCGTGGCACCGTCTGCCGAACTGTGCGCCACAGCTGCGAGCACTGCCGGGCTGTTCGACCCCGCCTACTACGAGAACGCCACAGCCCGCCCGTTCCGGGAGGGCACGATTGGCGAGGCACCGGTGCTGCCCGGGGCGGGGTTGTTCATGCCCGCGGGTACAGCAGCGTCGAAGGACAAGGGCCTGTTCCGGCGCACCGTGCCGGCCTTCGACTACTCGACCTGCACCGGCTGCATGGAGTGCGCGCTGGCCTGCCCCGACGCCGCGATCCCGAACGTGGTGCACGAGATCCCCGACCTGATCCTCACCGGGATCAAGGAGCTGGACATCACCGAGCCGCAGCGGGATGCGTTGCGCGCGCACGCGTACGCCCTGTCCGAGCAGGTGCGCGAGGCCTATCGGCAGGACAAGACCGCCCGGCCGTTCCACGAGGTCCTCGCCGAGGTCGGTGCGGGCATCGACTCCGACCAGCCCACACTGCGCCTGAACTTCGACCGGCTCGTGGCCAAGCTCGCGACGTTCCCGGTGTCGCGGACCCGCCCGTTCTTCGATGCGATGGAGGGTTCGGTGGCCGGCACCGGGGCGATGTTCTCGGCCACGATCGACCCGTGGAAGTGCACCGGATGCCTGGAGTGCATCGAGGTGTGCGGCCCTGGCGCCCTGACCCCACTCGATGAGGACGCGGACGTGCTCGGGACGTTGCAGGAACGGTTCGAGTTCATGACCGCGCTGCCGAACACGCCCGCCCGCTTCCTCGAGGACTCGACCGATCCTGACGGGGATCTCAAACGACTGATGCTGGACCGCTCCAGCTTCTACTCCACGACCGGCGGCCACGGTGCCTGCCGGGGCTGCGGAGAGGTCACCGCGATCCGTCTGGTGATGGCCACCGGTCATGCGCTGGCCGACGACCGGCGGCGGGCCCACCAGCGGGAACTCGACGAGCTGGTGACCCGGCTGCGCAGCAAGCTCGA
>WBZL01003074.1_pt1 | contig 15605 bp, 13 predicted proteins | sample 5204291 | NCBI WGS metagenome assembly WBZL01 (sample SAMN12344345, study PRJNA552823) | activated sludge metagenome | biome: Activated sludge suspended growth; feature: Nitrification reactor; material: Wastewater; isolation source: activated sludge from nitrification reactor of wastewater...
GCTCCAGCACCAGCTCCACCGTGATCGCCACCAGGCCATCGGTGATCCGGGTCGAGAGGTGACGCAGCCCCGGCACGGTGGCGAGCGCATCCTCGACCGGACGGGCGACCTCGGTCTCGAGTTGCGCGCGGCCCTTGCGAGTGAGCTGGTAGAACCGGGCGCGCCGGTTGTTCTCCGACAGGCCCCACTCCGAGGTGATCCACCCGCGCTTCTCGAGCCGGTACAGGGCAGGGTACAGGGACCCCTCCTCGATGCGCAGTTCGTCGCCCGTGGCGCGCTCGATCCATCGGAGCACGCCATACCCGTGGGTGCCCTCGACCTTGAGGGCGCGGAGGATCAGGAGGTCCAGCGTCCCTCGCAACAGTTCGAGCGACTCATTTCTCACAGGCGTCGTAGCTCCCCTAAGGTTTCTATGGGAAGATGGAAGGTCCCCCTAGATACGCAAGGGGAGCGGTCCGGTTTCACCTGGGCCCGACGCACGTCGGGGCCGGGGCGCGTGATGCGCACCCCGGCCCCGCGGCTGGAGCGCGCGATCAGCGGGTGCTGTTCACGCAGGTCCCGCCGGTGCCCAGTCCGACGGAGAAGCGCAGGACGACGAGGACATCGGCCGCGTCCAGGGCACCGTTGCAGTTGGCGTCGCCCTGTGGCTGCAGGGTGAGCGGCGCCGGCAGGGGAATGGCGGCCAGTCCGCGCTGCATGAGCAGGGCGTCGGCCGCATTCACGATACCGTTGCGGTCCACGTCTCCGCGGAGGACGGGCGGCGGCGACGCGAGTGGCAGCGACCACATCCCGCGGCCGTGCGTGGCAGCAATCATCCGGTTGGTGGCCGCGTGATACACGAGGTCGAGCACCGGTACCACCGGCATCCCCGGCGTGAGCGACCAGGTGACGCCACCATCCGTGCTCTCGAAGACGCCGATGTCCGTGCCGGCAAAGAACCGGTTGAACGTCGGTGTGAAGGAGAACGCATGCACCGGGACATCGGGGAGGTTGCCGGTGAGGTTCGCGAAGTTGAATTGATCGCCCGCGTTCGGCGTGGTAATGATCTTGAACGGGCCGAAGCCGCCGTGGGTGATGGCGAATCGGCGCGGGTTGGCCGGGTCGAACACGATGTCGGTGACCTGGCGCTGCACGGCCGTGCCGATGTACCAGTTGGCGCCGCCATCCGGCGTCCAGAAGATCTCGCCTGCCGTCGTGCCGGCGAAGACAACGGTCGGGTTCACCGTGCTCACCGCGATGGCGTTCACCTGGTTGTTCACGGTCGGGCTGAACTGCGCCCAGGTGACCCCGCGGTCCGGTGACTGCTCCACCGCGAAGGTCCCGGCCCACAACTTCTGCGGGAACTGCGGATCGATGATGATCGGGGTGATGAACGGGGCGCGGAAGACGAAGCGCGGCGGCAGGTAGCTGAACGTTCGCGCGTTGATGTCGAGGCGCGCGACCTGGCCGAACTGCCAGGACACGTAGACCGTGTTGGGGTTCGTGTAGTCGATCATCGCCCAGCCGCCGTCACCAGGGCCGACCCCGGCCCAGAACGGCGATCCGCCCGACATCATGCTCCCGTTGTCCTGCGTACCACCCACCACGATCGAGGGATTGGTGGGGTGGACGGCGACGCCGGGGTAGAACATCGTGGCCTGGATCCCGTTGTTCAGGGAGCGCCAGGTGGTGCCGCCGTCCGTCGAGGTGAACACGCCACCGTCACACGTACCGACGAGGCGTCGGGTATCCGACGGATCGAACTCCACCGAGTGCCAGTCGGAGTGCACATTCGCGGCGATCTGGTGGAAGTTGTCTCCGCCATCACGCGAGCGGAACAGTCGCACGCCGCCGATGATGACCCGGTTCTCGTCCACGGGATCGACGGCAATCGTCAGGTTCCAGTCGCTCTGCGTCCCGAAGTCAATCGCGTCCGACTGGAAGATGATCCCGTTGGCTGCCAACAAAGTCCACTGTCCGGTGTTCTCATCCCAGCGAGCGAGGGTCCGGAACTTGGAGTCCGCGGGATTGGCGATGATGGCCCACACGGCCCCGGGGCGCGCGGCGCTCACCGCGAGCCGGATTCGGCCGAGGGAGGTCGGGGTGCCAAGGGTCTGCGAGATGAGCGACCAGCTGGTGCCCCCATTGGTCGAGCGGTAAATGCCGTTGGACGCGGCACCGGAGTGGTTCCCGACCGCCGCGTACCAGACCTGGGCGTTGCCGGGGTGCTGCCTGACGTCGGTCACGAACCCGGACTGGACGGTGCTCCACGAGGCGCCGGAGTTGGTGGAGCGCAGGAGCCCCAGGCTGGTCGCGGCGAAGACGGTCGTGCTGGTGGTGGTGCCCGCGGTGGCCCGGTCCACGGCGACGCGACGAACGGTGGCGCCGACGGAACCGATGCCCGCGAGCTGCGTCCCGGCCACGCGGGTCCAGGTATCTCCCATGTTGGTGGACACCAGGATGCCGCAGCCATCGGTCCAGCCGAAGGGCGGCGACGGCTGCTCCCCCGTGCCGGCATAAACGATGTTGGGATTCACCGGGTCCATGGCGATCGACCCGATGCTCGTGGAGCATTGCTGGTCGCCCAGGGGGATCCAGGACGCCCCGGCATTCGTGGTCCGCCACACGCCGGCGCCGGCCGATCCGGCCAGCATGATCCGCGGGTTGCGCGGGTGGATCGCCACCGAGCTGAACCGCCCCTCGTCAGGCATCGGGTTGGACGAGTAGAGCGTGTTCATGCTGACAAACCCCTGCGGCCCGATCGGCTCCCAGCGCTCGCCGGCGGCGTTGAGGGTGAAGGCGCCCTGCGCGGCACTCATCCGGAGCTCCCGCAAGGCCCACATCTTCGCGGGATCCAGCGGCCCCGAGCCGCCGTTGCGGCGTTCCGCGAGCCAGCGTCGTCGCTCTCCCGGGTCGCCTTCGCGCATCTGCCCGGCCGAGGGACGCTGCGCCGGGAGCGCCGCCGCCCCGAGCAGCAGGGCAGCCACCGCGACCCGGCGACCAACGATAGAAAGGAGGTGCACCATGGGCATCACTCAGGGGATCAGCGTCAGGAGGAGGGCATTGCTCTCGCCCGCGGCGGTCAGGACCGTCACGGGGTACTGCCCGGGGCCGAAGCTCGCCGGGCGGTTGCGCACAGCCGTATCCGTGTAGGTGAACGGCATCACGAAGCGGAGTTCGGTGCCGGCGGCATTGGCGGGGAGTCGCTCGAAGAGCGCACGGCCGACACGGACGGTGTTGCCACCCGCGCCGAGCGCGCCGGTCGCACCCGGGACGAACCCGCCCCCGGTGAGAACCAGGGTTGGAAGCTGGCCCGGACCGAGGCGGACCGTGTCCGGCGCGAGATCCGCCAGGGTGGGCGCCCCGGCGGTCTGACCCGGCGAGGCATCTCCCGGCGCCGGAGTCGATCCGTTGCCGCGACCCGCACAGGCCGCGACGGCCAGGAGGAGGACAGCGAAGGTCGGGCGGGTCATGGCTTGCGCTCCACCTGCAGGCCCTTCATCCCGGCAAACAACTCGGTGCGGGTGTCGCGCACCTCGAGCCTTGTGGTGAGGTCGGTGAAGGCCACCCCGTGCAACTCGTCGAGGAGGAGGCCGAGGCGACGCAGGCCGCGGGGGTCGATGACGCGGGCCCGCAGCCGGAAGAGCAGGCCGTTCGCGAGGCCGGTCGCGTGCGCCCCCGCGATGCGGTACTCGCCGGGGACCGGGTTCAGCGCCCGCATGGCACCATCAGCGACGCTGTCGGCCCCCATCAGCTCCAGTTGCAGGGAGTCGTACAGGAAGCGGGCGGTGAAGGACCCCACGCCGGATCCGTCGTCTGTCCTGGTGTAGGCGGCGATGGTCACCTCGGCGCCGGCACGCGCCGCCGAATCAGAGACGACGAGCCAGGCATTCGTCGCCACCGGTGGGGCCACGGGGACCGGTGTCGCGAGGGCCGGCCGCTCCTCATCGTGACAGGCGACGACCAGAAAGGCCAGGGTTACGCCCCGGGCGCGCGACAGGGAACGCAGAAAGAGCGGCATGGTCACGGGATCATGGGGATGTTCACCCCGGTGCTGCGCGAGGCGAGATTCTGCAGGGTGGTGGCGTCGATGACTTCGAGCGGCGTGACGATCAGCTCGCGGTTGGTCAGGAAGGGCTGCGCCGCCTTTGCGGTGATGGTGATGCTGGCGAGCGTGACGATTCCGCGGAATCCGGCCGCGTTCGCCGCCGAGATGCGCAGGATGTTGAAGGCCTGGTCGAACCCGATCTGCGTGCCGTTCGCGCCCTGCCAGGAAATGCCATCCACGACTTCTGGCGGCATGGACAGCACGATGGTGGCCGCCCCGATGGTGGCGTCGCGCGTGTCGAGCACCAGGTCGAATCCGGTGGTGACGTTGGCGCGAAGGGGCAGCGGCGCGATGAGCGTCGTGCGCACCACGGGCGCCGTGGCGTCGAACGGCACCGTGACGTAGACCGAGTCCTTGATGTTGGGATTGCCGGCGCCAAAGGCCCGGATCCAGGTGGAGCCGCCGGCGAGCCCCGTGATGCTCCCGTTCGAGCGGACGCTCACCACGGCCGGGTCGATGGGTTGGTAGACAATGGGCACCTGCGGGAGGGGCGCGTTCAGCGCATCGCGCGCAGTGGCCGCGATCGTAAGGGAGGTGCCGGCGTCGAGCACGAAGAGCTTCTGGGAGGTGCTGCCGTACTGGAGGCTCGAGACGCTGTTCCCCGGCGCATTCTGGATGGTGAGGCCGGCGGTGACGACGGTGGCCTGCGGCCCGGCGCTGAAGCGCAGTCGCAGCGTCGGTGGCGGGAAGTTGCTCGCCGCCAGGAAGGTGAGTTGCTCGAAACGGGCAATGCCCTGGTTGTCGGTGAGGGCGACGTCGTTGAGGAGCTCACCGGCGGCGTCGAGGAGGGTCGCGCGCACCACGGTGCCGGCCCGACGGACGATGTTGCCCGACGTATCCGCCATCTGCAGCGCCGGTTGCTGCAACAGCGGCACACTCACCGTCACGGTGGACGACGGTTGCTGGAAGAATGCCAGGAAGCGTGCCGGACCGGCCTCCAGCTGGAGTGGGGCTGTGGTCACCGGGGCGAGGCCGGCGCTGGTGAAGACGAGGGTACGTGGTCCCGCAGACCCAACGATCCGAAGCGCATCGAAGGAGGCGACCCCGACGGCGTCCGTCTGCGCCGTGTTGGCGAAGAGGGTGCCGCCCCCCGACGCGATGGCCGCGGCGACCCCGCGGGTCGCACCGCCGACGCCGTTCCCGAATCGGTCCGTCACCCGGACGATGACCGGCGAGGCGAACGGCAGCGTGTTCTCGATCGTCGTGGGTTGCGAGGTGACGCGCAGCTCCGCCGGATCGCCCGGGGCCAGCGCGATGGCGCCGGTTGTGACCGATTGCTGATCGGCGGTGAACCGCAGCGTGCGTGCGCCCACCTGCCCTTCGATGGCCAGCGAGACAAAGGTCGCTTCACCGGTCGTCCCGGTCGATGCGGTGGCACCCTGCAAGGTGCCGCCACCACTCGCGATACTCGCGGTCACGGTGGTTGGGCGCAGGATCGGGTTGTTGAACTGGTCCCGGATGCGTGCCGTGATTCCCGGGGCGACCAGGATGCCCGCTCGCGCGTTGGTCGGGACGTTGGTCAGCGTCAGCGATGCGGTGAGGCCCGCCTCCAGCGCGACCGGGGTGCCGTTGATCGACGGGATGCCAGGCGCGCCAAAGGCAATCGTCCGGGGGCCGTCAGACACGAGGCCGGTCAGGGTCAGTCCGGTGAAGGTCGCCAAACCACTCGCGTCGGTCGTGGCGGTGGCCCCGGCCAACACCCCAGTGCCGGACTGCAGGGTGGCGGTGATCGCGAGACCACCGCGGTTCACGACGTTGTTGAACTGGTCCTTCGCCCGGACGCTCGGGGCGGGGGTGACCGCGACACCCGCTCGCAATGTCGCGGGGAGCGGCGTGACGATCTCGAGCGACGCCGGATTCCCCGCCGCAGCCGTCGCCGTCAGCGTGGCGTTCGCGGACCCCGCGGTGGCAGTCAGTGTCTGTGTGCCGGCGGTGTTGCCGAGGGTCCACGTGCCCGCCGTCGCGCGGCCGTTATCGTCCGTCTGCGCGGTGGACGAGGCAATGGAGCCTCCGCTCACCGAGAAGGTGACGGTGGTTCGAGGGACCGGGAGGTTGTCTGCGGTGCGCACGGTGACCGCAATCGCGCCCGCGACGGCGGTCCCTACGGTGCCGGTGACCGTCGTACTCCCTTCGAAGGTGACGGATGCGGGGACGCGCGTCGGAGGCGGCGGATTCGTGCTTCCGCCGTCGCCCCCACCACCGCCGCAAGCGGCGAGCAGGAGGGAGAGGGCAGCGGCCGTGCGCCGCGCGAGGGTGTGCCGGGAGGACATCTGGGGTGTGGCTCCGGGGAAGGCCATGCACGAGAACAGGCGCAGGCACTCGCGGCCGTGGCTCACGGCGGTGTCCCTCGCAGGGTCGGGTGGCTAGAATGCGCGCCGTGACTTCCCCCGCTTCCGTCGGCGTGCGACCGGTCATTTCGCCGGGAGTGCGCGCCATGGCCTTCGGCGCATTCTGGTTCTCCCTGATGGGGCTCCTCGTGCGGCTGGCGGGGGCGCGCCTTCCCACGATGCAGGTGATCGTGCTCCGGTGCGCGATCACCCTGGTCCTGAGTTATTCGGCCGCGCGACGGGCCGGCGTCCGGGATGTGCTGGGCGAGCACCGCGGACTGCTGTGGGTGCGGGGGCTCCTCGGCACGGTGGGGCTGCTCGGGTTCTTCCACTCCCTGGTCTGGAATCCCCTCGCCGAGGCGAACCTGCTGCAGTACACCAACCCCATTTTCGCCATCATCATCGCGGGGGTGTGGCTCAAGGAGCGGGTGGGGCGCGCCGAGCTGGCGAGCCTGGGCGGATGTGTGGCCGGGGTGGTGCTTATCACGCGCCCCGCGCTGCTCTTCGGGGCGCACGCGTCATCGCTGGCACCCCTGCACGTCCTGGTTGGGGTTGGCGGTGCGTTGTTCAGCGGTGCGGCCTATGCCGTCGTGCGGCGGATCGGGCATACGGAGCACCCGACCGTCGTCGTCCTGTACCTGCCGCTCGTGGGGCTGCTGGTCTCGCTGCCGCTGTCGATCGGCACGGGATGGGTGGCGCCGACGCCGGGGGAGTGGGTGCTGCTCCTGGGTACCGGCGTCACGACACAGATTGCGCAGACGTGGATGACGAAAGGGCTGCGGCTGGAGACCGCGGCGCGGGCCACGACCACCGGTTACCTGCAGATTGTCTTCGCAACGCTGTGGGGCGCGATCTGGCTGCGTGAGTGGCCGTCGGCGTGGACGGTGGCCGGGGCGTCGCTCATTGTGGGGAGTGCGTTGTGGCTTGCGTTTGGACGGCAGCGGGGCGGGGTGGGGGACGAATAGCCCGACGGCAGGCCGCTGCCACCGCCGAGGCAAGGGGTCCATCGGCGGTGGTGACTCGGACCTACCTGCGATCAGGACCCATGCGACCGTCGATCAGGGTGACGGGCAGGGTGCCGAGCCCTGGTATCAACATGGATTCGGCGCTCTGGAGTCGCTGGAGGTCGCGCGACGCGGCTGCGAGGGCTTCACGGGTTGGGCGAGCCCGGCGTCGTTCCACGTCGGTGATCCAGGCCCGCTGTTCGGCGCGGAGGGTGTCCCCGGACGCGCGTCGGACGCGAAGCAACGCTGCCATTGCCGCCGCGAGATCCGTCGGCGTGGCCTCGTTGGTCAACACGATGATGTGCATCGGGCTCTGGGGACGACGAATGATCATCGCGCGGGCGTCACGTCTGCTGAGCGAAGCCGATCGGGCCAGGACCACCGACGTCGCGGTGGCAACGTAGTCGTGGGGGCGAGGCTGTTGGGCCGTACCTGCGGTCGGCCAGGCCGCGACCAACGCGAACATGAGGAGTGTCTTGTAGGACATCTGTGTTGCTCCAGTGATTGAAAGAAGGTGGGGGACAGGGGTCACTGCGCGGGGCAGGACTGCATCGGAGAGCACTGCCAATAGCGGTCGACCTCGTCATTACCGATGTACCAGGTCCACTCGAGACACAGTTCACAGCCATCTTCGTAGGGATTGCCGTTGCCCGGTGTCGGCGGGCACGCGGGTTGACTGGCGTCGGCCCGTGCATTGTCGCGCAGTGACGCCAGCACGATCGTCAGCGAGCTGGAGATGGAGATCGCGCGCACTTCGACGAGGCCGGTGGCGAGCCCTTCGGCGTGGTGGCCGCACCACAGGCCGATGTCGCGGCTGACTTCATCTGTCAGGGCTGACACGATCGGGAAGAAGCCCTTCGCCCAGCGCGTCTGGCTGAGCGAGGCGACTTCTGCGACTCCCTTGAAGATGGTCAGCCCCGTCGTGAGTTCCGCGAAGTTCCCGAAGAACTTCATCTCACTCGACGCGATAGCCCTGGATCCCTGCCAGGTGACCGTGATGTCGGGGGTAATCCAGAGTGGCGCGGTATTCGCGAGTTCGGGTGCGAGGGGGTACTCGGCGCGTGTGGCGGCGTCCGGCGTGGCGATCACCGGCGCCGTATCAGCGCCGGTTGGTTGATCGCACGCGAGGGAACCGGCCGCCAGCGCGGCCAGAAGAATGAGGCGATGCATGTGAAAGTCCTTGGCAGAGGTGTTTCATGAGGTCTGCCGAGGGACGACGCGCATCGGCGGGCACTACGATGTCAGTGGCACGCGATGCGCAGGTGCACCAGTTCAGCGATGGCGAGTGTCTCGCCGCGATCCGGGGTCAGCGAGAGGGCGAGATGGAGGAACGCGTCGCCGCCGGCGGCAGCAACGACAGGAAGCAGGATGGCGTCGCCGGATGGGAGGTCGCCGATCGCGCGGGCCCCGTCCTTATCCACCAGGAATGCCTGGAGGACTCGCAGGTCGGGCCGCGCCAGAAAGAAGACCACGCGCCCCGGGGAGAGCGTGAGGACCGTATACCCCGAGGCGGGACCGAGTGGCGCCGGGGCGCCCATCACGAAGCGGCCCGCCTGACGTTCGGCGCGCGAAATGAACACGATTCGCGCATTGTTCTGCCAGGCGAAGAGCGTTTGGGTTCCGCTCAGCGGGATTGCGGCCGGCCGGATCGCGCTCTCTCCTTGTCTCAGATGCGTGAGCTGTTGCGGCGTACTGAAGGCACCGTCCCACTCCGTCACCCAGAGCTGACTCCGACGCGGCCGACCGGACTCGTTCGTATCAGGCTGGACGAATGGGATGAGCAGTCGGCCTCGGTCCTGGGCAATTGCGGTGGCGTACGTCAACTCGTGCTGGAGAGGCAGTGTATCCGCCCGCCAGGTGGCGCCGGCGTTCGTCAGTCGCACAATGCCGGCGCGCGGCGTTGTGCCGACGGCCTGGTGTTCGAAGCCGTAGACGAAGGTTGCTTGAGGCGCGTCGCCTATGAGGCCGGAGGCTTCATGCGCGGCGAGCCGGGCGCCCTCTACCGGACCGACGGGCGTGACGTCGCGCCAGGTGCCAGAGCGCCAGGTCCCCGTCCACAACATTCCAGACACCCGCCCGTCCCGGGTGGCCGCGACCGCCGGATCCGCCTCGAAGAACAGGGACGACACTCCCTGCGACGAACGGTGGAGGCGCACATGCTCAGGACGACGATCCCGGTGCGGACGGCCAAGCAGAGTCGCCTGTCCCTGGGGACTGACAAACAGCCCGAAGATGGAGTCCTGTTGGGCAGTATCGGCGACAGGCCACACGAAGATCGGGCGTCCCGTCACGTACACTCCCGTCGGACCTGGCAAGAGGCCTGTACCGTTCACGAACATGTCGCCGGATGGTCCACGGATGGGAAACCGTGATCCCGTCGCGATACGACACGCGTCCTGAGGCGACGCGACGGCCAGTGGTGCGAACACGAGGAGTAGCCCGACCATCGCGCCTGCCCGCGCTGGCCGGGGTTCTCTTGTCGCGCGGGTTCGAAAACGAGTCATGCCTCACAATACCCCGGCCCGTCACACAGGCGTCACACCATCGCGATCAGGCCGCGTGCCCGGAGTCGACCACCTCGACCGACCCGGAGGCGCTCGGGGAAAGCAGGACGTCCGGCACCTCGCGGACGAGACGAATGCCCATCACCCGCGTACTCGCATCACCAAGGTAGGGACTCTCGAAGCGCACGATCAGCCCCGCGCTCTCGAAGTGGCCACCGCGCCAGCGCAGCCGGACAACGACCTCCTCGCCGGTCGCGGCATCGAGGTGCAGCGGCACCTGCATGAGGAGCCCCGTGCGACTGAGGTTCACGGTCTTCGACGGCCGGACCATCAACGGATAGTCGTCACCGTCCTTCAGGGTGACGTCGACGACGCGATTGACGCGTGGGGACCGCACGGACTCGGGCATGGCTGCACACCCCGGGGAAGGGACCTCCAGGGAGTATCGGCACCGCATCGTGCCTCCTGCACGCCATCGCCAGACCAAACGACGAAGCCCGGGATATCGCCCGGGCTCCGTCGCTCCCGGACGCTGGCCTAGCGGCGGCGCAGTTCCATGGACCCGTTCCCGGTCGACATCCGCAACCGTCGACCGCCCTCCCCGATCGTCCCCCGCAAGCGCGACCGCGTCAGCCGCCCCGTGACCTTGATGGGAAAGTCGGTGGTGATCGCCCCACTCCCCGTGTGCGCATCCACCTCGGCCTCGAAGCTCGCCGGGAGCGTGACTTCCACACGACCATTGCCGGATGAGAACTCCATGTCGCCGCTGCCGGTGATCCGCTCCATGCTCACGAGGATATCCCCGTTGCCCGACGACGCACTCACCGGCCCCTCGACCGTCCCGATCGTGACGTCTCCGTTCCCGCTCGACGCCCTGACGGGTCCCGTCACCTCTTCCACGGTGACGCGGCCATTGCCGCTGCTGGCCGTCACCTCGCCTCGCACCCCCGACACCCGCACGCGACCGTTGCCGCTTGCCACGCGCGCCTCGGCCGCGGCCATCGCCAGCGAGACATCGCCATTCCCGGATCCCACGCGGACGCGGGTGCCGCGCGGCACCTGCACCGTGACGTTGGCCCGGGCGCGTTCCCCCCAGTTGCGCCACCGGCGCCCCCGGTTGTTCACGCCGGTGTCCGTGCACTCATCGTCGTCGTCGTAAATCGCGCAGATCGTGATGCCACCACTGCCGCGCCGGACCACGAACCCGATGTCATCGACATCACCGCGCTCCTTCTCGGCGCGGTACTCGAGCGTGCCCCCCGTGGCCTCGGTTACGGTGATGGCGCCATTGGCCGTGAAGACGCGCACGTCGTCGCCATTCGAGACGCGTTCCGACAGGGTGAAGACACGATCGCGACGGCCGACAACCTCCTGGGCCGGGAGCGCAAGGGGAAGGAAGGCGAGCAGGGCAAGGCGTCGCATGGAGTTCGTCCAGTCAGGGTACGCAGGGTGGGACACCGGGAGCCGCCCCCGGGGTTTGAATCCCGGTGGAAAACGACGGAGGCAACCCGTCGCCGGCCGGCGCAGTACCCCTGCGGTCCGGACCGGCGACGGGTTGCCCCCGGCGCAGCCTGGCGTGCCCCCGGATCGGCTACACGGCCGTTCCCACGACGATCTTGCGCGGCTTGGCGCTTTCGGCCTTCGGGACCGTGATCGTGAGCACCCCCTGCGCGAACCCCGCCGAGATCTTCTCGCTGTCCACGTGTTGTGGGAAGCGCAGGGACCGCTCGAACGCGCCGCTCGCGCGTTCCCGGATGCCGGGGCGCGCGCCGTCGGCATCGACAACCTGCCGCGTGCCGCGGACGGTCAGCGTGTTGCGATCGAAGGTGATGTCGACGGCTTCCGGGGTCACGCCGGGGAGGTCGAGGGTGACCGTCCAGCCATGTTCGGTCTCGGTCGCGTCGAGGGCGGGTGCCCAGGTGGGGGCCGCGCCTGGCGTGGACGTGCCGACGGCGTCGTCCATCGCGCGCGAGAGGGTGACCATCCGGTCGATGACGTTGGTGAGGGGGGACATGGTACGCATGGGAATCTGCTCCTGCACGTGAGTGGTTGGGTTGCTGGGCGGAACCGCCCGCGTGTGTGGCGCATGACAGGGGCAGGGGACGGGCCGCGCCGAACCTGTCGCGGCGGCAGAACGGGGCGCCCGCGCGACGTCCGGCTGGCAGACCGTCCGCCGCGGTGGCAGCGTCCGGATGCAGTCCCCGGTTCCGCGCGGCACGCCGTCGGCTCACTTTCCCTGCCATGTCGCCCACCCGCCTTCTCTGGCTCGGTCTCTCCGTCGCCCTGCCTGCCGGTGCCCAATCGGATTCCGCCCGGCGCCTTCGGCCGGTCACTGTGACCGTCACCCGCGATGCAGCCCGCTCGACCCTCGACCTCCCCTTCGCGGTGGCCCGCTTGTCGATGGACAGCGCCCGGACCGGTGCGCGACGGGGCTCGTTGACGGACCTTCTGGTCGCTGTCCCGGGGCTCGTCGCTTCCAATCGGCACAATCCCACCCAGGATCCACGGGTCAGTGTCCGCGGCTTTGGCGCGCGCTCGGCGTTCGGGATCCGGGGGCTCCGGGTGGTACGGGACGGGGTGCCGCTCACCCTGGCCGACGGCCAGGCTGCCATCGACTTCGTGGACCTCGAGACCGTGGGGAGCGCCGAGGTGCTCCGCGGTGCCGCCGGCGCACTCTATGGGAATGCGGCAGGGGGTGTGCTCGACCTGCGGAGCGAACCGCTACCGGTCGGCGGGCTCGACTGGCGGGGGCGCACCACGTGGAATGAGGACGCGACGCGCTTCTCGGGGCGGGTTGCCGGTGGGACGCCGGCATGGGGATGGCAAACGACACTCACGCGGAATCGCGCGGACGGTCCCCGCGACTACTCGCGCTTTTCGTCCACCGGCCTCCTGGCCGACGTGCGCCGGTCGTTGGGTGAGGGGGCCCTGCGCGCCCAGCTGACCTGGTACGACGCGCCCACGGGCGAGAATCCGGGTGCCATCACCGCCGCCGAGTTGTCCGCGACGCCGATGGTCGCCGACCCGCTCAGCGTCTCGCGCAAGGCCAGCAAGACGGTGAAACAGACGCTGCTGTCGCTGGTTGGTGAGCGTCCCTGGTCGGAGGGGCGTGGTTCCGCCACGGCCACCGTGTTTGGCGGGGTGCGCGAGCTCTACAACCCGCAATCCTTTGCCATCGTCGGGTTCGACCGGCGTGTGACGGGGGCGAACGTCCGCGTCCAGCAGACAGGGCTCCTCCGGCGTCACCAGTGGCGCCTCGCCCTCGGCGCCGACCTGCAGTCGCAGCGCGACGACCGGCGGAACTTCGCCAACTGCGCCGGAGTGACACCACGGCCAGCGGCGACCTGCCCCGGGGTCGCGGACCAGGGGGTCGAGACGGTGCACCAGTTCGAGCGGGTCACGGCCGGAGGGGTGTTCGTGCGCGGTGAGGTCACCCGCAGCACCCTGACGGTGAGCGGGACGCTGCGCGGGGACAACACCAACTTCACGGTGCGCGAACGTCGCGTGCGTCCGGCGACGATCTATTCCCTCACGATGGGCGCGGTTACGCCGATGGTCGGGGTGACGTTCCGGCCGCGTCCGGGGACGTCGGTATACGCGAACCTGGCGCGATCGTTCGAGACGCCGACGACGACGGAGCTCGCGAACCAGCCCAGTGGCCAGGTCGGGTTCAACCGCGACCTCAAGCCGCAGCGCGGACGCACGCTGGAGGGCGGGGTGAAGGGGGTGCTGCGGGGGCGCGTGCTCTACGACGTGGCCGTGTTCCGCATTCGCACGACCGATGAGCTGATCCCGTTCGAGATTCCGAACAGCGGCGGGCGCCGCTACTTCCGCAATGCCGGCGAGACCTCCCGGACCGGTGCGGAGCTGGGGCTGACGGCGTCGTTCGGTGCGGTGGATGTTGGTGCATCGGTGGCCCGGTTGCGGTACGCCTATGAGTCGTTCGCGGTGGGGACCACCGTCCTGGACGGGAAGCGGGTCCCGGGCGTGTCGCCGACGACGGCCACGGCCTTTGCGACCGGTCGGCGGCGCTGGGGATTCCTCACCCTGGAAGTGCAGCAGGCGTCCCGGGCCGCGGCGGATGATGCGAACACCGTCTGGGCGCCGGGGTGGGTGGTCTGGACCGCCCGCGGGGGGCTCACCGGGGCAGCGATGCGCGGGGTGGAGCCGGTGCTCGGGATCGAGAACGTGTTCGATCGTACGTATGTGGCGAACGTGCTTGGCAATGCCACACGGGGCCGCTTCTTCGAGCCCGGGGCCGGGCGGCGAGTGTATGTTGGATTGGGCATTCGCGGGCGTTAGGCAGGTCGTGCGCACGGGCAACGCGAGCCCCGGGCAGGATTACCTTCAGCGGGGGAGTGCGATGCGCGTGCTGGCGACGGTGGTGGCGGCGACGGTAGTGGTGGCTGCGTGTGGAGGGACGGAGCGCGATGGGGCGGACCCGGCGATCCGGGCGCTGCAGCTCCAGCTGCTCGAGCGCGGATCGCGCGACCAGGCCATCCGCGACAGTGTCTTCCTGCCCGGGGGCGCGATCGACTCCGCCGCGATGATCCGGATGGGGCAGGTCGATCGCGAGAATACCGAGTGGCTCAAGGCCGAGGTGGCGGCGCGCGGATGGCCGACGCGCGCGGGGGTGGGCGCCCAGGCGAGCGAGGCCGCGTTCCTGATCGTGCAGCATGCGACGCACGATGCGCCCTTTCAGCAGGCGATGCTCGACACGCTCACCAGGGCCTGGGAAGCCCGTGAGGTGGATGGGGAGTCGTATGCGTTGCTCTATGACCGGGTGCAGTCCCAGGCGGGGCGAAAGCAGCGGTACGGCACGCAGGCGCGGTTCGAGCGCGGGGCGATCGTGTTCGAGCCGATCGAGGATTCTGCGCGCGTCGACTCGCTGCGCGCCTCGGTCGGGCTGGGCTCCCTGAGCGATTACCGGCGGGTGCTGGATTCGGTGTATCGACGTTCGCCGGCTACCACGCGGTAGGGGCCCCGGAGCGGCGGGTGCCGATCCGGGGGCCTGCCGATGGTCAGTTCATCCAGATGTCTTCGAGGACGGTGACCGTCTTCGAGAATTCCTTGCCGTCGACCGTGAGGGTCACGAGGTAAGCCCCCGGCTGGGCCTGCGTGGCGATGCCGCGTGGTGCTCCCTGGCCTCCCCCGCCACCGCCTCCCCCGCCACCGCAGGCCCCACCACCACCCCCACCGCCGAATCCACCACCCTGTCCGGGTTGCACGGGGCGGCGGTCGGAGCAGAGGTCCCACTGGACGCGGTTGAGACCGGCGGTCTTCGGCGCCTCGAAGTTGCGGACAAATGATCCGCTGCCGAGGTCACGCACCGTGAGCTTGACGTCCGAGGCAGGGTTCTTGAGGTAGTAGGCGATCGCCGTGCCGGAGGGAGCGTTGGTTCCTTCGTAGTTCTTCTGGCCGGTCACCGACCGGCGCATCCGGATGTCCTCCTTCCAGCGCACCGCATTCCGCGGCTCGAGCAGGATGGCATCCTGTGCCATCGCCGCCGGCGTGAGCTGCTGCAGGGCGCTGACGTCGTCCATGATCCAGACGGAGCGGCCGTGCGTCGAGAGGATGAGGTCGTTGTCGCGCGGGTGCACGATGACGTCGTCGATCCGGACGACCGGAAGGTTCGTCATGAACTTCTTCCACGACTTGCCCTCGTCGAGCGAGACGAAGAAGC
>WBZL01003075.1_pt1 | contig 15604 bp, 13 predicted proteins | sample 5204291 | NCBI WGS metagenome assembly WBZL01 (sample SAMN12344345, study PRJNA552823) | activated sludge metagenome | biome: Activated sludge suspended growth; feature: Nitrification reactor; material: Wastewater; isolation source: activated sludge from nitrification reactor of wastewater...
GACGGCCTCTGCTACAGTCGGCCGTCCTCGCGGACGTAGCTCAGTTGGTAGAGCGCAACCTTGCCAAGGTTGAGGTCGCCGGTTCGAGGCCGGTCGTCCGCTCCAGAGGAGGAGCCCCCGCCCCGGCGGGGGCTCCTCCGCGCACGGGCCCGGGTCGACCGTCGATGTTGTAGGTGGCGGTCGCTGTGGTGGCGTGTGGGCGACAAGTTCGGCGGGCGCCGGCGTTCTTGTAGGTGGCGGTCGCTGTGGTGGCGTGTGGGCTACAAGTTCGGCCTGGGCGCCGGGCCGGGGGCTGCGTCGGAGCCGCTAGGGTGGTCGACCGCTGGCGACGTGGCCGAGTGGTTAGGCAGAGGCCTGCAAAGCCTTGTACAGGGGTTCGATTCCCCTCGTCGCCTCCAGCGGTGCGCGGGTGCCGGTGTGGTCCTCACGCCGGCACCCGGGTCCGCTCCCCGGTTCCGTCCCGACTGTCGGTGCGGACTGCGACCATGGCGTCCGTGACCGATCCCACTCCCGTCGAACTGCCGCCGCTGGCGGCCGACACCCTCCGTCAACTCGCCGGCCCCGACGCCCGACTCCGTCCCGACCAGGCCCAGGCCATCTCGGCGCTGGTCGACCAGCGTGCCCGGGTGCTGCTGGTCCAGGCCACCGGGTGGGGCAAGTCAGCGGTCTACTGGGTGGCCACCCGGATCCTGCGGGACCGTGGTGAGGGTCCCACCCTGGTCGTCTCCCCGTTGCTCGCCCTGATGCGCAACCAGGTCTCCGCAGCGGAGAGCGCCGGAATCCGCGCCGTCACGATCAACTCCGCCAACCTCGACGAGTGGTCCGCCATCGAGGCCGCGATCGACGCCGACCAGGTCGACGTGCTGCTGATCTCACCGGAGCGGTTGAACAACCCACGCTTCCGACGTGAGGTCCTCGGGTCGCTGACCGAGCGGATCGGGCTCCTGGTGATCGACGAGGCGCACTGCATCTCCGACTGGGGTCACGACTTCCGGCCCGACTACCGCCGCATCGCCGACGTCCTCACCTCGCTGCCCCCTGATGTCCCGGTGCTCGCCGCCACCGCCACGGCCAACGACCGGGTGACCCACGACGTGGCCGAGCAGATCGGAGCCCGGGCCCACACGTTCCGGGGCTCGCTCGACCGGCCGTCGCTGCATCTCGGCGTGGTGTCGTTGGCCAGTTCGGGTGAGCGCCTGGCCTGGCTGGCGGGCTGGGTCCGGGCCCGGAGCGGCCCGGGCATCGTGTACGCGCTGACCGTCTCGGAGGTCGAGCGGATCGCGTCGTTCCTGGTCGCCTGCGGCCTGTCAGCGGCCGCCTACTCAGGGGCCACCGACGCCGCAGCCCGCGCCGCCATCGAGGACGACCTGGACCAGGGTCGCCTCGACTGCGTCGTCGCCACGTCGGCGCTGGGGATGGGCTACGACAACTCCCGGCTGGCCTACGTCGTGCACATCGGCTCTCCGTCGTCGCCGGTGTCGTACTACCAGCAGGTCGGGCGGGCGGGTCGGGGGACCAGCGCGGCCGAGGTCGTCCTCTGCCCGACGCCGACCGATGGAGACGTGTGGGCCTACTTCGACTCCACCGCCATGCCGCCCCGCCACGTGGTCGACGGGGTGCTGACGGTCCTGCAGCGCGGCGGGCCGGCCTCGATCGCGGACATCGAGGCCGGGGTGAACCTGCGGCGGGGCCGGCTCGAGGTGCTGTTGAAGATCCTCGACGTCGAGGGTGCCGTCGACCGCGACGGCACCCGCTGGTTCCGCACCGAGCAGCCCTGGACCTACGACGACGAGCGGCACCGTCGGCTGGCAGCGGCGCGTCGCTCCGAACAGCAGGCCATGCGGTCCTACGTGGCAACCTCGGGATGCCGGCTGCGCTACCTGCGCGACGCGCTCGACGACGACGGAGCCGAGGACTGCGGTCGATGCGACAACTGCACGGGGACCCCCGTCGACGACGGAGTCGACCCCGACTTCCAGGCCGCCGCGCAGCAGCACCTCCGTAGCGCGGTGGTGCGCCTGGAGCCCCGCAAGCAGTGGCCGCGGGGCCTGGACGGACGGTCGGGGCGCATCGGCGGGGATGACCGCCACGAAGAGGGTAGAGCCCTCGGGTTCGGGTCGGATCCCGGCTGGGCCGAGGTGCTGGGGGAGCTGTTCCGGGCGCCCGATGCCGAACCCGACGACGTCCTGCTCCGGGGAGTGGCAGCCGCCCTGAAGGCGTGGGACTGGGGTCGACGGCCCACGTGGGTTGCGGCGGTACCCAGTCGGCGCCGGCCGTTGCTCGTCGGCGGCTTGGCCCGTCGGCTGTCGGAGATCGGTCATCTGGAGCTCGTCGACGCCGTGCGACGCGTCCGCACCGACGCCCCGCCGCAGGAGCAGATGGAGAACTCGCTCAACCAGGCGGCCAACGTGCTCGACGCCTTCGAGTTCGCGCCGGACCTCCCGCTCGGGCCCGGGTTGGTGGTGGACGACACCTGGCGATCCGGCTGGACCATGACCGTCGTCGCCGAGGGGCTGCGCCGCTCCGGCGCCGGGCTGGTGCTGCCCTTCGTCTTGTGGCGCCGCCCGTGAGCTTTCCGGTCGCGGCGTCTGGCGCCGGGTCAGGTCACGGCGACGGAACGCCTGCGTCGATCCTCAGCGCGGGGGACCGGTCCACTGTCCGGGCTGGCAAGCTGGAGCGGTGAGTTCTCAGCTCCCGCCCCCGGGTCCAGCCCGCAGTGCCGTCTCCGACGCGGACCATCAGTGGGCCGCTCCGTCGGCGGCTTCCACGCCGTCGGTTCCACCATCGCCCGCGACGCCTTCCTCGGGCTGGGAGGCCGGTGCCCCGCTCGGCGGGATCGCCCCCGCGCCGGCAGCGCCTGCTCCTCCGGCGTCACGCCGGGACCTGCTTCTCACCTCGATCCTGTTGGTCGCCGCCCTCGCCACCGGTGCGGCCAGCCTTCTGGCCTGGCGTGACGTCGGGGGGTTCAGCGGCGGGTCCGAGACCGGCTGGACGGAGTTCGACGGCGGGCTCGGACGGGGATGGATCGCCGTGCTCGCCGGTGTGCTCCTGGCGCTCGCCGGTGTCCTCGTGGCCGCCGAGAAGGGCCGGGCGGGGCGCACCCTCGGCGCGTTGACCGGAGTAGGGCTCGTGGTGTTCTCCGTGCTCGAGTGGGGTCTGGGTCTGCGCGGGGTGCGCAGCGGGCCGGGCCCGGGTCTCTGGCTGCTGTTCGTGGTCGGACTGATCGTGGTGGCGGCCATCGGCATCCTGGCCCCCGAACCAGAACCCGCGCCCGGCCATCAGGCACCGGCTCGGTGAGCGTCGTGGCGTCAGACCGGCGGTCCGGGCCTGCTATGTTGTCGCCCTCGCGGGCGTATAGCTCAGTTGGCTAGAGCGCTTCCTCGACACGGAAGAGGTCCACGGTTCAAGTCCGTGTACGCCCACCAGTCAGGTCCCCTGCCACGGCAGGGGATCCTGCGTTTTCGGGTCCGGCCACCGTGGTCCGGCCCAACGGGGCGGACCTGGCTCCTGATGTGCGGCACGAGCAGGCTCCGAGTCTCGCCTGACGACGACGAACAGGACACGCGCCGCGAGATCGTCGCATCGCCAACGTCCCGGTCCCGGCGTTCAGGGATACAGGACCTCGACAGCGCAGGCGACCGTCGGAGCGGCGGCCAACTTCTGGTCGGCGGTGAGCAGGGAGCAGCCGAGTCGTTCGGCGAGAGCGACGCATGCGGCGTCGTAGGCGGTCACCTTCGATCGCAACTCGAACGCCCGGCGCATCAGCGAGAGCGTGGGATAGCGAGTGAGGTCGAGGTCCTCGAGGTCGCTGATGGCTTCGGAGAAGCGCCGGTCGGTCAGGTCACCAGCGATCCACCGTTTGCGGAGGACCGCTGTGGTCTCCACGTCGATCAGATCCGGCGCACACAGGTCGCTCGCGTTGGTGAGACGATTGCGTGCGCGGGTGCCGTCGGGGCCGTCATCAAGGCGTTCGCGAGGACGGACGCGTCGACCACGATCACGAGGCGGGCCGCTCGCCCCGGAGGTCGGCAACGGCCTGCCCGAGGCCCACCTTGCCGCCCCGCCGTCGGTCGACACGAGCGAAGAGCTCTTCGGGGGTCGGGCGCTCGACCAGACGGATGAGCTCGTTCGTCAGGTACTGCTGGAGCGACTGGCCCTGCTGCTCCGCCCGACGTTGGAGTGCGCCATGGACATCGTCTGGGAGGTCTCGCACGAGGATGTTCGGCATGCTTGCAATATGCAAGCATGCCGAAGGCGATGCAAGGCTCTCTTGTTACGCCATGCCCCACGAGACGCCGCCTCAGAGTCGGCTGGCCGGCGGCAAGATATCGAGCAGCGATATCATCTGATATCGGAGGTGGTGCAGAATGACGGACATCCTGATCAGAGACGTTCCCGACGACGTCCTCAGCGCGATCGATGCCAGGGCGAAGCGGGTCGGGCTGTCGCGCAGCGAGTACCTCCGACGGGCGCTCGACCGCGAGAGGCTCAGTGATGCAGGCCCGGTCACCGTCGAGCAGTTGCGGCGAGTCGCGGCGCTCGTCACCGACCTGAACGATCCTTCCGTGATGGACGGCGCCTGGTCGTGAGATCGTGGCTCATCGACAAGTCGGCCATCTCACGACTTCACCTCGACCCTCGCGCCGGCGAGTGGGCGGAGCGCATCGAGCGGGGCCTCGTGCGGATCTGCACCGTCACGCTGCTGGAAGTCGGCTACTCCGCCCGCTCCGCGACCGACCACCGGTCGCTGCTGGACGAATCTCCGATCGCGTCGATGCCGATCGAGCACCTCACGCCGAAGATCGAAGACCGCGCACTCGAACTCCAGCGGGTGCTGTCTGAGCGAGGGCACCACAGGGCACCCTCCGTGCCGGACCTGCTGATCGCAGCCACAGCCGAGCTCACGGACCTCAGCGTCCTGCACGTGGACAAGGACTTCGAGTTGATCGCTTCCGTCACGGGCCAACGCGTCGAGCGGCTCGACGTGGACTGACCTGGAGCCCGCGTACTGGCGTCCGTGCCCGTTCGGCCCGAACGTCGACGAATCGGATCGGTTCGACCGCTCAGCTCGACCGGTTCCCCGCGTCGGCCCGGGTGGTGCCGGTGGACTCCTCGGGCATGGCGTCGAGCACCTGTCGAGCCAGGTCTCCCAACTGCAGGAAGCCGTCGCGCCCGAGGGGTTCGATCAGCAGGTCCCGCAGGTCCCGGACGTGTCCGGGCGCGGCGGACTCGATCGCCGACCGGCCCGCCGGGGTCAGGGCCACGATCGATCCCCGACCGTCCTCGTGGCACTCCAGACGTTCCACCAGGCCCCGCCGCTCCATCCGGGTCAGCTGGTGCGACAGGCGGCTCTGCTGCCAGCGCAGGGTGCGGCACAGCTCGACGGGCCGGGCCCGATCCCCGTCGGTCTCCGACAGGTGCACCAGGACCTGGTAGTCGGCGCTGGAGAGCCCCGAGGCGGTCTGCAGGTGCCGTTCCAGACGCAGGGCCAACTCGTCGCGCAGGTCGAGGTAGGACCGCCACGCGGCCTGCTCCCGGTCGTCCAGCCACGGGACCTCGTCGGCGTCCGCCGGGCTCATCCGCCGTCGGTCTCGGTGTTCGCGTAGGGGACGAAGGTCCGACACGGCTGTCCGCGCAGCCCCGGGCACGGCGGGAGGGTGGCGGGGTACGGCGTGTCGGCCAACAGCTCGGGCGACAGCGGCATCACCAGGCGTGAGGGGTGCTCGGCGGAGTGGCCGACGTCGATCGTGGCGCCGTCGGGCTGCTCGTCGATCACGTAGCTCCAGCGGGGACGGTCGCCGCCGGGGGTGTGCACCGAGAGGCGGATCCGTGACCCGGCCCGCACGATGTGGGCGAACGGGAACACCTCGACGCGGGCCTCGGTCCACGTGTTCGCCTCGAGCGGTTCGGCGTCGGACTTCAGGAGGGAGTGAAGGGGCAGCAGCTTCGTCGACCCCTTGGCCACCTTGCGGTGCTCGGCGCGCAGCACCCCGGCCTGGATGAAGGTCTCCTTGCCGTCCGGTCGCACCTCCGACAGCGTCACCCCCAGGTCGGCGCTGGTCGAGGAGGACCGGATCCACAGGTCCGCGCTGGCCGAACCCACGAAGACCTGATCCTCGTCGAACGGCTCCGACACGAACACCGCGGCTGAACCGTCGGGTTCCTGCTGCCAGTCGTAGTCGGGCAGGGCGTGGAAGATGTCGCCGCTGTCGCCGGTGAAGGTGGTGCGCTCGGCCAGGGCCGGATCGACCTCGAAGCGGGACGCCGTGTCGGCACCGGAGCCCTTGCTCGCCCCGGTCGGGGCGGTGGTGCTCATGGTCCCGTCCGGGCCCAGGTAGAAGGCCTCGGGCCGGGTTCCGGGCGGCGGCCACGTGGTGGTGCGGACCTGGACCGACGGAACCGGCGCACCTGGTTGGGTGGTGTCGCCGGCGCCCGACTCGAACAGGACGTTGATCGGGGCTTCGGCTTCGTAGGCCGCCCGGGCCTGCTCGATCGAGGGCGAGTCGAGGAAGCGGAGCGGGGGGAGGGCGATGTCGGCCTTGAAGATCCTGTCCATGATCACCGGGGCGAAGAGCTTGACCGGCGTGGGGATGTCGGTGAGCTTCCCGGCGACGTAGAGGTCGAGGAACGTCTTCCACTCGGCGAGGTTGACCGGCGCGTAGCCGTCGGCGTGGGCACCGTTCATGGCGGTGAAGTGCGTGACCGGGGATCCGGTGAAGCGGTCGAACAGGAGCGGGAACCGGCCGCCGGTCTGCTCGTCCTGGAAGGAGCCGGTCAGGAAGACCGGGACGTCGATCTTGTCGACGAACAACGACGCGTTGAGTGGGTCGGCCATCTTCGGCGGGTAGTAGCGCTGGGAACGGGCCTTGGCGGCGACGTCGACGTTCTGGCCACGGAACAGCTGGTTGTCGGCGCAGGTCGTGTCGCCGGCGTCGACGCGGGCCTTCTCCCAGCCCTGGCCGTAGGCCTCGGCCTTCTTGCCGACGTCCTCGGCCCACGATCCGGCGAAGCCGACGTTGAAGATCCCGCCGGGGGACAGGGTGCCCCGGACGGTGTCGTCGATGACCGACAGCGGAGCGATCGCGGCCAGCGACGGCGGGTTGGTCGAGGCGACGAACAGCTGGGCGATTCCCGGGTAGGAGAGCCCGACCATGCCGACGTGGTGGTCCTTGACCCAGGGCTGGGCCGCGACGGTCTCGATGACGTCGTAGCCGTCGGTGAGCTGGAGCGGCTCGAAGAAGTCGTAGGCCCCGCCGGAGCACCCCGTGCCCCGGACGTTCACCGCGACGACGGCGTAGCCCATGGCGAGCGCCATCATCGACGAGGGTTGGGCCGGTGCGTTGCAGGCGAAGGGCGCGACGGGGCACAGAGCGGACGGGTCGTCGCCGACGATCGGTCGGAGGGCCTCCGCGTTCTCCTCGAGCAGGTTGGTGCCTGGCCGTGACGGGTCATAGCCCGAGTACTCGACCACCGTCGGGTAGGGCCCGTCCTCGACCGGCCCCGGCAGGTACACCGACGACGACAGGGTCGTGCCGTCCCGGGTCGTGATGTAGGTGAAGCCCGGCTCCAGGTGCTGGCCGTCGTAGAAGGACTGCTCGGGCAGCGACGACGTCGGGCTCTCGACCCGAACCGCCGTCGAGGCGAGGACCGGATCGTCGGTGGTCGCCACCCGGTACCCCTGTCCGGGATCGACCTCGCGGAAGATCAACGCCCCCTGCGCATCGGTGGTGCCGGTCCCGACGGTCTTGCCGTCGCGGTCGTACAGGGCCAGCTCCTGATCAGCGGTGGCGCCGCTCACGTGGACCTGGCCGACGCTGCCGGTGGTCGAGAACGTGGCCGCTCCGACATCGGCGGGCAGGCCGCCTGTTCCTGCGGAGGAGTCGTCGCCGTCGACGTCCTGGGTGCAGGCGGCTGCGAGCACGACGACCGCCAGCACCGCCACCGACGCGCGCCAGCGCGATCCCCTCATCCGGTGCATCCTGGCGGTCCTCCCTCGTCACCCCCGTCCCGCCGGTCGGGAGGGGCCTCGGTTCGACGTGCATCTTGTCATCCCGACGCGCCGCGTTCGCGGCGGACCCTGCCCCCGGGGGCTCCTACATTGGCGGCCATGACCCTCTCGGTACCCGGGATCGATCCCGATGACCCGGCCTTCGTCTACGACGAGATGGCCTACTTCGAGGAGAACTGCGCCGAGTACGACCTGGACGCAGCGGCGGACGTCGTGGTCGAGCGGGTGGAGCGACGTCTCGGTGACGGTCGGGTGGTGTCGGCTCTGCGCTGGGGGTCGGAACCTCCCCGGGTGGTCCTCGTCCACGGCGGCGCCCAGAACGCGCACACCTGGGACACCGTCGCTCTGGCTCTGCGCCCGCACGGCGTCCTCGCCGTCGACCTGCCCGGACACGGCCGCTCGAGCTGGCGAGCCGACCAGGCCTACGACCCGGTCTCCAACGCCGAGGCCCTGGCCGAGGCCCTGCCGCCGCTGATCGAGGGTCCGGCTCTGCTGGTGGGCATGTCGCTCGGCGGGCTGACCGCGATCGCGCTCGCGGCGCGTCTGCCGGAGGTCGCCCGGTCGGTGCTCGTCGACATCACCCCCGGTGTCGACGCCGACAAGGCCGCGGCGGTGCACGCGTTCATCGCCGGTCCGCAGTCGTTTCCGACCTTCGGTGAGATCTTCGAGCGCACCGTCGAGTTCAACCCGACCCGCACCCCGGAGTCGTTGCGTCGGGGCATCCTCCACAACGCCCATCGCTGCGAGGACGGGTCCTGGGAGTGGAACTACGACCGGCGTCCCCTCGCCGAGCACCCCGAGGGCGATGCGGCCGGGGTTGTGGCGGGTCTGTGGGAGGCGATCTCCGAGTCGACCGATCCCCTTCTGCTGGTGCGCGGCTCGCTCAGCCCCGTGGTCGACGAGGCGGACGTCGCCGAGCTGCGGCGTCGGCGTCCCGACGCCCGTGTCGTCGTGGTCGACGACGCCGGTCACAGCGTCCAGGGTGACCGGCCGCTCGAGCTGGCGGCGCTGCTGCGCGACGAGGTCGCCGCGCTCGCCTGACCGGCCCCACACCCGCTTTGTCCCGCACAGGCGCGGTGATCACCGCGCCTGTGCGGGACAAAGCGGAGGGGGTCGCCGAGGCGGTGCAGCGGGGCCGGTCGGTAGTGTCGCCGCGGTGGAGCGTGCCGTGCCCGACTCGTGGGAAGCCGACGTCGTCCTCCGCGACGGCCACACCGTACGGATGCGTTCGATCCGACCCGACGACGCCGGGTTGATCACCCGCTTCCACGAGCGCCAGTCCCCGGAGTCGATCTACTTCCGGTTCTTCTCGCCGCGGCCCCGTCTCTCGGAGCGCGAGCTCGAGCACTTCACCCGCGTGGATCACCGCGATCGGGTCGCGTTCGTCGCCCTGCTCGACGACGAACTGGTCGGAGTCGCCCGTTACGAGCGCTACGAGGGGACCGACACCGCCGAGGTGGCGTTCTTCGTCGACGACCGGCACCACGGTCGAGGGCTCGCGACCGTCATGCTCGAGTACCTGGCCGCGGCGGCCCGCGAGAACGGCATCACCCGGTTCCGGGCCACGACCCTGCCCAACAACCGCAAGATGCTCAAGGTCTTCGCCTCCGCGGGCTACGAGGTCGCCAGCCAGCTCGACGACGGCATCATCGATCTGGCGTTCGACCTACGTCCCACCGACGATGTGACCGCGGCGGTGGACCGGCGTGAACGCTTGGCCGAGGCCGCGTCGGTGCGACGGATGCTCGAGCCCGCGACCGTGGCGCTCATCGACGCCGGCGCCGGCGGTCCGAGGTCGACCACCGATCCCGGGCGTCGCCCGGTCCCGATCGAGGACGGCTGCCTGGTCCGACTGGCCGAGCGACTCCGCGACGGTGCGTTCCCCGGATCGGTCACCCTCGGCGGGCCCGCCGCGCTCGACGAGCTGCCCGAGGGGGTGGACCTGGTGGTGGTCGCGGGCCCGGCCGCGGCGCTCCCCGAGGTCCTCGACCGGTGCGCGGATCGAGCCGCTGGCGCGGTCGTGGTGCTGTCCGAGGCGGACGCCTCCCAGACCGAGGCCATCCTCGAGGTCGTCCGACGCCGAGGTCTGAGGCTCCTCGGGCCCGGCAGCCTCGGAGTCTGCAACACCGACCCTGCGGTCGCCCTGGACGCTCTGTGCGTCGAGGCTCGACCGTTGCCGGGGACGATCGGCGTGCTGAGCGAGTCGGGCGAGGTGGTGTCGTCGGTGCTGGACCACGCCCGACGGGTCGGCCTCGGGATCTCGACCCTGGTGTCGACCGCGGAGCCCGCCGACCTCAACGTGGCCGACCTCCTGAGCTACTGGGCCGACGACGACCGCACCCGGGCGGTCCTCCTCCACCTGGGATCGGCACCGCTGCCGTCACGCTTCGTGCGGGCGGCTCGTGCGGCGTCCCGGACGAGGACGGTCGCCGCGTTGGCATCGACGGCGAGGGTGGCCGGCGGTCGACCGAGCCCCGAGCAGCGTCGGGACCGGGCGATGCTGCGCCAGTCGGGGGTCATCCCGGTGGCGAGCCTCCAGGAGCTGTTCGCCATCGGGCGTCTCCTCGCGGACCAGCCGCCGCCGGGTGGTCGGGGCGTGGCGGTGGTCGGCGCCTCCCGTGCTGCGGTCGATCTGGCCGTCGACGCGTGTGCGGCCGCCGGCCTGGACCCGGTCACCGGCCACGTCGGGCCCGCCCCAGACTCGCTGGCGGCCGCGGCATCGGACCCGACGGTGCGATCGGTGGTCGTCATCGACACGACCCCGGGGCCGCTGCCGCCGACCGACCTGGTCGATGCGGTGCTCGGGTTCTCTTCGGACCATCCCGAGCTGACCGTCGTGATCTCGGCGGTGGGCAGCGAGCGGCCGGCCCGGCTCGTCGACGACGCGACCGGGGTCGCGGTTCCCCTCTTCACCTTCCCCGAGCACGCCGGCAACGCCCTCGGTCGGCTGGCCACGGCCCGTGAGTGGCGGTCGACCGCCCGGGTCTACGGCGACGAGACCCCGTCGGGCCTCGACGTCGACGCGACACGGGCGCTGGTGGAGCGGTGGCGGGCCGACGGGGGACCGGACCAGGTGCTCGAGCTCGACGCGTCGCGCCAGGAGCAGCTGCTGGCGGCGTGCGGGCTGCGGGTGGCGGATCGGAGGGAGGTCCGGACCGTCGAGCAGGCCGTCGCCGCAGCGGAGGAGATCGGCTGGCCCGTGGCGCTCAAGGCCCGACGACGCGATCGCCGCAAGCGCACCGCGCTCAGCGGTGTCGCGCTCGACGTCGCCGGAGCGGATGATCTCTCCGCGACCTGGGCTCGCATGGAGGAGGCGCTCGGCCCGGAGGGCATGCAGCCGGTGGTGGTCCAACGGATGGTGGAGCAGGGACTCGACGTCGCGGTGCGGATCCGCCGTCCGGATCGGATCGGAACCGTCGAGGTGGGCCTGGGCGGTCCGATGGCGGCGTTCGATCCGTGGGAGCTGGGTGTCCTCCCGCTCGCCCTGCCCGACGCGTCGATGCTGGTGGCGGCCTCGTCGGTGGCCCGGGCGTTGACCGACCCGCTCACCCGGGTGCCGGTCGTGTCGCTCGTGCACCGCTTGGCGGCGCTGGTCGACGCGGTCGAGGAGATCCACGAGGTCCGCGCCGATCCGGTCATCGTGGCCGGTCCCGTGGCGTGGATCACCGACGTGCGGATCCTGATCGGCTCCCCGCGCGGCGAGCTACCGGTCCGCCACCTGGGTTGACCGCTCCGGTCGGGGTTCACGGGGGAGCCCCAGGACCCGCTCGCCGACGATGTTGCGCAGGATCGACGTGGTTCCGCCCATGATCGTGTAGGCGGGCGAATAGCAGACGTTGCGGGCGACGCGGTCCCACAGGAGGGCATCCGCGCCGGCGACCCGTGCGCACAGGTCCGCGACGCGCTGCTCGAACTCGGTGCAGAACGTCTTCGTCACCGCCGAGTACCCCGGGGGCGCCTGGCCGAGCACCTCGCGCAGGACCATGAGACGCCCGATCCGGTAGCCGGACTCGAGCGCCGCGACCTCCTGGCGTACGAGCGGGTCGTCGTGGTGCACGGCACCGACGACGTCGAGGTACAGGCGCCGGTTCGACACCAGGCGGTCGATCCCGCCCCGTTCGTGCTCCATCTGGCGCATGACCTGCTTGAAGCTGCCGTTCTCGGCGCCGACCAGGTTCTCGGCCGGCACCTCGACGCCGTCGAGGTGCACCTCGCAGAAGTGGGCGTTGCCGGTGGCGTCGACGATCGGGCGGATGTCGATCCCCGGGGAGTGCAGGTCGACGACGAGCTCGGACAGCCCGGCGTGGGCGGGGGCGTCGGGGTCGGTACGGGCGATCAGGTAGCACCAGTCGGCGTCCGCGGCACCGGAGGTCCAGATCTTCTGGCCGTTCACCACCCAGCGGTCGCCGCGGCGCACGGCCCGGGTCCGCAGCGATGCCACGTCGGAGCCGGCGTCGGGCTCGCTCATCCCGATCGACCAGGCGGAGCGCCCGGCGACGATCTCGGGGAGCCACCGGGCGCGCTGCTCGGGGGTGCCGAACTGCAGCAGGGTCGGTCCGATCTGACGGTCGGCGAACCACGACGTCGCCAGCGGTGCACCCTCGGAGATGAGCGCCTCGAACACCGCGAAGCGCTCCAGCGCGTTTCGGCCGCCGCCGCCTTCCTCGACCGGCCAGGTCATGCCCAGCCAGCCCCGTTCGGCGAGCTCCAGGGAGAACTCCCGGGAGGTGCCGATCAGCCAGGAGTCCTCGCGCACCGCCCGCGACGCGGCTGCGGCACGGCCGACCCGGTGGGCTTCGGCGGACAGCTCGGCGATGGGGTCGGGCCAGCGGAAGTCCATGGCGGAGCCGTCGTGTCGGGTCGAGGCCCGGGCGGACGGCGGAACCGGTCGCTCAGCGACGCTCGATCGGCGTGTAGTCCCGGACGGGATGGCCGACGTAGAGCTGGCGGGGCCGGTAGATGCGGCTGTCCTGGTCGAGCAGCTCCAGGTAGTGCGAGAGCCATCCGGCGGTGCGGGGGATGGCGAACAGCACGGTGAACATGTCCATCGGGAATCCCATCGCCTGGTAGATGAGACCCGAGTAGAAGTCGACGTTGGGGTAGAGGCGACGGTCGGTGAAGTACGGGTCCGACAGCGCCACCTCCTCGAGCTTGAGGGCGATGTCGAGCAGCGGGTTCTTGCCGGTGACCTCGAACACCTCGTCGGCGGTCTTCTTGATGATGCGGGCCCGGGGGTCGTAGTTCTTGTAGACCCGGTGGCCGAAGCCCTGGAGCCGGATGTCGCCCGCCTTGACCCGCTCGACGTAGGCGGGGACGTGCTCGATGTCGCCGATCTCGGTGAGCATCCGGATGACCGCCTCGTTGGCTCCGCCGTGGCGCGGCCCGTAGAGCGCGGCGGTGGCCGCGGCGGTGGCCACGTACGGATCGGCGTGCGCGCTGCCGACGGTGCGCATGGCGGTGGTGGAGCAGTTCTGCTCGTGGTCGGCGTGGAGGATGAACAGCACGTCGAGCGCCCGGGCCAGGACCGGGTTGGCGTCGTAGCGGGGCTCGGCGGTCTTCCACATCATCGACAGGAAGTTGGCGGCGAAGTCCAGGCTGTTGTCCGGGTAGACGAAGGGCATCCCGACGCTGTGGCGGAACGCTCCCGCGGCGAGTGTCGGCATCTTGGCGATCAGGCGGACGACCTGCTTCATCATGACGTCGGGCGTCAGCTCGCGCGCCTCGGGGTAGAACGTCGACAGCGCGGCGATGGTCGACACGAGCATGCCCATCGGGTGTGCGTCGTGGTGGAAGCCCTCCATGAAGCGCTTGCGCACGTTCTCGTGGATGAACGTGTGGTGGGTGATCTCGTAGCGCCAGTTCTCGAACTGCTCCGGGGTGGGCAGCTCGCCGTGGATCAGCAGGTAGGCGACCTCGAGGTAGCTCGAGGACTCGGCCAGCTGCTCGATCGGGTAGCCGCGGTAGCGCAGGAAGCCGGCCTCGCCGTCGAGCTCGGTGATCGACGACGCCGCACCGGAGGTGGATCCGAAGCCGGGGTCGTGGAACCAGATCCCCGGCAGGAGCTTGGACCACGCCTTGGCGTCGATGCCGCCGTCGAGGATCGGTACCTCGAGCGATTCCCCCGTCCGGTTGTCGGTGATGGTGATGCTGTCGGCCACGTGCGTCTCCTGGGGGAAGGATCGTCCGGTGCCATCCTACGGCGCTGGGCGGCGTGTGCTCGCCGTCACTGCCCGACGCGGCATCGGGGCTGCTCCGTCGCCGCCCGGGAGCGGTGCGACGGCGTTCAGGTCGCCGGTCGGAGGGTCGGGTAGACGCCGGGTACCGATGTTGCGCCCTCGGCGATCGTCCGGCGGATCTGCTCGGCGACGACGCGCTGGGCCGCAGTGGGCAGCCCCCGTCGTCGTCGGGCCAGCCCGACGCTGCGGCCGGGGACGCCCTCGACCGGGATCCGCCGCCAGGTCGCCTCGACGTTCGGGGGGATGGCGGAGGCGGGGACCACTCCGGCTCCGAAGCCGGAGAAGACCAGAGACGCCAGCAGTCGCATACCGTCGAGCTCGGCCTTGGGGTGCAGGACCACGCCTTCGGCAGCGGCCGCCTGGTCGAGCACGTCGCGGAACGCGGTGCCCCGGGCCTCGAGCAGCAGTTCGTGGCGGGAGAGCTCCGACAGGGTGACCGAGTCGTGGTCGGCCAGAGGATGGCCGTCGGGGACGATCAGGATGCGGTCCTCGTCGAAGAGGGGCTCGACCAGCAGGTCGGTCTGCTCGATCGGGAGGTTCACGATGGCCAGGTCGACCGCGCCCGATGCCAGGTTGGGCACCAGTGAGGTCGTGGTGGCATCGAGCACGATCACGCGGATCTCGGGGTACTGGGCGGTGACGGCGTCGAGGAGGGGAGCGACCAGCCAGCGGGCGGTGGTGCCGATCGCTCCGAGTCGGACCGATCCGGACACGACGTCGCGGAGCGACGCGACGTCCGCGTCGAGCGCCTCGAACTCGCCCTCGATGCGACGGGCCCGCTCGAGGACCACGCGGCCCTCGTCGGTGAGCTCGTTGGTGGAGCGGTCGATGAGCAGCACCCCGAGTTGCTTCTCGAGCCGTGCCACGTGGGCCGACACGTTGGACTGGACGGTGCCGAGCACCCGAGCCCCGGCCGAGAACGACCGCTGCTCGGCGACGGCGACGAATGCTCGCAGCTGCTTCCGATCCATCGCCAGCCACGATACCAACTATCTCCCAGATATTCTTGACCGATTGCTTGCTCCTGGCTATCGTGGTGCTCACCAAGAACGACCGAGGTCAGAGGACATCCCCCCCCGTCCCACTCGGTTCAGCACCACGGTCCATCCCCCCCTGGACCGTAGGGGCACTGCTGAAGGACTGGCTCCCCCCGGCCAGTCCTTCAGCCTTTTTCCACCGCTCGACGGGGTGATCCGCCATCCCACGACGCCGGCCGGACCGATAGGTTCCACATCAGTGTCACTCTGGTCGGTGTCTGGGAGCTTGGCTCGTAGGTTCTCTGCCGATCGTGGCCGTCATGCTTTCTGCCGGCTTCCGGACGCGCAGAACCGGCCGGCGTGGCTTGATAGGAGCGTGGCAT
>WBZL01003076.1_pt1 | contig 15602 bp, 12 predicted proteins | sample 5204291 | NCBI WGS metagenome assembly WBZL01 (sample SAMN12344345, study PRJNA552823) | activated sludge metagenome | biome: Activated sludge suspended growth; feature: Nitrification reactor; material: Wastewater; isolation source: activated sludge from nitrification reactor of wastewater...
TAGGTCGTGTCGGAATACTTGAAGGATTGCAGCACCTGCGGGTTCCTGAATTCGGGAATATACTTGGAGATCGGGTCGTCCAGTTGGAATTTGCCCTCTTCCCACAGCATCATCACGGCGGTGGAGGTAATGGCCTTGCTCTGGGAGGCGATGCGGAAGATATCATCCCGCTTGAGGTCGCGCCCGGAGGGGGTATCGGCCTTGCCGTAGGCTTTGTAAAAAACGATCTTCCCGTGACGGGCCACCAGCGCGACTACGCCGGGTACATCGCCATCTGCCACGGCATCCTTGCACATGGCATCGATGCGGGCCAGCCGTTCATCGGACATGCCGACTGTTTCCGGCGCCGCCTCCGAGAGGGGAGGGGATTTTTTGACGGATTTGGTCTGGGCGCTCACAGCCAGGGCGATCGCCAGGAACAGGATGGTGAGTTGACTTTTCATTTCGTTCTGTTTTTGATTGATGCAATTATCTGGAAACCTCAGGACAAATTATAGTCAATAATCGGCAGCCGTTGCCAAAAAACAAATAATCAGCAGAACGCTGTACTCCATGCCGCCTGAGGAATAACCGACAGTGAACCAGCCGTTAGAAGCGTGAACCAGTATGATGCCCATCAATAATTCAAGGATGAAAACGGCGTTGATCCATTTCCTGAAATAGCCGAGCGCCAGGGTAATGCCGCCGGCAATTTCGAAAATCGTGATCCCCCACGCAAGGATTGACCCGAACGGAAATCCCTGGCCGCCGAGGAATTCGCCGAAACCGCCTACCGTCCCGGCAATAAGGCGTGTACATCCATGGGCAACCATATACAGGCTTATCGTTACGCGCAGCAAGGTGAGCGCTTGGGCGGGAGCCAGGGAAAAAGGAATCCTCATGATGAATGTGCAATTTATTTGACGCTTAGGATCGGTGAATTAATAAGTGTCGCTTTTGATAGGCGAGGCATTTTGTCCCTAACCAAGGCATCCCCGCCGAGGCGGGGCGACCTTAGCCGTAGCTAAGGGAGGCGGTTCCATAACGCCGGGTAGGGGCAAAAGGCCTCCTAGGAAAGTGGACAGTTATTATTTCAGCGGTCCTTAAATATCAGCTTACTTTTTTTAACAAATCGTAAAGCGTATACCGGGCATACTTCTGCTCGTTTTTTTGATGCTCAATCAACAAGTTGTTTTTATTTTCTATATGAAGCCAGATAACGGGATCCAATTTAAATATTCGTCCGAGCTTAATTGCCAGATCAGTGTTCAATTTTCTTCTTCCCTTCAGTAAGGCACTAAGGTTGGATTCTTCGAATTCGACATATTTTGCAAAATCCTTTTTTTTGATATTCAAAGCATTAATAAATTGTTCCAGAAATGCACCAGCGGGGATGATGTGCTCAGGTAGGGTTGAATTGATATAGGACTCCATTTGAAAACGAATGGACAAAAACTTGTTTTCCAGCAATTGTTCCTTATCAAGGTGGGATGATGCCTTCCGGATCATGGATTGCAAAGCTTTGAACTCCTCGCTGTTTGTATTGATCAAACCTTCGCCCAAACCGTTAATCCCGCCTTCATTTATGTTTTTTTTCATTTCATTGTACTTTTAAGTACGCTTCCATCAGGTTTTTACCTGCGACGGGATCAAAAAACATCTTTTGCCCTATCGCATGGGTAGCGCCGTATTTTTTTTCATATAATTCAATCAGATTTGTTTTGCTGTCCAAACCCCAACCCCTCAATATACCCGCCATTCCCCGAACAATGCACGAACAGACAATTCTCCAGAAATCCGTCGAGCGCCTTGCGCGCCTGTTCCCGATCGGCAGGGGTGGCCTTGCGGATATCCTCGAAGGTAACGCGCGTACTGTCGGCAAAGCCCTTCACCAGGTCGTAGCCTTCGGGACGCGGAAAAGTCACGATACCGGCCGTATTGTCCATTTTCTTGTAGGGCCAGAAATGCCAGCCGACCTGGTTCTCATCCAGCGTTTTGCGGAAATTGGCCACCCACTCGTCGGAATTTTCGCCGGTCTCGCCGCAATAGATGGGCACGTTGTATTGGTCGCGGAAATCGAGGTAGTCCTGGATCACTTCCACGGTGGGGGCGGTCCAGTACTTGTGGAAGGTGTAGACGAGCTTGTCGTCAAACGGCGGGCCGAATACCTTGAAATTGGAATCCCACTGTGCGCCGCCGAGGAAGATCAGGTGGTTGGGGTCCACTTCGCGGACTGCGGCGGTGATTTTTTTGTACAGCGGTTCGAGCAGGGGGTTGAAGTGATCCTGGTCGAAAAAATGGGGGATGGGTTCATTGAGCAGGTCATAACCGATGACGGCCGGCTCGTTTTTGTACCGGTCGGCGATCTTTTTCCAGATGGCAACGGTCATTTCCTGGCTTTCAGGGCTTTCAAACAGGAACGGATAACCGTAGGAGTCGTCGATATTGTCGCCGGTCTGGCCGCCGGGTGCGCAGTGCATGTCCAGCAGTACGCCGAGCCCTTCTTCCTTGCACCACTGGACGGCCTTGTCGAGCAATTCAAATCCGCGGGCCTCCCCTCGTCCGCCCAGGTAGTCCTCATCGGTAAAGAGCTTGTAGTGGAACGGGAGCCGGATGGAGTTCATGCCGATCGACCTGAGATAATGGATGTCGTCCCGGGTGATATAGTTGTCCAGGTAGGTTTTCCAGAACTGCTTGGCGGCTTCCGGCCCGATCAGCTCGTTGACGGCCTCCTGAATGAGCCGGGGCGAGCTGGTATGCTCAAATTTGAACATGTACCCCTCCGGTACCAGCCAGTTGCCGAGGTTGGTGCCTTTCATGATAAAAACGTTGCCCGCAGGGTCGAGGACGTCCTTGCCCCGGACGCTGTAGAAAGCGGGTTCTTCGCAGGCGGAAAAAAGAAGGATGAAGATCAGGGACAGGAGTGAGTTGGCGGATTTCATGAAAGTTGGTTTATACGCTCAAAGTTAGGGGTCTGCTTTGGACTTTCAAGTGGATATGCCCTTGCCATTTTCATTTATATCAGAAAAGGAATATCCAACAAATTTAAAACCCTACTCAAAATACCGGGTAGGGAAATCCCCCGAATGATAACACGCGCAATCCTCAATTTCCCAGAATTCGTAGACCTCCAATCGGTCCCCGTCGCAGGCGCGCAACTCCCAATAGTGGTAAAACTGGCGGTCTTTCCCGCCGAACGGCCGGACTTCGATGACACTGAAGGATATCGTGCCGATGAAGTCGCCGGGGAATTGCGGCCCGGTGAGGAGCGGTCTGCGGTCCTTGGTGAAGGCCCAGGTCCCGGTTTCTACCACTTTGCAGTCCTGCACCGTTTGAAGGGTGTAGGTGCAATCCGAGTTGAGCCGGATCTCGCAGTAATTTCTGCGATCGCCCTGGTTGGGATAGTCCGCCTCGGTCCAGGTCCGGTCGGTTATGCATGGAATAAAACATTCCCTTTCGGTCGTTTTATCTTTCAGACAGCCGCTGAAAATAGAGACAAGGGCAACGAGGATGATCGGACGGAATCGGTTGGACATTGGCATGAACCTGATTTGCCCGCAAAATACGGAAGAATTCACCAGGATTGGATATTGCAGCGAAATTGCATACTTGGCCGATGGCCGTTCTTTAGTCAGTCTGCTGAGTTGCAAGGAAAATTTTATTAAAATGCTTCTCATTCCGGGCAAACGGAATAATTGGGTATACACCAGTTTTTAACGAAAACTTATCATATTGGCTTCGATGGAATTTAAGCCGTTCGAAAATTCATCAATCAGGCCAGGGAAATACGACCAATCTATTTGACATGCGATGATCAATTTTTAATTTTCATCTTCCTCTGTACCCAGCCGCCGCCATTCCACGCGCCAGCGCCTCCAGGTCCAGGCCCAATTCCTCCCGGTTGATCTTCAGCGCCTTTTCCTTCCATTCCTGCGGCAGGCGGCTATAGCCCCAGTAAGCGCCGAGAATAGCGCCGGTCACCGCAGCCACGGTATCGTTATCCCGGCCATAATTGACCACAAATTCAATCGCTTTAGAAAAATCGCCTTCCGAGAACTCCAGCGCCGTCAGGTTGATCAGGTTGATCTCCGCGGCGTGGAAGGGGATGTCCTGCAGGTGTTCATCCAGCATTTCGTACGCTTTCTGTACCTGGCGGTAGTAGATGGGATCGCGTTTCCAGTTGCGGAGTTTCACCGGCTCGGTGATCTCGGGGTCGGCGGGTTCCTGTTTGGCGCGGTAGGCGATGTCGATGGCCGTCCGGTAAGCGCCGAAGGCCAGCCTGCCCACCAACCGGCTGTTGTGATACCGCAACGGATCGACATAAGCGGCGACGATCCCGATCTCTTTGGGCTGGATACCCGGTTTCATGGCCACTGACACCATGGCGGCCGTCAGCGCGGAGATGTCGCGGGCGTACCCCAGGTCGAACAGTCCCAGCCGGTAGGCTTCCCGGTAGGCGACCTCCGGTTGGGCCGGATAAAAAGCGCCGACGGACGGGGTATACAGCATCCCCGCGCACGACATTTCCCCGCCGTAGAACCGGTCGAGGGCATAGATATAGGCGTCGAGGTCGCGGTCCCGGTACGGTTTGGCCACTTTGGCCCATTCCTGCAGCCAGGCCATGTGCATGATCTGGCGCTCCAGCGGTTCCGGCGCGAAGGCGTCGATGGTCTTGACCGCCTCCATTTCCTTTACATAGGTCGATACCAGATAACCCGCGAAATTCCGGGCATCCAGGCTGTCAGCGCCGGCGGCATTCTCGATCAGGTAGCGCCCCATCAGGTACTTCCAGCGGGTGTCGTCGGTTGTGCTGCCGCCGGGCAGGTTGTCCTCCCAGGGCCCTTCCGGCGAGCCTTCGCGCAGGACCATGTCCAGGGAATCCACGTACCCGAACTGAACAGCGATATCGCTGCGGTGCCACATTTCCGTCGGGGCGCCCATTGCATCTCCGATCGCGGCGCCCGCAAGCATGCCCAGGAGCTTGTCGTAGTATACTTCTTTTGTCAGCATGGAATCCCATGCCTGGGAATAGGCGGGCGCAGGAGCATCAGGTGCGGGGAACAGCCCCTCGTCCGGACCGGCCGGTTTGCAGGCGATATACTGGGTCGCCATAGCTAAAACAAAGGCTGCGTTTACGGCCCCGTTGACCAATTTGAATCTGCCTTTCGGGTTGTTTGTTGTAAAACTCATCCGGTCGTTCCCTATTTCCTTTCGGTTGCTTTTTTCGTTGGAAAGATCAAACGCGCTCCCTTCCAGGCGACCGGCGTTGGAGCAAATTGCTGAGCGAAGTCGAAGCACCACTTCGCGAGATCACCCGGATCAGCCAGATCGCCAGGAAGATCAATCCGGTCCATCCGCCGATCCAGATCAGCAGTACCAGGGCCGTACTGCCCCCTGAGCAGGAGACGCTGCAGGCCAGTCCCGCCACCACATAGGCCAGGAATATCACCCCCAACACCGTGAGGATGATCAGGGCGGTTTTCCCGCCTTTAGTCAGCGGTTGCCGGGCTGCATGCCTGAATTCGGACCGCAATTGCCTGAATTTGGAGCGGAGTTGTTGTTTGCGGTCTCTAAGGGAATGCTTCAGGTGAGCCTTTTCCAATGCTTTTTCCGATTTGTCCAGATACGGCCTGGCTTTCAGGGCGATCATCCGGGCGGTCGGACGGACAACGGTTGCGGCGTCTCCGCTATGTGCGAACCGGTTCATGCCGACGCCGGCCAGTGCGAAACAGAGCACGACCAGTGCAAAATCACACGCTTTCTGCCGCGCATAGGAATAACCCCGGAGTCCTTTACCCGGGTAAATGAACAGGGCGGACAGCAATAATCCGGCTGAAACCTGCCAGACGGCATTCGGAAAAACAATTCCCCTGAAATAAAAGGCAAGGCCTGCCAGACTGCCCGCCAGGACGGTCAGGATTTGCGCAAACACGATGATCCACCTGGCGGGCACTGGATTCCTCCTGGCCCAGATCGAAAGTTTTTTCATTTTATTTACCGGTTTTGGCTAAAATGCAGTCCTTTACGCTGTACAAGAATACCGCTTTTTTACGCCAAAGGGAAGCAATGATGAAGAAAAGCTTTTTTTCCGGATTGGGCCTGGTTTCACTGGCGGCTGTCGGTAACGGACAGGCGTTTACCAAAACCGACCTGCTCACGGATCTGAATTACCTCAATGAGGTGGTGGCAACGTGCCATACATCCAACCTCAACCCCGCTTTTGAAAACCGGATTCCGGGCCTGATCGACCGGGTTGCCGCTGCGGACAAGGCGGCGTATTCCTACGTCGAATTCGACCAGCAGATCAGAACGGCGCTGGCCCTGACCGGTTGTTATCACACGGTTATCGATCCGGCCAAATTGCCGGTCATTGCCATGGAAAATCCGAATTTCCCCTACAAGGTCTGGACGGATGGCGAGGTCGTTTACGCTATGGCGAAAATCATGGATTCCCCGGACATCCCCGATCCCGGTTTTCCCGCCCGGATCAACGCGGTCAACGGCCTGCCGGTTGCTGATTTCCTTGCCGGCTTGCTGGTATTCCAGTCGGCCGACGGCCCTCAAATGACCAAAGGGATCCGCCTGTTCAACAAATACGGCTCCCTTTTGCTGGGGCAGTATTTTGAGCAGGACAACCTGTTCACTATAGAAACGGAGAACGGAACGGTAACGGCCGGCCATATGCCCAGGGTGCAGGACTACGGATTTCAGCGGACGCTGCCCCGGATCAAACCGGTACCCGTAGTAGACCGGGGAAAACTCCAGCTCTTTGAAGTTGAAGGCATGCCCGATGCGCTCTATTTGCGCATTACCAGCTTTCAGTACCCGGGCGGTGAGGGCGCCCATAGCCGGATCATCAAGGAGGCCCTGGAACGGCATGCCGGCCACCTCATCATCGATATCCGGGAAAACGGCGGCGGAAAAGGCCGCAATGCGGTCGACTTGTTGCAATATTTTATCCGGGAGGAATTCTCTTCAACGGATGTCGTGCCGAACTTCAAACGCGGAAAATACCTGGGCTTTTCCATGGCCCGGCTGGGGCTCGGTTTCTGGGAGGCGGTCCACCTGTTCAAGGGCAGGAAAACGGAAAACGGGCGCAGCTATCGCCATCGCTGCAAGCCGCACGCAAAAGGCTATACCGGGCGCCTGTATGTGCTGGTCAACGGCCAGACCGGCTCAACTTCCACGATCCTTGCTTCCTACCTGAAATACAAGACCGACGCTGTGCTCATCGGTGAGGAAACCGGCGGCGGCGAGACCGGCGCCAATGCGGGGTCTTTCGCCAGGATCAAACTGCCGGTGTCCGGTATCGGCATCCGGTTTCCGTTGGTCCGCATCGGGCATGACCTGGATATCCCGCCCAATCACCACGGGGTTGTACCCGCCGTCGGCGTACGGTATTCCCCGGAAGATATCCTGGCGGGTAAAGACCTGGAATTGGAAAAAGCGCTGCAATTGATCGGAGGATAACGGCTGCAAATGCCAGGCCCGGTGCAACCCCTCGCCCCGCCAGTTGTTATTGGATGAAAATCCTGCCATGAAATGCCTTCGTTACACCCTGTTGATCCCGATCCTTTTTTCCGGTTTGCTCCATGCCCAGCATCGCAAAGCCCAATTGGAAAAACTGATGGCTGAAGCCGGCATCCCCGGGCTTTCGCTGGCCTATATCCGGGATGGGAAAATAGCGGAGTCCTATGCGCTTGGGGTGCGCAGTGCCGATACAAACCAACCGGTTGACGACGAGACCGTCTTCGCCGCGGCCTCCCTGAGCAAATGCGTGTTCGCGTACGGCGTCATGCACCTGGTGGATGCGGGCAAACTGGACCTCGACAAGCCGCTGTACCAATATTATCCATATCCGGATCTGGCGCACGACGAACGCTACAAGCAGGTCACCGCCCGGATGGTGTTGAGCCATACCTCCGGCCTGCCCAACTGGCGCAACGGCGACCGGCTGGAGTTCCAGTACGACCCCGGCCAACGGTTCCGCTATTCCGGCGAAGGCTTCGTCCTGCTGATGCGAACCGTGGAAAAGATCACGGGGCAAAACATAGAGGACTGGATGCAACAGACCGTTTTCAAGCCGCTCGGCATGACCCATACCAGCTATATCTGGCAATCGGCGTACGAGGAGGATTTTGCGGTACCCCACACCTCAACCGGCCGGACCTCTTCCAAATACCGGCCCGAGGAAGGCAATTCGGCCCACTCCCTGCAAACCACGGCAACGGATTACGGGCGGTTCGTCGCCGCCTTGTTAAACGGTCAAGGGTTGAAAAAAACGACCCGGACCCAGATGTTCACCCCTCAGGCTCACAGTCAACTGAAGGAAGGCAGCGATACCCTGCAATGGTGCCTGGGGGTAGGCTATCAGCTGACAGGCGCAGGGAAGGCGGTTTGGCAATGGGGCGACAACGGCACCTTCAAGGCCTTTTTGATCGGTTATCCCGACAAGCAGGAAGGGCTGGTCTACCTGACCAACAGCAGTACAGGACTGAACATCGCAGCCGACCTGTTGGCGCTGTTCTTCACCGGCCCGCAACCCAGTATCGACTATATCGACTATGGAACCACCCGCGACCCCGGGTTGGCGTTGCTGAAACGGGCGCTGGAGATGCCGTTCGCGGAAGCCGTCAGGCCCTACCTCGATAAAAGCGGCAAAATGCAGGATACGGTGCAACTGACTGCGGGAAAAATGAACGATGTGGGCTATCAACTGCTTTATCGCCGGGAGCTGGATGCCGCCAGTCATGCTTTTGAAATGAACCTGAAGGCCTATCCCAAATCGCGCCCTGCCATGATCGGCCTGGCGGAGTCCTCCCTTCGTATGGGCAAACGGGAAACGGCCGTTAAATACCTTGAAGCGGCCATGGCGCTAAAACCCGATGATGAATTCGGACAACGCGTGCTCGACCGGCTCAAAGGCAAACCCGACCCCGCACCGGAAGGCAGCGTAAAAGTTGATTTCACCCTGCGCAGTTATGAAAGTGCCCGGTTCGTAACCGTTGCCGGCAGCTTCAACGGCTGGAACGACCTGGATCTGCCCATGCAATGGATCAACGGCGAGTGGCGCGCTAGCCTGAATTTGGCGCCCGGCGAATACCGCTACAAATTCGTGGTGGACGGCGTCTGGATCCCAGACCCCGGCAACCCGGAGATCGACCTGAAGGATAATTTCAATTCAATTTTAAGCGTTGAGTCGACAAAATGAGGTGATTGGTCGGTTTTCGGTTTATGTCCCCTGAAAAGACGGCTGTCGGTTATTTCCATGTCTTCATAGGATATGGGCGATTGGCCATTGACAAAATCTGTTGGGCTGATATTTAGACTGGGCTCAGACAGGATTCAGGAGGCCGTTCAATAAAGTGTTTTCGCGCAAAGACGCAAAGACGCAAAGTTTTGATTTTCAACACACTGCGCGTACTGAAAATTCTTTTGACACAAGTTGCTGAACGGCCCCGATTCCTTTCCAGCATTCCCTGCAACCGGCGCTCCTACCATGCACTGCCGGCCTCCACTTTTACAATTTGCATTATCTCTTTTACCTTTTCATTTTAAATTTTCTCCTCCTCCGGGGTCATTTCCTCCGCTCGCCACACCCTTACCCGATTAACCAAATTAACAATCATTGTTCCAAACAACATTTTCCATGAAAACGATCCAAAAATTCCTGTTGCTGACCCTCATTACCCTGACCGCTTTCCTGAGCGCATCCCAGGCCCAGATCTTCCCGACCGGCGAATTCTCGCCCGGCATGGAGGCCGACAACAAGAAGGTCATTGACTTTATGAAAAAATGGAATATCGAAGGCGGATCCGTCGCTGTACTGAAAGACGGTCGCCTGGTATATGCCAAGGGATTCGGCTACGCCGACAAAGACAAGGAACGCGCCGCTACCCCCTACACCATTTACCGCATCGCCAGCGTCACCAAACCCATTACCTGCATCGCCATCATGCAACTGGTGGAACAGAACAAGATCAAGCTGGACGACAAGGTCTTCGGCGCCAACGGCCTGCTCCCCGAATACACCGACCTGATCACCGACAACCGGCTCAAGCAGATCACCGTGCGCCACCTGCTCAAACACCAGGGCGGCTGGGACCGGAAAAAAGACAGCAAAGGCAACGCCTACAGCCCCGAATTCGAACCGACCATCAACAAAAAATCGGAGATCGAAGCCTCCGAAGGGGCCTACACCCGCAAAGCCGTCATGGACTTCATGGTCAAGCGCAAACTCGAATTTGACCCGGGCTCCCGTTCCGAATATTCCAACTTCGGTTATTTCGTCCTCGGCCGGATCATCGTCAAGAAAAGCGGCATGCTCTACGAGAATTACGTCAAGAAATACATCTGCGATCCCCTCGGCATCGGCAGCATCCAGCTCGGCGCGGATGCCCAGAACGGCGCACTGGCCGGCGAATCGGTCTACTACGGCGGCGGCGCCTACGGCTACGTCATGGATATGATGGATGCGCACGGCGGCCTGGTCGCTTCGGCGCCGGCCCTCGGCCTGATCCTGCGCGGCGTCGACAAGGATGTGCCGGGCAAAAAACTCCTGAAGGACGCCACCATCGACCAGATGTTCAACGACGGCCTCTGCTGGGGGCGCAACAATACCTTCAAAACATACCAACACAACGGCAAACTGTCAGGTACGTCCTCTTACATGACCCTCGGCGACAACGGCATCAGCGTCGTGGCGCTCTTCAACCGGACCAGCGGCGACAACGACCTGTACTCCGAAATGTACACCCTGATGATGGACCTGTCGAAAAATGTCAGCATCCCCTCACACGACCAGTACAACAACGACGCCCTGTACTGGAAGATCAAGACGAGCAACTACCAGGCCAAGTTCAACGAACTGAATGGAAAGGGATACCGCCCCACCGTCATCGAAGGCCATACGGCCAATAATCCCATGTTCGATCTCATTTTCAGAAAAGACGGCAAACAGGCGGTATCCTTCCACGGGCTCACCTCGGCCCAGTACCAGGCCAAGTTCGATGAACTGCAGAAGCCGCAGTACAAGGGGTGGGACCCCGCCGACATCAACGTCTACCAGGAAGCCGGCAAAGTGCTGTACGCGGGCTCCTTTGTGAAGACCAACAATCCCAAATGGGTGGCCCGCCACGATATGAGCGACGCCCAGTTCAATACCGAAAACAGCAAGTGGACAGGCCAGGGGTACCACCTGGTGAAAGGCAGCAAGACGGTCAAGAGCGGAAAAACCTATATCGCAGCCGTCTGGTATAAATAGCGGATTGTTTGCCGAATTGCCCCAACTCGCCTTATCTTTCCGGCGATGAAGCGGGAATTCGCCTCCAATATCGCTCTGCTGATCCTGATCAATCTGCTGATCAAACCGGCCTATATCTTCGGTGTCGACCGCTCGGTTCAAAACCTGGTCGGCGCCGAAGATTTCGGCATTTATTTCGCCCTCTACAATTTCGCTTTCCTCTTCCAGATCGTCAACGATTTCGGGATCCAGAATTTCAATAACCGCCACATCGCCCGGCATCCGCACCTGCTGGAAAAGTACTTCCCCCATTTTCTGACCCTGAAGGGCATGCTCGGCCTGACCTACCTCGTCCTGGTCCTCCTGGGCGCGTTATTGGCAGGATACCCGCCCGGGATTCTGCCGTTCCTGTTCTGGATCGGCTTCAACTGGATGCTGAACGCCCTGTTGCTTTACCTGCGCTCCAATGTTTCGGGGTTGGGCTATTACCGGACGGACAGCCTGCTTTCGGTGCTCGACCGGTTCCTGATGATCCTGGTGCTCGGCCCCGTTTTGCTCGTACCCGCCTGGCGGAGCCGGTTTGACATCCACGATTTCGTATACGCCCAAACGCTCTCGCTGGGGGTAGCCTGTCTGATCGCCTTCCGGATCGGTCGCCGGAAAATACAGGCCTGGCGCGTGCGGTTCAACAAAAGGCTCATGGCGGTGATCCTGCGGCAAAGCTACCCCTTCGCACTGGCCGTTCTGCTCATGACGGTCTACACCCGCATCGACGGCGTCATGATCGAGCGGATGCTGGACAACGGGCGGACCGAAGCGGGCATTTACGCCTCCGCGTACCGGTTGCTGGATGCGGCCAATATGATGGGATTCCTGTTTGCGGGGTTGTTGCTGCCCATGTTTAGCAGGATGCTGAAGGCGGGCGAGCCGGTCGGGCCCCTCACAGGCATGGCCTTCCAGTGGCTGTTTGCCGGCGCCGTTACCCTGGCGATGGCCGTCGGCTTCTTCAGCGAACCGATCATGCGGAGCCTCTATGTGACCGGCGATGCATACAGCGGGCAGATCCTGGTCTGGCTGATGGCCGCTTTTGTGGCGATGGCGGGCACCTATATTTACGGCACCCTGCTGACCGCCCACGGCAATATGCGACCGATGAACCTGATCTTTATCGCGGGCATCGCCCTGAATGTGCTGCTGAACGCCTTGCTCATCCCCGGCCGGGGCGCGCTGGGGGCGGCGGTTGCCACGGCTTTTACCCAGTGGGCTACCTTGCTGGCCCAGGTCGCACTGGCCGGCCGACAATTCGGGTTGACGGCCAGGGCAGGCGCTTTGGTCCGGCTGGCGGGATTCGCATCGGGCATGGCGGCAAGTTGCTATTTATTGCAAAACCTGGCCGCCGGCCCCTGGATTGTTAAATTTTTGGCCTGCGCACCGGCCGGCTTGCTCCTGGCGTTTACCTTTCGACTTTTGCAGCTAAGGGATTTCCGGGTCTTATTACCGTCCGGAAGGGACTGAATCTGCATTTCCGCCGCTTATCACGGACATTTTCCTACTTTTGCGGAAATTTTTAGCAACAGTACTGCATGAAACGAAGGGAAAACTTGTTGGGCGTTTTGCGCACGATCTTCAAATGGAAAAGGCAACTGATCATATTGTGCCTCATCGCGGGCGCGGGAAGTGCTGTCATTTCCCTGATTTTGCCCGTTTATTATCAAGCTACTTCCGTCTTCCTCGCCACCAGCCCGGACCAAACCAAGCCGGAATTGCTTTTCGGCAGCGGCCTTTTTGAACCGGAATACTACGGCGGCGCACCCGACATCGACCGGATACTGATCATCGCTGAAAGCAACGAACTGGTCAATTTCATGGTGGACTCCTTCGATTTATACGATCATTACCGGATCAAAAAGGAAAGCACCAAAGCGCCCTATTCCGTCAGGCTGGCCTTTTTCGACCTGTATGATGTGAAAAAGGACAAGCGGGACGCCATCGAATTGTCTATCGAGGACAGAGACCGCGAACAGGCTGCGAAAATGGCCAGGGCCGCCAGGGAAAAGATCAACCAGATCTCCCAGAACCTGGTCAAAACCTCCCAACTGCGCACCATCCGCACCTATGAGGCCAGCATCGCCCAGAAAGAGCAGCAGCTCAGATGGCTGAGCGATACCCTGGTCGAGATCCGCAAGAAGTTCGGCGTGTACAACTCGGAAGCCCAAACGGAGTCGCTGACCGCCCAATTATCGGAATCCCAGTCCAAACTGACCTATACCAAAGGGCGCCTCGAAGCCTCCAAACAAACCCAGGGCGTGAAAAGGGACACCCTGATCATGCTGACCACCCGCCTGGTCGGCCTCGAACGCGAAGTCGCCCAGCTCCAGGGGCGCCTGGATACCCTGAACTCAGGCATTGCCCAGGTCAGCATCATCGAGAAGCAATATTATGAGTCCAACGATAACCTCAGCAAGGAGAAGGCCAAGCTGAAACAATACCAGGCCGCCTATACCGCCGATATCCCCGCATTGCTGCTGGTGGAAGAAGCGGAAATCCCCGTGGTCAAATCCCGGCCCCGCAGGACCCTGATCGTTCTGGCGGCAACCGTTATCGCCTTTGTCTTCGGGATCTTCGGCGTACTGATGATTGAGAATTACAAAGACGTCAACTGGCGGGAGATCTATTATGGCCGATAGACCGGGCACAGGTGGAACAGCCGATGCCTCCCGGGTGCAATTCCGGATCTTCGGCGGAGTCGTGCTGCTGTCCTTGTTTGCCGGCCTGGCAACCGATTGGTACTTTCTTGCGGGGATACCCCTGGTGCTGCTCGGCGCCTACCTGGCTGTCGTCGATTTCCGCATGCTGTTCTTTCTGTTGTTGTTCTGCATTCCGCTTTCCACTGAAGTGGCGCTGCCCAACGGCTTCGGGACGGACCTGCCGACCGAGCCGCTGATCATCGGCCTGATGCTGGTATATCTGCTGTATGTATTGAAGGAAGGCCGCCGGATGTCCCAGGATTTTTTCCGCCATCCGCTCACCCTGATCCTGTTGCTGCACATCGGCTGGATCTACATTACCACCATAACATCCGACCTGGTGCTGGTGTCGGTGAAGTTTTCCCTGGCCAAGACGTGGTACCTCGTCACATTCTATTTTATGGCGGGCAGCCTGCTCAAAACCCGGAAAGACCTGGAATTGTTTTTCTGGACGATTTTTTCCTCGCTCTTTTTTACTGTACTGGTGGTCATGGTCCGGCATGCCGCCTACGGTTTTTCCTTTGCGGATATCCACCGGGTGCTCCATCCGTTCCAGCGCAATCACGTAAACTACGCCGCGGATATTGCCCTGTTTGTGCCCTTGGTCTGGCTGGCGCGCGGCTGGTACCAACGCGGTACCCTGACCCGGGATTTCCTGAACGCGGCGATTGTCATCATGCTGGTCGCCCTGTATTTCACGTATACCCGGGCGGCGTTTATCTCCCTGCTCATCGCTGTAGGCGTCTTTTGGGTGATCCGGCTGCGGCTGATGCGGTACGCCCTGGCGGCTGCTGCTGTTGCGGGGGTGGCGGGGGCGGCTTATATGGTCCGGCACAACAATTACCTGGACTACGCGCCGGATTACGACAAGACCATCACGCATACCAATTTTGACAACCTCCTGGAGGCGACCTACAAGATGGAGGACATCTCGACCATGGAACGGGTTTACCGGTGGGTAGCGGCCGGCCATATGGTCCAGGCACAACCCTGGATGGGGTACGGACCCGGTAATTTTGTCAATTTCTACAAGCCTTATACGGTGAAGAGCTTCCGGACCTATGTCAGCCGGAACGAAGAATTGTCGGGCATTCACAGCTATTTTCTGATGACCCTGGTGGAACAGGGGGCGCCCGGTTTGCTGCTGTTCCTACTCTTGAGTGCGGCCATCTTCCTCTACGGCGAGCGCGTTTATCACCGGCAAACCACCCCGGACGGCAAGCGGCTGGTCCTGATGAGCATCCTCTGCCTGGCGGTCATTTATGCCTTTCTGCTCATCAATGATATGATCGAAACCGATAAGGTGGGTTCTTTTTTCTTCCTCTGTACGGCGATACTGGTGAACCTGGATTTGAAGAAAAACGAGGGTAGGCAATGATCGATTGATCCGATTGTTCGATTGATTCGATTTTTCGATTGATCCGATTTTTCGATTGATCCGATTTTTCGATTGATTCGATTTTAAACGTCCGTCGATTAGTCAGCGAAGGAGGGGATTGATCCGATTTTAAACGTCCGTCGGTTGGTCAGCCTAATCGGATTATTCGAGCCAATCCAATAATCGATTCAATTTTTCGATTCCTCGATTCTTCGATTTTTCGATTGATCCGATTGATCCGATTGAGCCGATTGAT
>WBZL01003078.1_pt1 | contig 15592 bp, 16 predicted proteins | sample 5204291 | NCBI WGS metagenome assembly WBZL01 (sample SAMN12344345, study PRJNA552823) | activated sludge metagenome | biome: Activated sludge suspended growth; feature: Nitrification reactor; material: Wastewater; isolation source: activated sludge from nitrification reactor of wastewater...
CGCTGTTTCCGTTAATGTTCCTTCTGCCCTTTTTCGCGGAAACCGGTGCTTTTTTCCGCCTATTGGATGATCCCTGGCCGATCATGGCCCTGGCATTTGGTGGGCCATTTGTGCTGTTTCTGATCACCATGCCCATCTCCATTTTCACCTCTACCGCCCTCATCAAGGGCATCGCGACCCTGGAAAAGGGACAGGACCCCGGCGGGTTGGGCGATATGCTCCGCGAAGCCAAACCGTTTTTCTGGCGTGTGGCGGGGTTGACCGGACTTCAAACTTTGGCGGGATTTTTGGTAGCCGCTCTGCCAGGGATTCTGATCCTGATCACGGTGGGGGTGGCGCTCATCTGCCTGGGGCCGCTCATGCCTCTGCTCACGCCGCTGTCTTTTGTGCTGGGGTTGGTGGGCATTCTCGCGATGCACATTCTGATTATTGAAGATGTAGGGGTGATCGATGCGATCAAGATGGCGTGGCAGGTGTTCAAAAAAACGTGGTTGAATCTTCTGCTTGTGTTTTTGATCGTTTTTCAGGGGGCGGGCATCGTTATGGGACTGGTTTTTGTAGTTCCCGCGTTGGCGATGCTCCCCTTTTTTATCGCGTTCGCGAGCAGTGATCCGCAAAATGCGGCGCTCCCCATAGGGATTGGGGTGGTGGCTCTGCTTCTGTTCATCCCCTTTTTCGTCATCGGCATGATGGCTTTTGCAACCTACACTCAGACGGCGATGGCACTGACGTATTTGGAAGTACGAAAACATGGAACTCACCTCAAATCTACCCCTCTTACACCACCCCTCTGACGCCGCCCTCCCCATCGTCGCCACCGACCTCGAAGGCACCCTCACCGCGGGCGTGACGTGGAAAGGCATGTACAACTACCTGCTCACACACGGGCAGGTACTCCGCGCGCGTTGGTTTTACATCACCCACATGCCTGGATACCTGTCGTATAAACTCTTCGGGGGGGATTTTGGCAAGTTCAAAAATGATTGGATGCGCGACCTGCTCCGGCTGTTCAAAGGCTATTCCGTCGAACAATTTGGGGAGATGTGCGCCTGGGTGGTGGAAAACGAACTCTGGCCCAACCGCCGGAAAGCGGTCGTAGCCGAACTGGAGACTCACCTGTCCGCGGGGCGGCGCGCCCTCGTCGTCACCGGGATGTACGAGCCACTTTTGGCACAACTGATCCGAAAGCTCCCGGGGTTGGAAGCGATTGGGACCCCTGTCGTGTGGGACAACGGGCATTTCTCCGGCGAACTGGCGCGGGACTTCAATGTGGGTGAAAGTAAACGCGAAAATCTGCGCCCCTTTGCCCAAAACGGCAAGATTTTCGCCGCCTATGGCGATACCTTCCCCGACGTGCCGATGTTGGAGATGAGCGAGAATCCCGTTGCGGTGCATCCTGATCCAAAACTACGCGCGACCGCGCTGGCGCGTGGGTGGCGGATTTTGGATTCAGAGTAGGTGGTAAAATCTATCCAATGAATATCCTAGAAATCACTCCCCTCTCCCGCATCCGCCGCAACCACGGCCTGGAACATGCCACCATCCACCTCCTCGCCCGTAAAACCCCTCAAACCCCGATGGCCGGACACTCCGACACCGGCGGTTTCTGGCTCCTCGGCGAACTGGACACCGACCTCATCCGCACTTGCGCGGCCGAAGCGCTTCTGCGGATGAAAAACGGCGAACACAAACTCGCCATTCACCCCAACTGCGGCACGAACTTTGTCACCGCGGGGATGGCCGGGGGTCTGGCGGGGGCCGCGGCCATGTTTGGGGCGCGGCGCTGGACCGATAAAGTCGCCCGTCTCCCCCTCGCTATTAGCCTCGCCACCCTTGCCCTGATCGTCACCCAACCGTTTGGCTTTCTTCTGCAAGAGCACGTCACCACGTCCGGCAGACCGGGCACGTTGGAAATCGTGGATGTGATCTCCTCCCGTCGCGGTCGTTTCACCGCCCACCGCGTCCTCACCCGAGGCTAACCCCGTTTTCCGTTCTTCATTCTACGTTCTACGTTTCCATGTCCACCCCCACCATCTACCTCCTCCACGGCGACGACGAAATGGGCATCACCACCTACGTCCAGGGGATGCAGGACAAGATGGGCGACCCCACCACCGCGGGGATGAACACCACCCGTTTGGAAGGGCGTGGTTTCTCGCTCGGGGACCTGGAACGCGCGGCCAGTGCGATGCCCTTTCTGGCGTCTCGCCGTTTGGTCATCATCGTGCGCCCGATCAGTCAACTTCGCAGTCAACCTGACCGAAAAAAATTCACCGATCTCCTCGAGCGCCTTCCCCCCTCCACGGCGGTTGTGCTCATCGAAGAACCGTTAAAAGATGACCACTGGCTTCTTAAATGGGCACACAAAACCGGGGAGCGAGTCCTTGTCAAACTGATTGCCTTGCCCAAAGGGGCGGCGTTGGCCCAGTGGATTCGTGCCCAGGCCCGTGCCCGTGGCGGCGATTTCACCCCGGAAGCGGCCACCCACCTCGCCAATCTCGTCGCGGATGACAATCGAATGGCTTCTTCGGAAATTGATAAACTGCTCGCTTTTGTGAATTACAAACGCCCGGTAGATCTTGATGATGTGGATCAGCTCACCCCGAACATGCAAACCGGGGATGTGTTTCAAATGGTGGACGCCATTGGAAGCCGACAAGGGAAGGTTGCTGTCAAAATGCTCCACCAGCAATTGATGGATCGTGATCCGCTCTCTTTATTGGGGATGATCACCCGCCAGTTTCGCCTGTTGCTTCAGGCAAAAGAAATGCTCAATCACAATGCGACCTCCAATGAAATTGCCCACGCGCTCAAAGTACACGAATTTGTCGCGCGGAAACTGACCAATCAATGTCGCAATTTTGACCTCCCGATTTTGGAAGGCATTTATCGTAAGCTCGCCGAGGTAGACGAAAATATCAAAACGGGGAAAATGGAAGCGGAGACTGCCTTGGATACGCTCGTTGTTGGTTTAACGGGGACTTGATCAATCGGATAAGGATCATTCCCATGCTTCCTCCTGCCTTACTCGCTCGAACCGTTACTTTGCTTCACAACTTACGGCTCTTCTCCGATTTACCGGAAGATGCCCTGGTTAGCCTTGCGGAAAACTGCACGCTGTCGCATTACGAACCCGAAGACACCATTTTTTCGCAGGGGGAGCGGTCCGAGCGGGTATGGATCGTCCGGCAGGGGCAGGTGAAGATCGTCCACCACGATGAGGATGGGCGGGAAGTGATCTTGGAACTCATCCCGCCGGGGGAGGTGTTTGGCGGGGGCACGATCTTTTTGCCGAAACAGCCCGCCACGGCCCGGGCGATGATCCCGGTTGAGGTGGTGAGTTTTTCCACCGAAGTGTACGAAGAATTCCTGATCCGTTTCCCCAAATTGATGTTGCGGTTGATCCGCATGTTGGGTCAGCGGTTGTACGGGATGAAAGAAGCCAACATCATGACCGGGGAACGGGTGGAGCGTCGCCTTGCGAACATTTTGCTCAAACTGGTGCGCCGCTCCGGGACCAAGCGGGAAGACGGGATTCTGATCACGATCCCTCTCTCGCGCCAGGACCTGGCGGATATGTGCGGCACCACGCTGGAAAGCGCCATCCGCGCGATGTCCAAGTTGAGCAAACAAAAGGTCGTAAAAACTTTGCAGGGAGGCTATGTACTGATTTTGAACGAGGCCAAACTCCACGAATTGGCAAAACCTTAAGCGTTCACGATGTTGGTAGCTTCCGGTGTCAAAATTCCGATGCTTGCCCTCCCCCCCATCCTGTGGTTGAATCCATCTTGTGAAACATCATTCCCTCCTAGTGCGCTATTGCCTGATCGTAGGAATCTGTCTGCTGATGACGGGGTGTCTCCCGGCTTTGCCCGAAGATGGCTCCCTCAGTTTTCAAACTCTCGAACAAAAAGACGACTCCGCCTACAGCCTTCAGGAACAGTACACCGCGCTCGAACCGGGCTTGGTGGTGATCGACAGCGAGGAAACCCGCGACCGGTACGAAGTCTGGTTTGGCGAAAAAGGCCGGAAACAACTCGCCAATCTCAATTTTGGGACCCGGATCGCGCTTGGCGTTTTCCAGGGCTGGAAAAATGCGGCGGGATACGGGGTTGAGGTGGAACGGGTGGTACGCGTGGGCGATGTGGTCACAGTGTCCGCGCGGTTTACGGAACCCGTGGGCACGGCGGGGACTGCGATCACCTCTCCCTACCAACTCCTCCGCGTGAACAAGGCCGGGGAGTGGCACGACGGGATCACGTATGAATTGGTCGTCGCGGGGGAGGTTGTCGCGATATTTCCCACCCCAGAGCCTTGAACGGAATTCCCCGGTTTTTACACCTCCATTCTCCAGTAAAATACTCCCTCGATGTCCATTCCCCTGACCACTATTCCTGCCTTTTTGCTGTTCCTGCTCCCTGGCCTGGGCTGGTGGGTCTGGTTCAAACGCGAGGGCGATTTCGCCTCCCGCCTCACGGATGCCATCGGGATCAGTCTGGCGCTTCCTGCACTGGTGGGGTTGGCAACGTTTTTGTTTGGGTGGCGGTTTTCGGGGACGGGCGTGGGTTGGCTGTATGGGTTGATCGGGGGGGTGGTTTTGATGGGGGTATTTCGCCGCTTTCGGTATCGGCCTCCGTCCGAAAATCCGCAAGCGCTTCTCCCGAATCTCCTCCCTGTCCTGGTGTTTGCCCTGCTCCTCGCTTTCCGTTTTTATCAGGCGCGCAACCTCGTTCTCCCGGCCTGGGTGGACTCGGTGCATCACACCTTGCTCGTCCGGTTGTTTCTGGAAACCGGGGGGGTGCCGCCCACGCTCCAACCGTATATTGACGTCCCCCTTTACTATCACTTTGGCTTTCATCTTAATACCGCGCTCTTTGCTTTCTTCGCCCGGCTGACTCCCGAACAGGCGGTCCTGATTTTCGGACAGTTCCTCAACGCTTTCGTCTCGCTGGCGATGTACCGGCTGGGGATGGCGATGTGGCAGGATCGGCGGCGGGCGGTGATCGCCATGCTGTTGACCGGATTCGTGTTTCAAATGCCGGGGTACTACCTGACGTGGGGGCGTTACACCCTCCTGACCGGGCTGGGGATCATGATCCTGGGCATGGCCGCCGCCCTGGACGTGATCCGTTCATCGAACGACCGTACCCCGCGTGACTCGGAAATATCCGCGCGTCTCGCCGTTTTCGTCGCGGGGGTTCTGCTCACTCATTATTTTGCCGCGGGCGTGTTGGCGTTGTTTTTCGGGGCGCTCGTGCTCGAACAAATGGTGTTTGGCGACCTCCGTCCCTGGCACCTCTGGAAATACGAAGGGTTTCGGGTGATCTTTCTCGCCGGGTTGGTCGGATTTTTGTTCGCTTCTCCGTGGGTCTGGCATGTGTGGACGGCGGGCAGACAATATTTTGGCGTCAACGTTGTCGCGCCCACCGCCTCCCCGGATGAAGCGTATTTTTCGGGCTATCTGGAATATTTGTGGTTTTTGTTAGGGCCATATCGCAGTCATGTCCTTTTATTTGTCGGGCTGGCGGCGTTGCTGTTGGTTGGTTGGCGGGATCGCACCCGTCCGTTGGGGCTGTGGACGGTGATTTTTGCGCTTCTGAGCCTGCCGTGGGGATTCCACCTCGAACCTTTTCGGCCCGATCATGGGGTGATCGTGGCATTTTTCCCGGCGGGGATGCTGATCGCGGACGCGTTCGTGACCCCGTTGGACTACGGAACCCGCGCGGGGTTTCGCTGGCTCGCGCGGGGTACGTTGGCCGCCGCGCTGATCGCCCTCCTGGTGTGGGGGGGATGGGAAACGCGCGAGGTCGTGAACCCCGTCACCATCCTCGCCAGTCCCGAAGAAATGGGGGCATTGGATTGGATCGAACAAAATATCCCCGCAGAGGCGAACTTTTTTATCAACGTCGCGTACTGGCAGTCCGGGACCTACCGGGGGGTGGATGCCGGGTGGTGGATCGCGCCCGTAACCGGACGCCGTACCTTTCTTCCCCCCGCGCTGTCGCTGTTGGGCACCGCCGAAACGATTCTCGCCACCAACGCGTTGGGGGAACGGGCCTCACAATTCACCGGGTGCTCGGATGAATTTGTCGCCTTTTTGCAGGAGAACTCGCTTGGTTATGTGTATCTCGGCCCCAGTCAGGGGTCACTCCGGCCTGAGAACTTGGGGAATTGTTCGGTGTTGCACCTTGTTTATCAAGAGGCGGGGGTGACAATTTATCAATTTTCGCCTCCGTAAAGAGGGGATAGACGAAACTATGGATGGCGCAGTGGGTTATTTTAATGAGTTTGTGAAATTTTCCACCTGCCTTGATAGGGCATATCCCGTATGATACAATCACCGCGCCTTTCGCCTGTAAAGGCTTATTTTATGCTTCACCCACATCATAGGTTGAGATCATGTTAAGTGAATATTTGCCCATAGGGATTTTAATTGTTTTTGCAACAGGGTTGGCTGGCTTGGTCGTGGCTTTAGGCCATTTGTTTGGGCCGCGCCGCCCCAGTGAACGGAAGTCTAACCCATACGAATCGGGGATGGCGCCAATTGGCCCCGGAACCCGCCGCGTGCCCGTCCGTTTTTATATGGTCGCGGTGTTGTTTATTTTGTTTGATATCGAAGTGGTATTCTTTTTGCCTTATGCCGTGGTTCTCCGACAATTAGGGTGGTTTGGCATCATCGAGATGTTTGTGTTTATTGGCATTTTGCTGATCGGTTACGTGTATGCGTGGAAGAAAGGAGCATTGGAATGGGAATAGAGCAGAAACTTGGCAACATGGGCGTTGTCACTGCCCGTTTGGAAGACTTGGTCAACTGGGGACGCACCGGGGCCATGTGGCCGATGCTGTTTGGGTTGGCTTGTTGTGCGATTGAAATGATGGCGTCTCAGGCGTCTTCGTATGATATGAGCCGTTTCGGGATGGAACTGATGCGTGCCAGCCCCCGCCAATCCGATCTGATGATCGTGGCTGGACGCGTGACCCGTAAGATGGCCCCGGTCCTGCGTCGTTTGTACGATCAGATGCCCGACCCGAAATGGGTAGTTTCGATGGGGGACTGCGCCTCCTGCGGCGGGGTGTTCAATAATTACGCCATTGTTCAGGGCGTGGATGAGATTGTGCCGGTGGATGTGTACGTCGCGGGGTGCCCTCCCCGACCCGAGGCGTTGATTCACGGGATCATGACCCTGCACGAGAAGGTCAAAACCGAAAAGATGAAAGATTGGGCGTGATCAATCACCAGATCACCAAATCGCCACATCAGCAAATTCCATGAGCAAAGAATATTTACTCCAGGTTCAAAAAAGTTTAGCCGAACGTTTTGACAGCGAAACGGGCGAATTCCGCGGGGATCCCCGCTTGATTGTGACAGCGGCGCAAATTGTCGAAGTCGCAACCGTCTTGCGCGAAGAGTTTGGCTTTGAATATCTGTCCGATATTACCGCGGTGGATTACTGGCCGCAGGATGACCCGCGTTTTCATTTGGTTTATCAGTTCTCCTCGCTGAAGAACAACTGCCGTTTGGAAGTTCGCATTCCGTTGTCCGGTGAAGAGCCTTCCGTGCCCACGATTTCTAAAGTGTACTGGAACGCCAACTGGTCGGAACGCGAACTTTACGACATGATGGGCATTTACGTGGAAGGTCATCCTGACCTGCGCCGGATTTTGATGCCCCACGACTGGCAAGGTCACCCTCTGCGGAAAGATTACCCGCTGGGGTACGAAGAAGTCCAATTCTCTTTTAATATGGAAGAGATTGCCAAACGGAAACCCCATCCGAAAGAATAAGCTATGAGCCAAATTCAAGAAGTCTCCGTAGACGAACTCAAACATCTGATCTCCGAACGCGCGCTGACGGGGGAGACGGTGCTCCTCAATATGGGGCCTCAACATCCCAGCACGCACGGGGTGTTGCGCCTTCTGCTCGAGTTGGACGGCGAGGAAGTGGTCAACTGTATCCCTGACATTGGCTTCCTGCATACCGGCATCGAGAAAAACATGGAGGACAAAACCTACGAGAAAGCGGCAGTCATGACCGACCGTCTCGATTACCTCAACACGATGGGGAATAATCTGGCTTATTGTCTGGCCGTTGAGAAACTGGTGGATTTGGACGTTCCCCCCCGCGCCCAGGCTATCCGCGTCATCATGGCCGAGATGCAACGTATTGCCTCCCACCTGGTTTGGTTGGGGACCTCTGCGCTGGACTTGGCGGCGATGACGGTGTTTCTGTACGCTTTCCGCGAGCGAGAAGCTATCCTCGATATTATGGAAATGTGTTCCGGTCAGCGGATGATGACGACTTACTTCCGCCCTGGCGGATTGTGGCGCGATGTCCCCGCCGAATGGGAAGAGACGGTTCGGGCGTTTATCAACATCTTGCCCGAACGTGTCGCACAATACGAACGTTTGCTGACGAAAAACCCCCTCTTCATTGATCGCACGAAAAACATCGGGGTGATTTCTGCGGAAGACGCCCTCCGCTGGGGGTTGAGCGGCCCGAGCTTGCGTGGTTCCGGCCCGGCGGTTGATCTCCGCAAACTTCGCCCGTATTCCGGGTACGAACAGTACGATTTCGATGTCCCCACGCAGACCGATGGCGATGTGTACGCCCGCTACCTCGTGCGGATGCAAGAATTCCACGAATCTCGAAAAATTATTCAGCAAGCCCTCGATACGCTCCCCAAAGGGCCGTTCCGCAGTAACAACCGCAAATTTGTTCCCCCGCCCCGATCAGAAATTGGTGTCAGCATGGAGTCGCTGATCCATCATTTCAAACTGTGGACGGAAGGTTTCCCCGCCCCGAAAGAATCCGTTTACATGGCCGTTGAATCGCCTCGTGGAGAATTGGGGGTTTACCTGGAAGGGGATGGCGGCCCGAAACCCTACCGCGTTCACTGGCGTACCCCCTCCTTTGGCAATCTTCAACCCCTCGATACCTTGTCGAAAGGACATATGGTGGCGGATTTGGTTGCCATTATCGGAAGTGTAGATATCGTATTGGGAGACACAGATCGATAATGAATAACTTGCTCGAAAAATACAACGATGAAGTTCAAACGATTTTGAACAAATTTCCGGCTGACCAAAGACGGTCAGCCGTCATGCCGCTTCTTTACGTCGCCCAACGCGAGAAAATGTATGTCTCTAAAGAAGACATGGCCAATGTCGCAGAGATCGTCGGCGTAGCGCCTACCGAAGTTGCCTCTATTGTCGGGTTTTATTCCCTTTACTACGATAAACCCGGTGGCAAATATCGGGTACAGGTTTGTACCGATCTTCCGTGTGCTTTGCGGGGTGCTGACCAATTTATGGAAGGGGTATGCCATAGGTTAGGTCTGGACCCCCACCACGGCGGGACGACCACAGATGGCAAAGTTACGGTGGAAGGGGTTATGTGCCTCGCCGCCTGTGATAAAGCCCCGATGTTCCAACTCCAGAGCGGGGAGGGTATTTTCTACCACGAGAATCAAACGGTGGAAAAAACGCTGGAATTGATCGAGAAATTACGGAATACCCAATAGCCCTTATCGCTCAAGATATTCGATAGCGAATCATACTTATGACTTACGTTCTTTTCCGTCACCGAGACATCCCTGAAATTGACCAACTCGACGTGTACCTCCAACACGGCGGGTTCGAGGCGTTTAAAAAAGTCGTCACCACGATGAAGCCCGAAGAAGTGGTCGAGGAAGTGTTCAAATCGGGCCTGCGCGGCCGCGGCGGGGCAGGTTTCCCCACCGGTATGAAATGGCGCTTCATTGACAAAAACAAGTGGCCCCATTACGTGGTCGCCAACGCCGATGAATCCGAACCCGGCACGTTCAAAGACCGCGAAATTATGGAACGCAACCCCTTCCAGTTTTTCGAAGGGATGATGATCTGTGCGTATGCCGTAGGGGCCAACGCGGTATACAACTACATGCGCGGTGAATTCTGGCAGTTGGCGCCCGTACTCGACGCCAAAGTCGCGGAACTGGAAAAAGCTGGCTTCCTCGGCGATAAGCTGTTTGGAACAGATTTCTCCCTGCGCCTGTACAACCACCTCGGGGCAGGGGCTTACATTTGCGGAGAAGAGACCGCCTTGCTCGAATCCCTCGAAGGAAAACTCGGCCAGCCGCGTCTCCGCCCTCCGTTCCCCCCCAGCTTCGGTTTGTACGGAAAACCCACCATTGTCAACAACGTCGAGACTTTTACCAACGTCCCGATGATCATCGCCAAGGGGGCAGATTGGTACAGAACCATTGGCACCGAAAAATCTCCCGGCCCGAAAATTTTTTCCCTGTCCGGCAATGTGAATAAACCTGGAAATTACGAACTCCCTCTCGGCACCACCTTCCGTGAACTGATCTTCGAACATGGCGGCGGAATTCCGGGTGGGCGCAAGGTCAAAGCGATCCTGCCCGCAGGGGCCTCCTCTGCCATCATTGTGGCGGATGACAAAGCACTGGACACCGCGATGGATTACGAATCCGTCCCGAACGTTGGCTCGATGCTCGGTTCCGCCTCGGTGATCGTCGTAGATGACTCCGTCAGCATGGATTGGCTAGTCAAAAAGACACTGCACTTCTTCAAACACGAATCTTGTGGCAAATGTACCCCCTGCCGCGAAGGTACTTACTGGATGTCGCACCTGATTGACCGCTTTGAAGCAGGTGGCGAAGGGTATGAACAGGTGGACTTGCTTTACGACGTGGCACGTAATATCGAAGGCAAATGCCTTTGTGCTCTCGGCGAATTTTCCATCCAGGCTGTTGTGACCGCTATTGATCGTTTTCCTGATGATTGGAAAGCGAAGGCGAAACAGAACGGGATACCCGTAAAAGAAGCGGTTGTCGCTTAATCCCCATTTTCCAATCCCTGATACCGAATGACTAAAACCGTCACCCTTACCATTGATAACCTTCCCGTCACCGTGCCCGCGGGCACAATGATTGTGGATGCCGCAAAAAAAGCTGGGATCGACATCCCTGTCTTTTGTTACCACCCCAAAATGGAACCCGTGGGCATGTGCCGCATGTGTCTGGTTGAAGTGGGCCGCCCGATGCGGGATCGCGCCACCGGCCAACCTGTGTTGGAAGCCGATGGCAGTCCGAAAATTGCCTACGGCCCCAAATTGGACACCGGCTGTACCGTCCCTGTCGAAGAAGGCATGGTCGTTCGCGGCTACACCGAAAAAGTGACCGAAGCCCGCAACGAGATTGTTGAGTTTATCCTCACCTCGCATCCGCTCGATTGTCCGGTTTGCGACAAAGGGGGGGAATGTCCCCTGCAAAATCTCACGATGGCGCACGGGCCGGGGGGAAGCCGATTCATCCTCGACGAAAAAATTCACTTTGCCAAACACGTGCCACTTGGAGACCTGATTTATCTCGACCGCGAACGCTGTATCCAATGTGCACGCTGTGTCCGTTTCCAGGACGAAATCGCGGACGATGCCGTGATCGGCTTCTTCAACCGGGGACGCCGCCTCGAAATCGTCACCTACTCCGACCCGGGGTTTGACTCCTACTGGTCGGGCAACACCTCGGACATCTGCCCGGTCGGGGCGCTGACCACGTCCGATTTCCGGTTCGGGGCGCGACCGTGGGAACTCAATTCCGCCGCTTCGATTTGTAATCAGTGCCCGGTCGGGTGCAACATCACTTTCAACACCCGCCGTGAGGCCAAATCCGGTGGGGGATTTACCATCAAGCGGGTGATGCCCCGCCAAAACGAACAAGTTAACGAAATTTGGGTCTGCGACAAAGGCCGTTTCTCCGCCTACCATTTTAGCGAGAGCGCGGATCGCCTGACCCAACCGATGATCCGTAAAAACGGACAGTTGACCCCCGCCACCTGGGGGGAAGCCCTCGACCTGATCGGGGACAAACTGAAACAGGCCGGACAGGATACGGTTATTCTCGCCAGTGGTCGCCTCTCGAACGAAGACCTCTACAATCTGCGTGCCCTGGCCACCCACCAGGGGGGCAAAACCCTCCTTGATACCCACGTCGGCGGCGGGGACCTGGTTGCCCAGGTTGGGTTGAGCAAAGGCTCAAACCTGGCTGACCTCGGGCAGGGTGACACGATCCTGGTCATCGCCAGCGACCTGGAAGAGGAAGCGCCGGTATGGTGGTTGCGGGTGAAACAAGCCGCCGAACGGGGTGCCACGCTCGTGGTCGCGAACCCGCGCGAGACGAAACTTGATCGGGCCGCGACGACGCGTGTCCGGTATGTCTATGGGGAAGAGCACAAAGCCTTATCGGAGATTAAGGGAACCCTTAGCCCTGAAGGGAATTTAGTTGTATTTTATGGAAGCGAGGGTCTGGGCCTTGAGGGCACAACGACTCTGGCGCAGGCGTGTGCGAATGTGTTGATTGAAACCGGGCGGGCGGGCAAACCCAACAATGGGTTGGTTGCCGTCCACACGCGTGTCAATGATCAGGGGGCGTGGGATTTGGGCTTCCGCCCCTCCACGGATTTGAAAGCTGATTTATCCGGCGCGAAAGTGGCTTATGTTGTGGCGTCGAACCCTTACGGGGATCGGCCCTCTTTGCTTAAGTCACACCACCCCGAGTTTTTAGTGGTGCAGGAATTGTTCCTGACCGAGACGGCGAAACTGGCCGATGTCGTTTTGCCCGCACAGGCGTATGTCGAACGTGATGGCTCGTACACGTCCGGCGAACGGCGCGTTCAGCGGTTTTATACCACGCTCCCGGCTCGATCCGATACTCGTGCGGATTACACCATCACGGCGCAGATTGCGCTCCGCGTGGGGTTAGAAATTGAAGGGCGTTTTGCTCCCCGCGTGTTTGCGAAGATCGGCGAAGTGGCGTCCGATTATGCTGGGATTACGTTTATCGATCTGGCACAGGTTGAGGAGCAGTGGCCCATCGTGGGGCGCGGCGATATGTATTACGGCGGGACGACGTATGAGAATTCGCAAGGGTTGGGGGTTCAGTTGGCGGCGCGTGGGGGGGGCGTTGTGTCCGAGGTGGCCAGCGTCCCTGTTCAAGCCGGGGAGGGGCTGGTTGCCGACGGACTGGTCGCGGTGCCCGTGACCCGGTTGTATGATCGGGGGGCGATCATCGCCCGGTCAACGACGTTAGGATCGCATTTATCTGCCCTGTCCGTTGTGTTTCACCCCAATGATGCACAAAAATTGATGGTATCGAAGGGGGTGAAAGTGCGGTTGAGTTGGAATGGCGCGAATACCGAGGCCGTGGTGGATTGTGATGGCACAATGCCGGAAGGGTTTGTGCTGGTTCCCCGAAGTTTGGGCATGGCCGTAGATAGTCCGGTTGCTGTAAAAGTGGAGAAAGCGTAAATGGATAGTGCATTGATCATCCAGTGGATTATAAAAGGCGCAATTCTCACCCTGGTTTTGGTGACGGGGTTTGCGTATACGACGTTTTACGAGCGCAAATTACTTGCGAAGATTCAAATTCGCATTGGGCCGAATCGCGTGGGACCGGGGGGGTGGTTGCAACCCGCGGCAGATGGCGTGAAACTGATTTTTAAGGAAGAGCTAATTCCGGCGAAAGCGGATAAGTTTTTGTTTGTATTGGCGCCGATTTTGACGGTGATTCCTTCGATTGTGATTATGGCGGTCGTGCCCTGGGGAAAAACGGTGCAGATGTTTGGGCAGGAAGTGTTTTTGGGCATTTCTGATGTAAATGTCGGGTCGCTGTACATTATGTCGGTGGCTTCGATTGCGGTGTATGGGATTACTCTGGCCGGGTGGGCTTCAAATAACAAATATGCGATGATGGGCGGTCTGCGGTCGGCGGCACAGATGGTGAGCTATGAGCTTGCGCTGGGTTTGTCGTTTGTGGGGCCGATTATGATCGCCGGTTCGATGAGCCTGGGAGAGATTATTGATGCTCAAAAGGGGGTATGGTTTGTGGTGTATCAGCCGTTGGGGGCGTTGATTTTCCTGATTGCGGTGCTGGCGGAAGTCAACCGTGCGCCGTTTGACATTCCCGAAGCGGAGCAAGAATTGACCGCAGGGTATCACACGGAATATTCCGGGATGAAGTTCTCGTTGTTCTTTATGGCCGAATATATCAAGATGGGGGCGGTGAGTGCGATTGGGGCGTGCCTGTATTTTGGCGGGTTCCGCGGGCCGTTCATTGATGTGGTTCCGGCACTTGGGCCATTGTATTTATTCATCAAAATTTTGCTGGGTCTGGGCCTGATGATTTGGATTCGTGCCACTCTGCCCCGCATTCGCTATGACCGGTTGATGACGTTTGGCTGGAAGATTTTGTTGCCTTTGTCATTGGCGAATGTGTTTATCACAGCGATTGTTGTGGTGGCATTAGGTTAGTTTGGAGGTTGAGCTTTGTCTAGAATAGCTGGATTAGACGAAATAAAAGCCATTGCGGTGGGCATGTGGACGACGTTTCGGTCGATGTTTGATAAACCGATTACGTATGCCTACCCGGAAGTGAAACGGCCTGTCCGCGAGCGGTTTAAAGGTCGGCATGTATTAAAACGGTACGATAACGGGTTGGAACGGTGTATTGGCTGTTCGCTTTGTGCGGCGGCCTGTCCCGCGGATGCCATTTTTGTCGAATCAGCCGAAAATACCGACGAAAAACGCTTCTCCCCCGGTGAACGATACGCCAGTACCTACGAAATCAATATGTTGCGCTGTATCTTCTGCGGTTATTGCGAAGATGCCTGTCCCACGCAAGCGATTGTTTTGGGCGATAATTACGAGTTGTCCTTCACCAATCGGGCCGATGCGATCTATAACAAAGAGATGTTGCTGGTTCCGCTTAAGGCGGGGGGTAAACCCACGCCGCAAAAAGTGGAACCGGGTGTCTTTACCCGATCTGTGCCGCAAATGGAGAATCCGACGGATTAGTAATCAGTATTCAGTAAGCAGTTTTCAGTAAATAGTTGACCACTGAATACTGACCACTGAATACTGACCACTGAATACTGACCACTGAATACTGACCACTGAACACCGAACACTGGAAAACATATGGACGGAAACCAAATAACCTTTTATATCCTCGCCCTTGTTGCCATTGGGGCGGCGCTGGGGATGCTGTTTAGCAAAAACTCCGTGTATTCGGCGCTGTTTCTGATTTTAAATTTTGCAACAGTCGCCGTGTATTATTTGATCTTAGGCGCACCTTTCATCGCCATGTCGCAGGTGACGGTGTACGCTGGAGCGATCATGGTGTTGTTTTTGTTCGTGATCATGCTTCTCGGCACGGAAAAACTGGCCGGAGAGGATACCCTGATCTGGCAAAAACCCTTCTCCTGGCTGTTGGCGATTTTGCTCTTCGGCGTTGGGGCGTACCAGCTTGTGTTGGTGGGCGTTTCGGACGCCATGACCCGTTCTTTCGTTGGGGGCGAGTTTGGCGGGCCGGAAGCGATTGGGATGGTGTTATTCAATGAATATTTACTCCCCTTTGAAGTGACCTCTATTCTGTTGCTGGTGGCAATGGTTGGGGCGATTGTTTTGACGAAGGGGGAGGGGAAGAAGAGTAATCAGTGAGCAGTATTCAGTAACCAGTACTCAGTTTGAAACTTAGTGAATACTGACCACTGACCACTGACCACTGACCACTGACCACTGGAGTAAACATGGTTC
>WBZL01003080.1_pt1 | contig 15588 bp, 26 predicted proteins | sample 5204291 | NCBI WGS metagenome assembly WBZL01 (sample SAMN12344345, study PRJNA552823) | activated sludge metagenome | biome: Activated sludge suspended growth; feature: Nitrification reactor; material: Wastewater; isolation source: activated sludge from nitrification reactor of wastewater...
GCGGCAAGCGCGTCTTTGTTCTCCACGTGGTAACAGCACTCGGAAAAACGCTTGAGATTTTGGTTCGCCTTCTGCCAGAAACGGACAGCCGAAAGGTGATAATCGTGTTGGTTCATCCTTGCTCCTTCAAATATGGAAGTTCGCGTATTCTCAAATCCACTGGCATATCTTCAAGTTTATCGCGCTTGTTTGGGTATCCGCCTCCCTGCTTCATCCAAAATGGCACATTGGCGGCTTGACACTGATCGCGCAGATCGCGCGCCCAATCCCAATTGAACGGTCGGCATTTCGCGCCGCTCTCCCCGCCGCAAATCACCCACACGTTTCTATGCGGGTTTGGTCGTGAGGGGAAATTCATATCCACTCTTTCCAGCATAGGCTCTACGCTAAAAAAGTGTATCTTCGCTGGAACTTCCAGCGCGGCAATCATGCGACCTCTTTTATCGTTGCCCTCGATGCTTGTGCCAAACCAAACGTTCGGAGGAAAACCATCGTACCAACGAGCCAAAAGTTTCGGCGCGTTCTCTGGTCGTTTGGTAAGCAACAGCACATCCAGCCATTGCAACTGCTCGATGATGTCCATAGCCTTTTCGCGCCACTCGGCAACCATCGGATGATCTTCGAGAAAATCGCTCATGCTGGATACGAACACACGGCGGCGATTACCATCGGCGGCGGCTTCCGCGTCCCATTTCAAGATGTCCTTCCAAATCCCCTTTTTGTATTCGCGCTCCGTTGTCGCGGGTGTTCCCCAAAGTTGCTTTCCGTATCGCTTCGATAGAGTCTCAGCGTAGCAATTTTTACAGCCCTCAGACACCTTGAAACAACCATGCCAGAAATTGGCTGTATGATCAGTCCAGTTGATTCTGCTGTTTTTCATACTCTTACCTCACCACCATCAGCATAACGCCCGTCACCGCGCACAGCAACAGGGCGACGAACACCCACAGGATCGTCCCGCTGTGTTGCGGTTCAGGGCGGGCGTCCGTCCAGCGCCTGCCGAAGTTCTTGTTTTCTGCCGCTAACTGGCGGCGTTCTTTCGATGTTTGGGTCATGGGTTACTCCATTTTTTCTGCAAGTTCAAAATACCTTGACATGATTTCTCCAATATTTAGCAAAGGGCGGTAGAACTATGTATTATACGGCAGGTGTAAACACCTAACGCGCCGATTGTTCCTGCCCGCACACCTCGGCAAGCAGGTTGTTGTAGGTTTGTTCGTCTATCTCGCCGCGCAACCAGCGGGCAGTAATGCGCTCGATCTCTTTACCGCGCTTGTCGGCGGCTTGTTTCAGGTAATCGATGCGGGCGTGTTCGAGGCGTACCATTTCCGCAAATTGGACAGATTCCGCGCTCATGCCACATCCTTTCGTTTCATCCATTCAGGGAGAGCGTTCGGTTTCGCCAAATCCTTTAACTCACGGAAACGCGGATTAGGCGTCTCGCGCATGTAGTTGATTGCTCCACCCGGCACGTGATAATCCAACTCGCGCCCTGCCGCTAAATGCAGAGTGGATATTTTTTCATAATCGCTAGCTGAAATACTAAGGTCACTGTTCTTTTTTTCGTTGAATTTTGTCAGGATGTAAATTACATCCGCGTCGTGGAGTTTCTTGCCGCTTCCCGATACGTTGGTCTTGGCTACATTCTCACTCGCGCTATCCATGCCCATCTTGTTGACGGATGAAATGAGCAGGATGGAGATATTCAAGTCCCGCGCCAAGATTTTGAGAGTCCGACTGATATTCTGCGACGTAGCGATCTCATCTTTCCCCTGCGCTTGAATCAACCAGTCATAATCGAATACCACATGCTCAATACCATGCTCGCCAATCTCGCGCTCCAACAGACCGCGCACATCCTGTAAATTCAACGAGGCATGAGACACATAAATCGGACTGTTGACAATCAACGCTTTTGCTTCGTTGAAAAAAACATAATCCTCCGCGCTCATTTGCCCTGTGAGCATGTGCCGTTTCGGAACACCAAGCATCTCGATAAAGCGTCTGAAAACTTGTTTTGCGCTCATCTCCCCAGACCATATCAAATTTGGCGTGGAGGGGATACCCTTTGTCGGATCGCCTAGCGCGGAATACAATGCGTCTTGATGCGCCCAATACGATTTTCCCACCTTCGGCTCGCCCGCCAAAATAATCAACTCACCTTTTTGTTTTCCGCCTGTGACCAAAGACAAGTAATCCCAAGCATAGTGTATTCCCCATACATCTTTGGGGTTGCGGCGGCGTTCTTCGATTTCGTTTTCAATGATTTCAATAATCGCGTGTGCGTCGGGAAGAGGAGGTGTGATTTTCGCTTCATCCTGCGGAGGATAGCGCGTCATGCTTCTGGCAATCTGCAATACCTCCCCATCGGATAACGGCGGGGAACAGGAACGCAGGTTATAGGATTTCAACGCGGAGAAAATCTCGTCCTCGTTGAACCCCTTGCGACGCATACTGCCAGCCATGCGGGTGAGCGCGTTATTCCGCTCGCCGCTGATGATCTCACCCGTCTCTTTTGTTGGCTCCTGCTTGGTTTGCAACAACTCGATCATCCAATCGGGCATGTCGGCAAGAGGTGTTTGGGAAGGCTTGACGATCCACTCATAGCGATTCCCGTTCGGATGAACGGACGGCGGCGCGACCACATACCCGCCATCGCCGCGAATATCCAACCCTGCGCCAAGTTTGCCCGCGCTGTTGCGTATTTCAACTCCTGGGTGTTTGAAAAAAATATGCCTGCCGCCGCTTCCTGTTTTGCTCATCGGCGTTTCTGGCAACGCGCCATACTCCACCGCAAGCAAGGCAAGACTCTCGTACCCGTCATGGTCGCTATCCACATCCAGCACCACGATCCCCGAACGTTTACCGCACGCAATCGCAATGTTCGCGTTCGGGGCGGTATCCCACCAGCCTGTCAACATGTTCGTTTCGACAGTCGCCATATCCGCCCACCGAACCATCGGCTTCTTGTCTTGCGGCAAGCAGGGGAAGGACTGCCAGCCTGTTTTGGCGTACGCGAGAGCAAAGTCAATCGTGGTCGTGTTCATAGCAACCTCGTTTTCTCGATTACTACAGCGGGCTTATTCGCCAAGTCAATGGCGGTCTTGCTCACGCTGAACAGGTCTACCACTGTCATATTTTTCTCAATCAGTTGTTGCGTCGCGCTGGAAACATGCTCACCTGTCACGCCCATCGCCAACATTTCCTTGACCGCCTTACGCTGTCCCTTGACCTTTTCCTCGGTCAGGGTTATCCCCCGTGCCATCTGAAAACTCATGGCAATATCCCGTGCCACCTCTGGCTTGGACGTGCCAATCGCCAAAAGGTTGGCAAAGTCTTTGCGCCTTGCCAGAGCATCGTCAACCTGAATGACCTCCCCCCCTGAGGCAATCTGCCAGTCTATTGGCAGGTTTTCGGCGTTTGGCGGCAACGCCATGTTCTCAGGTTGTGTTCGGGGTGTGTTCGGGGTGTTAATGGAATCACGTTTTGGGGATACCTTGTCCCCGTTGGGGATACTGTATCCCCGTTGGGGATACCTTGTCCCCGTTGGGGATACCTCGTTGGGGGTGTCCCCGTTGGGGACACCCATCATTTCGTATAGGTCTGCAATATCTTTCGACAGGGTATCATCCTGATTTTCGGGCGGGTTTTCCTTGTCCAGCAGTTCGCCGTACCTGCGAAAAAATTCAGGGATATTGAGCCGTAAGTGCATAGTCCGCTGTTTGTTGAAAAGGAAATAGTCCTTGATAATCACCCCGCTGGCAACCAGCCTTTCAATTGCGCCGTCCGCCTGTCTTGGCGTCAGCCTCTTGCGTTCCCACCATTCCGTGCGCGAAACCGCCATCCATAGGTAGCCTTCTTTCCACACGCGCAACCCTGATATTCCGCCGTTGCGGGGCAGGGTAAAGTAGATCAACTCGTCCAAAATAAACGCTTCCTCGATCCCCCCTGCGATGTCCACGTAAATCTTTTGGCAACCGATCTTGTCCTCGGATGCGTTCTGGATTGCGGCATACTTTTTGAGAGCCGCTTGTTCGGCTTTATGCCGATCTACATCGTACTGTCCGTGTTGCTCGTCGGTTTTTTTCATTTCGTCATTCCTTATGTGCCGCCCGTCCGAGACACCTACGGGCGGCAGTTTTCATGGAAACAAAAATCCCTTTCAAATTTAGGTCTGTGGCTGAGCAGAGACAACGAGGCTTTGATTACGCCGATGATGAGTCGGGGCGATCTCAGCCACATACCTAAATCCAAAAAGGACTCCGCTCGTTGTTCTCTGTCTGCGCTTTTGTTTCGTGGTAATCAGCCACGCGCTTATAAAATTGATTATATTCATTCCTCGTTCTTTGTCAAGGACAGGGGCGAGTCTGCCCAACGGCTTACGCTACCTGCGGGTGGGGTGGAATGAATTCGTGACCGATAGCCCCATGCGCCCATGATGGAGAGCCGCATTTTGCACACAGCCCCCCACTCGTCAGGTGCGCGTTTTGTTGGGCGCGTTTCAACCTTTCGATTTTTCTTTGGCACTTTGCTATCTCGCGGCGATATTCGGCTATGCCTTCGTTGAGTTCTTCGATGTCTTGCTCACGGTATTCATCGTCCGCGTTTTCTTCGGGCTTGTAATTCTCGCTGGTAAGTTCTTCAAGCCGTTCTTCATTTTCGCCGATTGCTTCTTCAAGCCACATAATATCGGCTTCAATATCTTCGATTGTGTCTGGCATGGTTTATTACTCCTTTCGCAAGTAAGCGCCCAACGGTTTGCGTTACCTGCGTGGGGCGGGCGACGCCTTCCCTTTGGCGAGGGGATTCGCTTCGGGGGTGGAAAATGTCTGCTGACGGGGAGAATCCCACACGTCAGGTGCACGCTTTGTTGGGCTTCGTGGGAATAACGCTGGCTGTAATGCCGCCGATTTTATACGGCTCTCTGCCATTGCAAAGTATTCAGGCAACAACTCAACGCCTATAAAATTTCTTTGCAACTCAACGCAAGCAACGCCTGTTGTACCGCTTCCCATGTAAGTATCCAAAACTATATCACCTTCATTCGTGCCAATTTGCAAATACCGTTTGATTAGTGGCACTGGCTTTTCTGCGGGATGTTCTGTTTCGTGTACTTCCTTCGGCAAGGTAACAACCTTCTTTTTCAGTTTCGTTTCGCCTTTGAAAGTTGCGCCACTCTCGCGGATATGCACAACAAATTCAACATCTTGCAACCAAGTACCATTTGAAAATGGCGGGACATTTGGTTTATGCCAAACTAAAAACGTGGTGATGTATTCGCTTCCAAGATTGAGTAATTCGGCTACCTGATTGTTACTGCAAAAGATAAAACAATTCATCTTTTTTAGAACTCTTTTTGCTTCGGTAAACCATGCTGAACTATCAAAACCTTTTTCGATGAAATTCAGCCTGTGCGTGATTGAAGTCTTTTTCAGGAAGCCGCCAGAACCATTGCCATTATTCAGAATATATGGCGGGTCTGTGATAATGCAATCAACGCTTTTGTCTTTCATTTCACGCATAACCGCAAGACAGTCGCCTTTGTGAAGTTTATAAGGTACGCTCATTCAGAAGCCCAACGGTTTGCGTAACCAGCGGCGGGGTTGAGGGAACACCACTGCCACGCAAGACCTCTATTTTTCGCCAGACTTCCCGCCGTCTGGTTCACGCTGTGTTAGAAGGCATAAAGGGCTTAAGCCGTAAGACCGCCGATTGAAAGATACCTTCATCTTTTTCAATACCGATTGAATTACGCCCTGTTCGTTCTGCCGCTTCTATCGTTGTGCCTGAACCCATTGCAATATCAAGAACTGTTTCGCCTTCGTTTGTGTAGGTTTTGATTAGATACTCGTAAAGTGCAACAGGCTTTTGGGTGGGGTGAATGCGCTTTGGGTTTGGAGTTTGTGAAAACTCTTTTACTGTTGTCGGGTTTCTCAAAAGACTATCATATTTCTTTTTTATAGTTTCTGTTTTTCCATAAGTACCAGAACCGATAAAGCCCGTCATTTTGTATTCAAGCCTTTTTTGGGATTGCTTATTACACTCTCTTGACTCAAGTATTTTATTGAAAGTTGGTTGTTTCCAGTAAAATACAATAACCGCCTCGTGGTTTATCATTGGCTTTTTGTTTGCATTAAACATGCCAGATGGCTTATTTTTTTTCCAAATCCATTCGGTTTTGAAAATTGAAGGATTAGACATAATAAGCGCACTTGTAAATGGTTGGCTTGCAGTGGTGATAAACACTCCATTCGGTTTCAATACTCGCTTGACTTCCTTCCACATCGGCTCAAACGGGATGATGGTATCCCACTTGCAAGCAGTAGTGCCATAGGGCAAGTCTGTGATAATTGCGTCAATACTTCCGCTAGGGATGGAGGGCATGACTTGGAGACAATCGCCGTTGTGCAAAGTGAACATGCTTTAGCCTTCTAACGGCTTGCGTAACCCGCAAAAGGGCGGGCTAGAACAAGCCATATAAATCAGAATAAAGTTTGAGGCGTGGAAACTGCTTGAGATGTCGGCAGAATCCCTTTTGTCGGGTTCACGCTTTTGTTAGGCAACGTAAAGAGTACCTGTTGCGCCAACCCTTTGACCGCCAACTCACAATATTCTTCGGATATTTCAATGCCAACCGCTTTTCGTCCTTCGTTCCTTGCGGCTATTAGGCTTGTACCTGTACCCATGAATGGATCAAGGATAACGTCATTCTCTGCGCTCCAGCCAGTGATAGCCTTTTGTGCCAAGTGAAGCGGGAAAGTTGCGCCGTGACCTTCGATATTTTCACCGCGCTTCATACGCCAGATATCTGTCATTTCGCCACGATTGAAATATGATTTTGTAAACGCCCTGCCTGCTGACGCTTCCTTTTCAAATATCAAAATAAATTCAGCCGCTTTGTTTATAACTTTATCGTGCATGGCTGGCTGACCATGACCTTTATCCCAGACAATTACATCCTTTATTTCTCTGGCAAATTGACCAATGATTTTGAATACCGCTTCTTTGCTACCTGTGACAATCTGAATATTCCAAAACACAAGCCCTGAAATTCTCATCATTTCGCGGATAGCGTTTGAGTGAAATTCAAAGTATTCTTCAATGGATAAATCATCGCCAAAGTGTGCATACTTCTTGCTGAAATGTTCGGAGTTTTCGCGGGTGGTGTACTCGCCGTTGCGGATTCGTGTCCGCATATTGTAGGGCGGGGATGTGACCGTAAGGCTACAAAGACCATCGGGCAAGCCCGCCATGACTTCGCGGCAATCGCCATGATAAATCGTGATGCCTTCCTGCTGGTAATAAGGTGACTTCATTTTAGTTGCCTAACGGTTTGCGTTAGTGGCGGCGCGATTGCACACGCTTGACCGCTTTGGATGACGACTTTTTAGGCGCAGACTTCGCGCCGTCCACTGCACGCTTTGTTAGCCTGCGTGATTTGTTGCGGAATACGTCACCGTGCCAGTACCATTGCCGTAGGTTACTTCCCAATAGCGATACGGGCGATATACAGGCTGGACTACTGGATAAGGTGAAGGAATATAAACCGTTTCCTTTTTGCCAAAGGTTTCATTCAGGATTTCCTGCAATTCTTTGGCTTCATCTGGCGTGAGTTCAACTTCTTTTTTGCCAATTTTGATATTGATTTTTGAAATAGATACTTCTGACATGATATTTTCCTTTCGTGATTTGACTATGCCTGCAAGACAGCAGGCTAACGGTTTTGCGTTACCCGCTTGTGGGCGGGGTGGATAAATGCCCAGCGGTAGAATCCGCTTCGGGCGTGGATAATGATTGTAGCGGCGCAGAATCCCACAAGTCGGGTGCACGCTTTGTTGGAAGGCGTACTAGAGCCATCGGATAACAGGCTCCTGACTATATTCACGCTCCCAAACATACCAAGCAAAAGCAATCATGCCGCCCCCTTTTATATTTTCATCGCCATTACGAGTAAATTTCAATCTGCGTTTGAAAACATAAACCGCCTTCAATGGAGTTGTTTCAAGCCACGCTGAACGGGACACGCCTTCAAGAAAAGCCAACTTACAAAGCAGGGCAAGTTTTTTGCAACCCAATCCGAGAGCGTGTTCTGCAAACTCTTGTGCAATTACAAAAGGCGGATTAGTTATGATGTTGGGGGCAAGTAAATCACTGGATAATAGAAAATCCTTTTGCTCACCGTAACCGCGAGGCTCTATATCTGTGCTGATGACTTTATACTTTTCTTCCAAAACCTTGCTCATCATTCCATCGCCACAAGCACATTCCCAAACATCACCAACGAAGGATTCAACTTCTAAAAGTGCCGTTGTTCCACGCCGAGGGGTAGGGTAAAAATCTAACTCAGGTCTTTCGACTCCGCTATTCATACCCTTATTTGTGCCAACGATGCTCTGTGCTTTTTGCGCTGAGTTATTCATTCTTAGCCTTCCAACGGTTTGCGTTAAGCGCGTGGCGGTTGCGGATGCTTGCTGTAAGCCGCGCTGTACCGCCACGTCGCTTGCACGCTTTGTTAGACCACCTGATTATTTGACCACTACGCGGGCTGGCTTATCTTTGCCAGCAGGCGCAACCACACCGAGGGCTTCGCAGATTTCTTTCCAGCGGGTACTCGTGGTGATGGTGGAAAATGGAGTGACATCAAAATCTTCCGGCATAGATGACTTTGCAGCACTTTCGTAATCTGGCGTTTCCTGTGAAGGCTTGTAATAGGAAGCGGTAACGCCAGCGATTTTAGTTGTTTCGCCACGCTCCAAGACAGCCGCTTCAATTTTCGCTTTCAATTCCGCAGACTTTTTTGTGGTTTCTGCGTACTCGACAAACAACTGCGTCAATTCAATTTCGTTCATAATGCTCCTTTATTAGCAAAGTGGTGGTCTAACGGTTTGCGTAACCAGCGAAAGGGCGGGCTACGATAAACCTTCTAAGTTGAATAAAGTTTGAGGCGTGGACAACGCTTGGGATGCCGCCTGAATCCCTTTCGTCTGGTTCACGCTTTTGTTAGGCAACGTATAGAACGATGGCGATTGAGCCGCTAATTTTACACGCGCTTCTGCTATTGCAAAGTATTCAGCCTTCTTTTCAAAGCCTATAAAATCTCTGCCTAATTCAAGAGCCGCAACTCCAAACGCTCCCGAACCCATGCAACAATCAAGCACAACCTGACCAGGGTTAGTTATCACTGACAAGATGCGCCGCGCCAAGCCTAGCGGTTTTGTTGTGGGATGGTCTGTGTTTTCATCACCGCCGATAATGGGGAACTCTAGCACATCCCAAGTTTTAGTATCGGCATTGAACGGACGGCGCAAGGCTTCGTATTCTTGGCGCAAGGCTTCGTATTCTTTAGGCTTGAATCCATGATTAGGATTGAGCGCAATCAATTCTTGATACGTTTCAGGCGTGGGTAAATCCCACTGGGTAGAATCGTATCGGAAAGCATGGTCGGCTCGTTGCCCGACGCGCTCAATTATTTGTTTCTTGCTCATGCCCAAAGCCGCTTGAAATTCTTTGAAGTATTCACGCAATGGCATAAAGTTATTCATATCAAGTTTGACGGCTTCCCAACCAGTAGAATCATATTGCGTTGTGTAGAATAACGCCCGCTCTGTCATTGGGGCAAACGTGCGTAAAAGGTGGGCGTTCTTTTGCGGTAGGTTATTGCGCTTGAACCAGACAATCTTATTGAGCAACAAAAAGATTTCATCAAGCCGAACCTGAATATAGGCTTCCATCTTTTCATCACAGAATATAAAAATGCTTGAATTGCTTTTCGTGATGCGCTTCCACTCATGCGCCAGAGAGACAACCCAATCGAGATATTCGTTTCGGTCTTTCCATTGGTTATCCCAATCTTCGCCAACGATGCCGAAGTAGGGCAAATCAACAAACACGCAATCAACGCTTGCGGGTTCGAGGGACTTCATAAGGGGGAGGCAGTCGCCTTGACGTAGAAGATACATTTCTTAGTTGCCTAACGGTTTGCGTTACCCGCGGTGCGCTATAACGCTTCGCCGCAATCAGGGCAAGTATATTCATTGCCGTCCCAATGCTGGCGGGGATGAGTACAAGCAACGTCAGGTACACGCTCTTGTTGGGCGGCACATTTTGCACAATTATCAACAAGCGCAAAAACACCGACACTATCAACAAACCAGTGCGCCACCAAGACTTCATCGCACACATTACAACGCAATTGCAAAGTAGTATTACTCATAGTACCTTTCTGCTGGGAGGAAGTCCGCCTAACGGCTGGCGTTACCTGCCGAGAGCCCCATTGCACTCAGCACATTGCCACTCGCAACCACCGCATTCAGGACACGCACTACCGAGCACGCGGATGGGGCTCTCGGTCGGGTGCACGCTTTGTTCTACGGCAGGCTTGCTTAGAGACTCGTATGCGCGAATAAGTTTCATTGCTTCCTCAGCATCAAGCGGGCGCACACTTTCGTCAACAACCTCGCCAAAAACATTTACAAGTTGAATTTTATATTTCATAACATCCTTTCGTGAATTGCCGTAGAACGGCTGGCGTAACCCGCGTGTGCGAGAACGCAAGACCATAAATTTATTCACCGATACCTACGCCAACCGTGACGTTGCACACGTCGGGTTCACGCGGTGTTAGGCTTCGCCATTGCCTGCGCTTCGAGCCAATCACCAAGAGACTTGTATCCTTCGGCTTTGACGCGAGCAAGTAACTTTGCCTTTGCTTCTTTCCTAATACGGGCATAGATACGATCATCACGCCCACCCTTATGCTTCTTGATATTGCGTTTCGTATTCACTGAGACCGCCGCTTGTCCAGGGTTCGTTTTCATCATCGCTTCCATAGACATACCAGTATCCATCGCCTTTCATCAACTCGTCAAGTTTATTATTGGCTTCTTCGTAACTAGCAATGTCGTTAGCTACTTTCTTTCCTTCATGGTCAACGATGTAGAAGGTGATTTTCTGTAATTCGTTTTCGTGCGCGGCATATTCAGCCCCACTTGAAAGCAATTTGACATTGAAATATTCGCCTTCCTTGTGGGTGACAGAACCGTATTTCCCAATGTCGTACACATCAGGATATTCCGCTTCTCCTTGTGCGTTGACCCCAAACGGTGCAACCAGTTTTACAGTATCGCCTGTTTTGATTGTCATGGTTTCATCTCCTTTTGATTTGACACCATCTTATCAGATTGTGCGTACATTGTCAAGAGGCAATTATGACCGCGCACGAAGAAGCCTAACGGTTTGCACTAGCGGCGGGGGGAGGGCTTAGATAAAGCCTTCCGAGCAGGTAACTTTTCGGGCGTGGATAATGTTTGAGGCGGGGACAGTACCCCATGTCCGCTGCGTGCTGTGTTAGCCGCCGCCACAACGAACAGAGCCAACTGAGACCCACGACCACGACCTACTACATACCCGCAAGCCCGCGCCGCTTTGACTATTTGATCGAACTGCTCATCTTGAAAAAATATTGACTTTGCCATTATTTTTTATCAACTCTCACCAGCTTGCCTGTTTTCAAATCACGCACCCATGTATTCAGCGGGTTATCCCATGTCTTGATTGTTTTGCCGTTGCTTTTCACTGTGTATGTTTTCATTTCATTCTCCTTGTGTTTATCTATAGATAATTATATGCATATCTATAGATTTGTCAAGGGTGAGTTTCGCCAGCTTCCGTGCGGTTTTCTCATGGTAATAACTTCGCTCTTATAGCCCTTTTGAAAGTGGAAAGCGCCAACCGAAAAGCCAAAAGGAAAGCCGATTAGATGACCACTACCATAAACCAAAACACCTTTCCCCCCCCCATTTATTTATTAGGCTCATTGTTTTCCATGATTGAAATACCTTGTTTGTCGGCACAAGAAAAACGACATTCTCCGAGATTGAAAAAGCATGTTTCAAAAACTCATGGAATATTGAGTAAGGCGGATTACCTACAACCCAATTGACCTTTGAAACAAAATTATAAAAGTCTTTCCCTTCGTCGATTTCACAATAATCCTTTTTGCAGTCGGCAGGGAAGTTGTTATAAAATGCGCCATCACCCTTGCAAGGATCAAGCAAATAACCAGACGGCTGAAAGTGCGAAATAATATCTTTCGCTACTTCATCGTTTGTATAAACGACATCTTTCAGGGCGTGGGCTTGCGGGAGCAGACTGAGTTGGGACATAGGCGGCTAACGGTTAGCGTTAGCGGTTGGCAGATTGCGCCACACCATCAATTTCGACAGACGTGACAGCCAATCCGCTGCACGCTTTGTTGGGCAGATTGCTAATTACGGCAACGCCATTTTTGATTTTATTTTCACGCCCGCAAGCGCAAGCATGAACTAATTGAATATTCCAATGGGCATAAACATAACCATTGAACTTGTGGAACTTACCACATGCACAGGTATAACCTTTTGCAACTTCTTCCATTTTTGCTCCTATCTGCCCAACTAGGGATTAAGCAATTTCGTACACACATAATTGTCAACCGCGATTCGCACTAAATCATTGACTGTGTAATATGGCTCAAGCCTCTTCGCCTCTGCCTTCAACCTATCTAGCGAGGCGGTTGTCAATCGTCCATTCCAACGACTCAACCCTTGCGGCTTGCGTCCCTGCTTGACGCTCCGCTTATATAACGCGCCTTTGATTCGGTGTGTCGTAGATGCCATTGTCTGTTTGCCATTCAATTCATAAACACGGCACGTGCCCGTTGATGGTCTAGCCATGCGCCAAACCATCCTCGGCGGAGTTTGCGAAACGCAACTTCGGCGGCTTAATGACCGCGCCGACGGCTTGCCGCGTGATGCGGTACTTCGCGCCGATCTGCTCGTAGGTCATGCCGCTCGCGCTCAGGCGCATGAAGTGATTGCGCCGCGCCGTTTTCCATACCTCAATAACTTCCCTGAGCGACAGTTCATGTAATGGTTTTGGAAGGGATGTTTGTTTTTTCATATTGGGAGTGTATCACCCCCGCGCCATAATGTCAATAGGAAAATACAGAAACTGCCACTTGACAAGCGCGGGCGCATGGGGTATAAACAAAATCAACAGGAGCAAAAACCGTGACAACTTTACCTTACAGAGTTTCCACATTCAGGCAAGCGGGACTGGAAGCCAAATGGAGCAAGACACGACGAGGACAGCCGTATATCGCTGTACGCAATCCCGGATCCAAATTGTCTCATCAGCGCGAAAAGTGGTGGGCTTGCGATCAAAATATGTTCGACCTCATGCAGGAGTGCGGCATTGTTGAGGGTTTTGATTCGGCAACCTTGCTCGGTGATATTTTCTCTCTGCGGGCAAATGGAGCGGCGCAATGAGAATTCAGAATTCAACCACGTTCACAACTGCCGAACTCCGCGAGGTGATCCGCTTCGTAAAGCCGAGCGATGTTTCCAATTTCGACATTCACTTCAAGAACTGCGGCGGCACGTTTCGCGGACGCGCCTATACAAAAGGCTTTGGCTATCGCGGCAACATCAACCCGCTTGTCATTGTCTCAATCGGTAAGGCTGAAAAATTCCCGCGTCGAATCAAGGCGCATGGCGCGTATCTCCCCGTTGATCTTTATTCCCGCGTCGAGGCTCTTGTCTTGGTCACGGCGCACGAACTCCGCCACTTATGGCAAGCGCAACACCCGAAGGGCTGGCGGGCGTGGGGGTCGCGTGGTCAATATAGCGAGAGGGACGCGGACGCTTATGCAATCCGAACGCTCCGCGCATGGCGGAGGTCGAAATGACCAGCCTTGTATTAGAACTCGACAAGCAGATCAACGAACTGCGCCAACGGGCGCAAGCCGAGCCGGGAAATACCGCGCTTCGCCTTCAATTGGATGTACTCGCGCAGGAGCAAATCGAAGCCCTGTTCGAGTCGTCGCGTGAAGTCATGGAGCATGTAGACGCCGCCCTGAGAATCTGCCGCAAGACGCGGGCGGAGATCGGCGCGACCCAAGCCATGCTTGCAAGGCGCGAGTACTTGGAGTCGCAAAACGAAACGGACGGCGAGCAATGAGCCGCTTCGAGAATCTTTGGCGCGAGGAGTGCGACAAAATTCATTATGTCGAGATTGGACGCCGTATCATTGTGATCCTGAAACAAAGAATACTGTACAATCTGCTTAAATCATAGTTGTGCGTTTCCTTCGAGAGGTAAAGTAGCATGAAGTTTGTGTCATTGTTTTCAGGTATAGGCGGTTTTGATTTAGCGTTTGAGCGTGCGGGCATGGAGTGTGTTTCAGTCTGCGAGATTGATAAAAACGCTCAGGCTATTTTGCGCCGTCACTTTCCGAAGGCTGAATTATTCGATGATGTCCGAAAGGTAGGTATTGCCACACATGGAAGAAAATCAATTGACGTTGTTTGCGGGGGATTTCCATGCCAAGACCTCTCCGTTGCAGGAAAGCGGGCGGGTCTTGCTGGAGAGCGGAGCGGACTATGGTTCGAGTTTGCAAGAATTATTGACGAACTTGAGCCGTCATGGGTTGTTATCGAAAATGTCCCTGGGCTTTTATCCAGCGACAAAGGACGGGATTTTGCCGTCATCATTCAGTGGTTGGCGCAACGCGGGTATGGCGTGGTCTGGCGGGTGCTTGACGCTCAATATTTCGGAGTTCCCCAGCGACGCCGACGTGTGTTCCTTGTCGCAAGTCTTGGAAATGGACGCTCCGCAGAAGTATTATTTGAGCGCGAAAGCGGCGCAGGGAATACTAAGCCGAGCGGAGAAGCGGGGGAAGTCTTTGCCTTCTACGCTGGACAAGGTTCTAAGGCAGGTAGCATCGCGTACGGAAACCAATCTCCAACCTTGAAAGCAGCATCTTCTGGAACAAATCAAGTCCCAACAATTACGCCGCCATTGCGTGCTAGTGGTGGTGTAACATCTTCGCCAACCATGAACAAAAATAAATCTGATTTAGATTTTCTTGTCTCCATAGTTGAACAAAATAACTTTGTCAGCACTCCCGATATGATAAGCCTTCGCGCAAATCCAGCACAGCCGCTTATATCCTTTGACGCAAACAGAGACGGAACTACATACTGCGAAGGAATTACGCCGACCCTAAAGCATGGCGGCGATGGCGAAAAAGCACACAACGCTTATGCTAAATTGTCGGTTACTCATTCTCAGGGTGTGCGACGTCTCACGCCGACAGAGTGCGAAAGGTTACAGGGGTTCCCCGATGGATGGACGGACGGGCAAAGTGATTCCGCTCGTTATCGTCAATTAGGGAACGCCGTCGCCGTGCCAGTGGTTGAGTGGATCGCAAGGCGCATCGTGAAGGCACAAGCACGCACAACACCACATGCACCTGACGTGGGGGAGTCTGCGCCTCTCAAACCTTTATCTACTCTCGAAGTTGATTCTGACCTAGAGAAAGTATCTGCGTCCCACCCCACGCAGGTAATGTAAGCCGTTTGGCTGTTTGCTCCGTGTTCAAATTGCCTCTTGACATTGTACGTACAAAGTAGTAATATTAAGTCAAGGAGATATGAGCCATGAATACAAACGAATACGGAACAACGGTTGAGAAGATCAGGCAAAATGAAGTCAACGACATTTTCAAGGCGACCTATCAAGGCATGGAGGCGTTTTACACTTTTCCCCG
>WBZL01002712.1_pt1 | contig 15587 bp, 17 predicted proteins | sample 5204291 | NCBI WGS metagenome assembly WBZL01 (sample SAMN12344345, study PRJNA552823) | activated sludge metagenome | biome: Activated sludge suspended growth; feature: Nitrification reactor; material: Wastewater; isolation source: activated sludge from nitrification reactor of wastewater...
GACGTCGACCGGCTCGGCCGGCTCGAGGTCGAAGGCCGGGAGCGACATCGTCTCGAGGCCGCCGGCCAAGGACGGCGCCGGCGGCGACGGCTCCTCGGCAACACGCAGCTCGAGGTCCGCCACCGGGATCGGGCTGCCTTCCTCGGCCTTGGCGACCCGTTCGCGCAGCGAGCGCGCCGGCACGAACGCCGGGTCCATCTTGAGGATGAAGTCAGCCCCCAGCAGGGCCTCCTGGCGGTTGCCCTTGGCGGCGAGCTCCAGGGTCTGGCTGAAGGTGGTGGTGATCCGTCGCTGGATCTCGGTGGACAGTGCGGGGTTGCCGGGATAGCGCATCTTGGGCTGAAGTCTTTGAAGGTCAGCTCTTTAACCGGGCATCGTAGCAGACCGCGCGAAGCCCGCACAACGCCGGCGCCGGAAGGTCCGGCGCCGCGCCCTGCTGCCGTCGCTTGCTAGAGTCCGGCGCCAGAGTGGCTGTGCACGATGCATCGACGAGCGAGCTCGCGTGCGTGCCCAACGTCAGCGAGGGGCGCCGGCAAGCCGTGATCGACCGCCTCGCCAGCGCTGTGCAACGCCCCGGCGTGCGCCTGCTCGACCTCTCCGCCGACCCTGACCACAACCGCAGCGTGCTCACCCTCGCCGGTAGCGCCGCTGCCTTGCACGAGAGCCTCTTCGCGCTCTTCGCCACCGCGCTCGCCGAGATCGATCTGCGGCGCCACACCGGCGTCCATCCGCGGGTGGGTGCCGTCGACGTCGTGCCCTTCGTGCCGCTCGGCGCGACGTCGATGGAGCGGGCGGTCGTGGCGGCGCGGCAGCTGGGGCGTGCCGTCGCCGCACGCTGGTCCCTGCCCGTGTTCTTCTACGAGGAGGCGGCGAGCGCCCCGCACCGGCGCAGCCTCGCGGCGGTGCGTCGTGGTGGCCTCAGCGGCCTCGGCACACGGCTCGCGGGGCAGGGCTGGCTGCCCGACCACGGCCCTCGCGAGCTCCATCCGACGGCCGGGGCGACGGTGATCGGGGCCCGCTTCTTCCTGATCGCCTTCAACGTCGTGCTGCGCCAGGCGCCGCTCGCCACGGCGCAAGCGATCGCCCGCCGGCTGCGCGAGTCGAACGGCGGAATGCCGGCGGTGCGTGCGATCGGCGTCGAGCTGCCGAGCCGCGGCCGGGCCCAGGTGAGCATGAACCTCCTCGACTTCCGCCGTACCCCCGTCCAGGCCGTCCTCACCGCGCTCGCTGCCGAGGTCGAGGCCGCGGGTGACGAGGTAGCGAGCGCCGAGCTGATCGGCCTGGTGCCGCAGGCGGCGGTGCCGGACGCGGCGGCCCTCGCCGGCCTACCGGCCGCCCTCACCGCTCCCTGGCGCGACCCGGGCCGGCGGCTCGAGCCCTGCCTGGCGCTCCCGTAGGGCCGCGAGGAGCTTTCGCGGCATGGCGTCGAAGGCACCGGAGGACATGGTGATGAAGACGTCTCCCGGCCGTGCCGCTGCGAGGGCCTGGGCGAGCACGTCGGCGTTCGAGCCGCAGGCCTGGGCGGCGGTGCCGGCGGCGCTCAGCTCGCTCGTCAGGGTGGCGAGGTCCAGGGCCTCCTCCGGCGCCAGGCGACCCTGGTGGAAGAGCGGGGCGAAGAGCACACAGTCGGCGTTCGTGAAGGCCTCGCGGTAGGCGGCGTGGAAAAAGCGCCGGCCGGCGGTGAGGCTGCGCGGCTCATAGAGCACGACGATCCGGCGCCCGGGGTAGCGCCGCGCCAGCCCGGCGAGGGTGGTGGCAACGGCCGTGGGGTGGTGGGCGAAATCGTCGACCACCGTGATCCCGCCGACGCTCCCCACCTCCTCGAGCCGCCGCGCCACGCCCTGAAAGCGGCCGAGCGCCGCCACCACCTCGGCCGCCGGGATGCCATCGGCCCGTGCCGCCGCCCAGACGCCGAGGGCGTTGACCACATTGTGGCGACCCCAGCCCGGCAGGAAGAGCTCCACCGCCTCGCCAGCCTCACCGGGGACGGCGTCCACCACCCGCCAGCGGGTGCCGGCGGGGGACTCCTCGATCTCTCCGGCGGGGCGGACCTGGCTGTCGGCACCGAGGCCGTAGAAGACCACCCGGCAACGAGCCCGCGCCGCCAGCTCACGCACCACCGGCCAGTCGCCGCAGGCGACCAGGAGGCCGTCCTCCGGCAGCAGCTCGACGAGCGCGCCGTAGGCTGCGAAGAGGGCCTCGGGCGTCGGGTAGAGGTCGGCGTGGTCGTACTCGGCGCTGGTCAGGACCACCGTCTGCGGCTGGTAGTGCAGGAACTTCGGGCCGCGGTCGAAGTAGGAGGCGTTGTACTCGTCGCCCTCGAGAATGAAGCGGTCGCCGGCGGCGAGCGCGAAGCTCGCCGGCAGGTTGCGCGGCATGCCTCCGACGAGAAAGCTGGGCTGGCGACCGCAGGCCGTCCACACCCAGGCGGCCATCGCCGTGGTGGTGGTCTTGCCGTGGGTGCCGGCGACCACCAACGGCCGCCGGGTGGCGAGGAAGAAACGAGCGAGGGCCTGCGGCATCGAAAGGTACGGCAGGCCGCGGCGCTCGACCTCCTGCACCTCGGGGTTCGCCTTGCCCACCGCGTTGCCGATCACCACCAGGTCCGGCGGTGGTTCGAGATGGGCCGGGTCGTAGCCAACCAGCGGTGCGATCCCCGCTTCAGCGAGCAGAGTGCTCATCGGCGGGTAGAGGGGTTGGTCGGCACCCTTTACCCGATGCCCGGCCGCGGCCAGCAGAGCGGCGAGCGGCGCCATGCCGGTGCCCCCGATGGCGATGCAGTAGATGGCGTGAGAGGCGGCAGCGGGGGTGGGGGTGGGGACCGGCTCGGGAGCGGAATTTTCCGGGCTCATCGTGTGTTGCGGGAGCGTATCATTGGCCGGGCCCGCCTTCCCGCCGCCCACCCCCGCGCCACGAAGCCGAGCCCCGACGAAACCAACTCACGAGGAGCCATCGATGCGCCGTTGGTCAACCACCGCCCCCATCCTTGCCGCGCTTGCCTTGCTCACCGCCGTCGTCGGTTGGGCCCAGGGCGGCGACGCGGGGCCACGTCCCAAGCTCGCGATCAGCGAGCCGACCGCGGACCTGCCGCCGGTCGTCCAAGGGGAGAAGATCTCGCACGACTTCGTGGTCAAGAACGAAGGGACGGCGGCGCTCAAGATCGACGAGGTGATCCCCTCCTGCGGTTGCACCGTCATCTCCTTCGACAAGGAGATCGCCCCTGGGGCCACCGGCAAGATCCACGCCGAGGTGGACACCAGCAAGCTCACCGGCGGCAGCGTCAAGTCTCTCACCGTGCGCACCAACGACCCGGAGAACCGCGAGGTCCTGCTCAGCCTGATGGTCAAGGTGGCCACCGAGGTGGAGTTCAACCCCGGCTTCGCCCGCTTCGTCCAGGGTCGTGGGCATCCGCCCGGGGTCATCAAGCAGCTTTTCTACGCCCCCACCTTCCCCGACCTCCAAATCGTCTCGGTCGACTCGCCCTGGCCCGCCCTCAAGGTCGAGCATCGCGAGGCGACCGAGCAGGAGCGGCGCAAGGACGTCCCCGGCAAGCAGTACGTCTTCACCCTCTCCCTCGACTACGACAAGGCGGAGATCGGCCCGCTCAGCGGCCGCGTGGAGGTCACCACCAACCACCCGCGCCAGAAGACGGCGCTACTGCCGGTCTCCGGTTTCGTGCGCCCCCTGCTGGCCGTCACCCCACCGTTCGTCGACTTCGGCCAGCTCGACCTCTCGCAGCCGGCCGAAGCGCGCTTCAAGGTGGCCAACTTCGGCGCCAAGGCCATGCAAGTGACGGCGGTGGAAGCCACCCTGCCCGGCAGCGAGACCACCTTCAAGGTCGACGAGGCGGGGCGCTCCTACTTCATCGAGATGAAGCTCTCCCCCACCATGCCCAAGGGCCCGTTCAAGGGCGACCTGCGGATCCACACCGACAGCCCCGCAGAGCCGCTGGTGACGGTGCCGCTCGCCGGCACGGTGATGTGAGGCTCGCCGCCGAGCCAGCGTCCGCTAGCCCGGCGGCCCCCAGAGGTCCTTCTCGCTTTTCGGCGGCGCCTGCGGCCGCTTGCCCTTCCCCCCCACCGCGCCGACCGCCGCCAGGGTAGCGGCGAGCGCCACATCCTGGACGGCGAACAAGCGCTCGAGGCCCATCGTCGCCAAGTCGAGCAAGCCGTCGAGCTGCTGCCGGCTGAAGGTGGTGTTCTCGCCGGTGCCCTGCACCTCCACCAGGTTGCCGCTCCGGGTCCCCACCACGTTCATGTCGACGGCGGCCTGCTGGTCCTCGACGTACTCGAGGTCGAGCAAGGCCTGGCCGCCGAGGAGGCCCACCGAGACCGCGGCCACCTGCTCGACGAGCGGCCACCGCGGGAGGTCGCCGGTCAACAGGGCCCGCCCGAGGGCGACCACCGCCGCCACGTAGGCGCCGGTGATGGCAGCCGTGCGAGTGCCGCCGTCGGCTTGCAGCACGTCGCAGTCGAGCGTCAGGGTCCGCTCGCCCAGGGCCTTGAGGTCCACTGCCGCCCGCAAGCTGCGGCCGATCAGGCGCTGGATCTCGGCCGTGCGCCCGGCCGGGCGGCCGGAGCGGCCCTCCCGCGGGCTGCGCGTGTGGGTGGCCCGCGGCAGCATGGCGTACTCGGCGGTCAACCAGCCCTGGCCGCTGTCGCGCAGGAAGGGCGGTACCTGGTTTTCGAGAGTGGCAGCGATCAGCACCCGGGTGTCTCCGACGCTGATCAGCGCGGACCCTTCGGCGTGCTTGAGAACGTCGATCTCGATCGTGGTGGGCCGCGGCTCGTCGTAGGCGCGGCCGTGCGGGCGTTGTAGGGGAGGGCTCGTCATGGCGCCGCATTCTATGCGGCCGCGGCGCGCCGCCTCAGACGACCTCGACGAGCTCGAGGCTGGGGCCGCTGGCGCCGAGAATGCGCTCGGCGAGTCGCCGGAAGCGGTCGGCGGCGTCGGTGACGCAGAAGTGGTCCTCGGGAGCGCCGGGCGGATGGCAGAGCCCTTCGGCCGCGAGGCCGGTGGCGACCGTCCGAGCGGTGGCCTCGGCCGAATCGACCAGCTCGACGGCCGGCCCGGCGACCCGCGCGATCACCTCGCGCAGCAGCGGATAGTGGGTGCAACCGAGGACCAGCGTATCGATCCCCTGGGCGAGGAGCGGCGCCAGGTAGCGCCGGGCGATCTCCTCGGTGACGGGATCGTCCTGCCAGCCCTCCTCGACCAACGGCACGAAGAGGGGGCAGGCCTGGCTCAGCACCACGAGGTCGGGGCGCAGGCGCCGCAGGGCCTCGCCGTAGGCATCGGAGGCGATGGTCGACTCGGTGCCGATGACGCCGACCCGGCCGCGCGAGAGGGCAGCGGCGTGGCGGGCTCCAGGCTCGATCACCCCCCAGGTGGGCGCCGCCGGCTGCAGGGTGGGCAGGGCGAGGGCCGAGGCCGTGTTGCAGGCCACCACCACCGCCTTGACGCCGCGCGAGAGCAGGAAGCCGAGATTGCGCTCGGTGTAGCGGGCCACGGTCGCCTGCGACTTGGTGCCATAGGGCAGGCGCGCCGTGTCTCCGAGATAGAGGATCGGCTCGGCGGGCAGCTGCTGGCGCAGCGCCGCCACCACGGTGAGGCCGCCCACCCCGGAGTCGAAGACGCCGATCGGTCGGTTGGCTGGCGGGCTCATGGCGAGGATGCTGGCGGCACCAGGCGGCGCAACGCGGGCCACGAGATGGCAGCAGTGAGGCAGCTCACTGGGCGATCAAGCTCGTGTCCGGCGCCACCGGGCGGCTGGTGTCGAGGTGGCCACCGAAGCTCTCGAGCTGCGCGCCGTTCCACAGCAGCACGACGCGGCGTACCTCCGAGAGGTTGAGGCTCAGGCTGTCGACGATGCTCATCAGGCGCTGCATCTCGGCGGTCGAGCCGACGCCGGGCGGCAGCGCGTCGCTGCTCTGGAAGTCCACGTAGGCGATGCCATCGCCCCGCAGCAACACGGTTTCGAGGCGCACCTCGGCAGGGAAGATCTCCTGCAGCAGCTCGCTCTCCGGTCCGCTCAGCAGGGCCCGCAGCAGCACCTCCGCTTGCGCCTCCGGGTCCTCCATCGCGGGGATCTCGCGCCGCTCGGCGTAGAGCCGGCCGTCTTCCCCAGGGAAGTAGAGCTGGACGCTGACGCTGTCCTGCCGCTCGACGTGAAGCGGCGCCTCGGGCTGCTGTCCAGGCTCCGGCCGCCCGCACCCGACCATGGCGAGGGCCGCGAGCAGCAGGGGCAGGGCCGCTCGGGAATGGACCGCGAGCCGGCCGCTCACCGCGGCGGCCCCTCACCCGCCGGGGGCTTCTCGGGCTCGGGGGCCGATGGTGCCTCGCCGGTCTCCTGCTTCGCGGTCGGCTCGGGCTCGCCGGCCAGAGAGCGGCGGTAGCGATCGACCGCCCGCACCACCGAGCCGACCAGCGCCGCACGGTAGCTCTCCTGGTTGAGCCGCGTCTCCTCCTCGGGATTGCTCAAGAACCCGAGCTCGATCAGCACGGCGGGCATGGCCGCGCCGGTGAGCACCACGAAAGGAGCCTGCTTGACGCCGCGGTCCTTGAGGCCCAGCTCGGCGTTCAGCTCGCCCTGGATCAAGGTGGCGAGGCGCTGGCTCTCCGCCAGGTAGCGGCTCTGGGCGAGGTCCCAGAGGATCAGCTCGAGGCTGTTCAAGGGGTCGGCGTCGGCACCGGCCGGGGTGGTGGGGTTCTCGGCCTCGGCGGCCCGGGCCGCCAGCTCGTCGGAGGCCTCGAGGCTGAGGAAGTAGGTCTCGGCCCCCTGCGGGCGGCCACCGAACGACGAGTTCAGATGGACGGAGAGGAAGAGGTCGGCCTTGTTCTCGTTGGCGAGCGCCGTCCGCTCGTGCAGCGGGACCAGGGAGTCGTCGTCGCGGGTGAGCAGCACGCGAACGCCCAGCTTCTGCTCGAGCTGCGCCTTGAGGCTACGGGCGAGCAGCAGGGTGAGGTCCTTCTCCTGGCTCCCCCCCTTGCCGATCGCCCCCGTCTCGGCGCCGCCGTGGCCTGGATCGATCACGATCGTGCGTATCCCGCGGCGCGGCGCCGGTCGCGTGGGGCCCGCGGCGTCCCCCTCGCCGGCCAGCCCACTCGGTGCCGCCGGGGCGCCGGCCTCCGGCTCCCGGAAGTCGAAGACCAGCCGCGGTGGCGCCTCCAGGCGGTAGTTCGCCGCGGCCACTCCGGGCTCGAGGCGGATGGTCACCACGTCCCGATCGACCTCGATCGACTGCACCAGGGGATCGTCGACTTCCGGGGCCACCGTACCGGGAGCGAAGCGGCCGCCTTGCAGGCGGACCTCGACCAGGCCCGGGTTGGAGATCACGCGGTAGTGCGGCGCTTCGCCGGCGAAGGCCAGGACGAGAGTGGAGATGCCCTCGAAATGGGCCAGTTGGAAGCCGAGGCCGACGTCGTGGGCCGCACTCGGCGCCACCTCGAGGCGGTGCGTGTTGGCGCGCCAGCTCAGCTGGTAGCCCAGCGTCTCGCCGAAGCTCATGGTGAGAAAGTCGAGCGGCACGAGCAGGCCCTGCGAGACCAACGCCGGCCGTTGGCTGAGGCTCGCGATGCGCTGGCCGATCACCACCCGCGGGCTCTCGAAGCCGACCAGGAAGACGCTACCGCCCAGCTTCAGGCTGAAACCGGCACCGGCCGTCGTCAGCTCGCCACCCAGGATCTCGCTCACCGCCGCCAAGCCGAACAGAGGCCCCTCCTCGGTGATCGCCAGCGGGATGGCGCGTTCGCGGCCCTCGAGGACGAGGGTCGCCTGGCCGGTCTCCAGGAACACGGGCGGCGGGATCGGCTCCGGCTTCTGGCCATAGCTCGCCAGGGCAGCGAGGGCAAGGAGCAACAGGAGCGAGGGGAGGCGCAGGCGGCGGCTCACGCCGCGCGAGGATAGCACTCACCACCGCGCCGGCCGCAGCAGCTGGCGCCGCCGCGGCGGTTGTGGGTATGCTCTGAAATGGTTCCGCGATCGGTATCGAGGGAGGGATGGTCATGGAGATCCGGCAAACCCGCGTCGTCCTCAAGGCGCGCAGTTTCGACCGCACGACCAAGTTCTACGGCGAGACCCTCGCCCTGCCCCGCCTGCAGAGCTGGGAGCGCGAGGATGGACGCGGCGCCAGCTTCCAGGCCGGCCAGACGGTCATCGAGGTCCTCGGCCGGGTGGAGGAGCTGGGCGACCTGCGCGACGAGGAGTACGAGTACCAGGGGCCGAGCCAGAAGCTGAGCCTCACTTTCGTCGTCGCTTCGGCGGAGAAGGCCTACGAGGAGCTGCAGTTCCGCGAGAGAAACATCCCCGGCGGCCTGCGCCGCGGGGTCGACGGCGCCCTGCTCTTCGAGACCCACGACCCCGACGGCGTCAAGGTCACCTTCCGTCAGGTCGACGGCACCTGAGGGCGCCCATGCGGCCCGCCTAGACGGCCGGCAGCACGGCGACACCGTCCCAATCGGCCGGCGGCGGCTGCGCCCGCTGTTGGCGGCTGCGCTCAGCGAACAGGCGACTGGGCCCGTCCGGGCCGAAATCCTCGGCTACCGAGCTGAACAGCCGCTCGGCCCGTACCCACTCGCGCCGGCGGTAGGCAGCGAGCCCCGCCTCATACCGCAGGACCCGTTGACGCTCGACGGGCGGCGCCGGCTCGGCGGCCACCAGCTCGCCCAGGAAGTGGACCTCGGGGCTGCCGGCGACCTCCACGCGGTCCACCTCACGGGTGAGGAAACCCTCCCGGGCGGCGTTCGTCGTCGCTTCGCAGAGCACCACCCGCGTGCCGTAGATCCCATTGAGGCGCCGGTAGAGCGCGGCACGGGCCGGCAGCGAGCCGAGGACGGTGAAGCCCGCGAAGGGCTCGGCGGTGATCGCCCCCACCATCGCCTCCCCCGTGGCCAGCCCGAGGCCGGCGGAGAGCGAGCCGGCCGCAGGCAGCTCGGCGGCCACCTGCGCCAGCTGGCTCAGCCGGTCGAGCTCACCCTCGACGGCGAGCGCCGCCTGGCAAGCACGCTCGGCGGCGCCGGCAAAGGCGAGCGGCGCCCCGAAGCAGGCCATGAGTGAGCTGGGTGTCGCTCCGGCAAGGGTACCGCCGGCCGAGGTGATCAGCTCGCCGAGGCTCCCCAGGAGCTCGTCGAGGAAGCGGAAGGCCCCGCTCGGCTCCAGGCGCTCGACGAGCGCGGCGAAGCCGGCGAGGTCTACCGTCATGCAGGTGATGGTCCGCCGCTCGCCGCTCAAGCGCGCCTCTTCTGGATGGCGAGAGAGCTCGGCCAGCTGCTCGCTCGCCACCCTCCCTTCGAGCACCCGGCGCAGCTCCCCCTCGCGGCTTCGTCCGCCCCCGAGCCGGCTCTTCAGGCTCGCCATCAGACCCGAGACGCCAGATTCGCCCATCGCCGACCCCACGATCCCCGGGCGCGCCCACCCCGCCGCACCCACTCCCGGCAAGAGAATTAGAGCAATAGATCTACGGCGCCTATTGTACTCGCGGCCGAGCCCCGTGGAAGGCCCGGCGCTTGAATCGCTCGGGGGCGATCTGCTACTCTCTCGCGACCGGTCGCGGGCCCGCGGCGGTCGCCCACGGATCGACACCGGCCCGGCGAGGCGTTCCGCAGCACCTCCACCAAGCTCCACGCCTCCCGCCGCGACCAGCACCATCGACGGCGCATTCGTCTAGGGGTCCAGGACGCCGCCCTCTCACGGCGGTAACACGGGTTCGAATCCCGTATGCGCTACCAAACGCTCGCTGCTCTCCGAAGTTCCCTCGAAGTTATTGAAGAACGGACACGTTAGTGGTGTTCGAAATTCCTTCCCGTCGAAGCTGACGCCTTCCGGGAAGAAGACCTTCTGCAGCCGCTGGCGCTGGTCGAGCCCGGCCTGGATCCAGAGCCGGCTGGCGTTCGAGACCAGGTGCTCGGCGAAGGCGAGGGTCCCTTCGATGTCGAACTCGTCGATCTTGACGTCGTAGAGGTCGAGGTCCGCCAGGGTCAGCTCTTCCTCGACCCGACCCAGGTGCCGCTGGTAGGTCTCCTTGTCGAGGGCGTTCTCGTAGAGGTACGCCTCGACGACCCGCTCCTTGCGGCGCCGCAGGTCCTCGATCCGGCGCTCGATGGCGCTCCGGCGCTCCACGACGTCCTTCCGCTCGCTGTTCCACCGGTCGAGAACCGCGGCCGACAGCAGCTTCAGGACCTCGCTCTTGGGCCTCAGCTCGTCGAGGAGATCGACGAAGCGCTCCTCGAGCACCGCCTTGCGGACGTTGAGTCCCTTGCAGCCGGCGCAGTTGTAGTAGGGGTAGGCCGAGGTCTTGCCGCGCGACCAGCCGCCGGTGAGCGGCCGGCCGCAGACGCCGCAGCGGACGAACCGGCGCAGCGGGAAGTCGGGGTGGTTGCGACGGTAGGCGGTGATCGGCGCCCGGGTCTCCGAGAGGTGGAGCTGGGCGCGGCCGAAGGTCTCCTCGTCGATCAGCGGCTCGAAGTCGCCGGCGGTGTCGAGGCCCCACTTCTCGATCCGGACACGTCCGAAGTAGATCGGGTTGTGCAGGATCTTGTGGAGCATCGAGAGCGAGATCGTCGAGCCGCGACGGCCGCGGAGCCCGCGAACCCGCATCTCGTCCAGGACGTCCGACAGCTCGCAGAGCCCCGAGGCGGCCAGCTCGAACGCCTTGCGGACGAGCGGCGCGACCTCCGGGTCAGGCTCGATGGTCTTCGTCCCGTTGGCCTTGAACGCCTTGCGGTAGCCGAGCGGGGTAGGGAAGGTCCACCGCCCCTTCTCGGCCGCGGCCTTCATGCCGGTGAGGGTCCGGTCCCGGCGCAGGTTGTTGTCGAACTCGCTGAAGGCCGCGAGGATCCCGTCCATCAACTGGCCGGTCGCCGAGTCGTCGATCGGCTGGGCGACCGAGCGCAGCGTGATCCCCAGCTTCATCAGGTAGGCCTTGAGCGCGTGGTGGTCGTACTGGTTCCGCGCGAAGCGGTCCAGCATGTAGACCACCAGGAACTGCACGTGCCCCTTGCGCTTCCGGCAGTAGGAGAGCATCCGCTGCAGCTCGGTCCGGTCCTGCGAGCGGGCGGACTCGCCTCGCTCGACGAAGATCTCCGCCACTTCCAGGCCATTGGCCCGGCAGAACTCGACGCAGGCCTGGGTCTGGGTCTCGAGGCTCAGGTTCTTCAGCTGCTCGTGACTCGATACCCGGCAGTAGATGACGGCTCGCACCTCGCGTCTCCTCCCACCGGCAGGTCGCGGGGTTCCAGGTGCGCCCCTGCGCGGCGTTCTCCTTCGCGACGGTCATCGCGACGTCGGCAAGACCGTAGACGAAATCCCGCAGCTCCTCGACCTCGGCGTCCGTCCACCGGTCGTCGTCACCGAGGATCTCGCGGCATCTGGCTACGGTCAGCATCCTACTCCCGATTCTCGTCAGTCAACGATTGTTGAGTGTCGGGCGCTCGCGTTCCTCCGCGGTCAGCTTGTGCTGCCCGCCGGAACGAGCGCCTTCGGTCTATGTCAACAAGTGTAGACCAGCGCCGCGCCGCGGGCAACCGGCGGCTCGGTGAGGGCCTAGTTGGACTTGCGGCCCCGCGGACGCGGGGCCTTCCGCTCCGCCAGGACCTCGTCGAGGATCGCGAGGTTCTCGGCTTCGCCGGCGAGGATGTTGTCGACGAAGTCTTCGGCGGCGAGGCGGACGATGGTGGCGCGGTCGACGGCCGGGGCGTAGTAGTTGTTGCCGCGGTCCTGCTCGAGCGCGATGTAGCCCTTCTCGACGATCCGGGTGAGCAGCATGTGGACCGTCGTGTACGACATCGCCGGCGGCCGGTCGGCGATCTCGAGCAGGATGTCGCGAATCGTCGTGCGGCCGAGCTTCCAGCAGGCCTGCATGAGCCGCCACTCCGAGGGGGAAAGCGGCTTTTCGGGCAGCTCCTGGCTCCGAGTGCTCCGTTGGCTCCGGTTGCCCCCGCTGCTCCGCCCCTTGGGGCGCTCGTCCGACCGCTGGCGCGCCATTCTCGTCAGGATATCCGTCAGGACACCCGCGAGTGAGACGAGGGGTCGTCGGCGACACGAATCGGCAGCGGAGCCCCCACCGGGAGGCGGCCCCCACCGTTCCAACGTCTCCCGTCCGTACGTCGGCTGAGGCTCATCTCGGTCTTCTCGATCCGGGCCGCGAGCTCAGCGCTCGCTGTCCCCTTCCGGGCGTGCTTGATCGCCTCGCCCAAAGCGGCCAAAGCCTCCTCGCCCAAGTTGAGGCGCCGACACGCGTCCGCGTGAATGCACCACGCTTTGCCGCGGATGTCTTCGGTCCAGCTCAGGTGATAGTGACCGGGATCGAGGTGCATTGCAACGACGACCCCGAGCTCGGAGAAGTCACGAGACAGGAGAGCGCTCGAGGCCACCGCTCTCTCCGATTCGGCGAGCAGATGCTGGCAGAGCCCCCAGTGATGGAAGCGGTAGTCCTCTTGAATCCGGACCAGGCGAGCGGCGTGCTCGGCCTCCTCGATGAGCAGCTCCCCGAGCAGCGCCGGTGCCTCGAGGTACTCGGGCGCGAAGATCGAATCGAAGTGCTCCAGCTGCACCAGCCAGTAGTCCAACACCCGCTTCGACTCGATGTTCCGCGCGGCGACCCCGTCGTCGGGGTGCCAGTGCAGCGTCGCGGCAAGCTTCAGCGGGTTGAGTACGTCCTTGGAATCGCCGTCCGTCATCCTCCTCCAGCCTCCCCCCACAGTCCAGAAAACCGCTGGGCGTCGGCGCCCTCCGCCGGCTTCTCTCCGACGAATTTGAGGACGCTGCGAGCGGTGCGAAGTCCGAGATAGTCCTGCACGAGCCGAACGTCGTGGCCCTCGCCGACCAGCTTCGAGCCGGCCGATCGGCGAAGGAGATGCGGAAACAGCGGGCGCGCGAGCCCGGCGGCTTCGCCGGCACGGCGCACCAGGTAGTAGACCGCGTTGCGGCTGAGCGTCGACCGCCGCTCGTTGAGGAAGAGCGGCGGGAGATCGAGCGTGCCATCCTCGCGGCGCCCGTCGAGGTAGGCGCGGAGCGCGTGGGCCTCGTCCTCCGGTACCGGGTGGAAGCCCGCACGCCCCCGGTTGAGCCGCTCGACCCAGAGCGTTCCCGCTTCGAGGTCGAGGTCGGGCAGCGTCAGGCGGCAGAGCTCGCTGACGCGCAGGCCGTGGTGGTAGAGCGTCAGCAGCATCGCGTGGTCGCGCACGCCGTGGCGCCCCTCGCGAGCGGCGTCGAGCACGGCCGCGATCTCGGCCGCGGTCAGTGAATCGGTCGGTGTGATCCTCATGTCCGTCAGGGTGTGGACTTTGCCGCTCAGCACTCTTACCATACGTGAACTTTTGTTCAGAGTCCACGAACAAGAGTCCTTGGGAGTGCGAGTGACCGACGACACGAAGCCCGAGCTCTGCGGCTCGGTGGCGGCCAGCCGCCACCTGCGGCGTGCTGTCGACAAGTGTCTCGCCGACGGGATCGAGCGCGCGCAGGTCGCCGAGGCGCTCGTGCGGATGACCGAGACGGTCCACTCGGAGATCGCCGAAGCGCTCGACGAGTACCGGTCCAACGGCCCGGCCACTTCGGACGCCGCCGAGAGTATCGACCAGGTACCGGTCGGCGCCGAGTGCGTCTGCGGCTGCGTCTACTCGGCGGACCACCACTACTGCTCCCGCTGCGGCTCGCCGCTCCAGCCGAGCATCGTCCCGAAGGCAGTCCCGGGCCGGCTTCAGTTCGAGCGCCGGCTCGGCAAGGGGGGCTCGGGCGTCGTCTACGAAGCCGTCGACCTCTCGCTCGGCCGTCGCGTCGCCGTAAAGACGCTCCCGACGGTCTGCTCGGCGGGCGACATCGCTCGCCTCCGCCGCGAGGCGCAGACGCTTGCTGCGGTCTCGCACCGCAACCTCGCGATCGTCTACGGCTTCAAGGTCTACCGCGGAACGCCGATGATCATCATGGAGTTCGTCGACGGGAGCACGCTAGCGGAGCGCATCCCGCTGCCGCTCGACGTCGCGATCGAGGTGATGCTCGAGGTCACCGAGGTCGTCGCCTGCCTCCACAAGGCGGGCGTCGTCCACCGCGACATCAAACCGCGCAACATCGCCTTCAACAGCGCCGGCGACCTGAAGCTCCTCGACTTCGGCTTGGCAAGGCTCGAACGCGAAGCGACGATGTCGGGCGTCGGCGGCCACGTCGTGGTCGGCACACCGGCCTACCTCTCGCCGGAGGCACACAACCACCAGCGCGCGAATCCGAGCTTCGATCTCTGGGCGCTCGCGGTGACCTTCTACGAGGTCCTGGCAGCCCGCCGGCCTTTCGAAGCGGATTCCCGAGACCGTCTCGCCCTCCTGATCCAGAACAGCAACTCCACGCCGATTGAGGCGTACCTCCCCACTTCCACGCCGATGGTCGGTAGCTTCTTCGAAGAGGCATTCTCGCTCGATCCAGCCAGCCGCCCCAAGACTGCAGAACAACTCGCCCGCCGTTTCAAGGCGCTCCGCCGCACGACAGAGCACCGCGGACATTGAGCCGTTTCGCCTCCACCCACTCGCCGCAGTAGCGAGCGACAGGGCGCCGAGTCCACGCTGTCCGCCGTAGGGGTCCTGCCACGCCGCATCACGTGTCAAAGGTCACGTCGTAGAAGCCGATCTCGCTCGGCGAGCCCACTTAGCTCTGCAACGACGAACTCCGGCGTCCGCAGCTCACGGGGCGGCTCGGTCGTGGTCGTCACGATGTACTGAAAGGGCGGTGGCTGTCCCAACCGCCCGAAGTCCCTAACCAGTCGGAAGAGCCGGTGGTAATGGGAAAGACCGAGGTCAGCCTCGCGAGGGCTGTCGTGAATGAGGAGGGCGGGCAGCGCGGCACGGCCTTCGATGGCCATGAGCATCGCCGCGAGGTCGAAGGCCAGCGCCTTGAGGGAGTCCATCGCCATGCCGCCAACCCTGACTTCGGCGGTCAACTTTGTGCGCCCCAGCGTTAGAGAGCACTCGGTTCCTGCACCGAGCAAGCCTTCGCAGACGTAGCGAAACAGCGCCTCGAAGCGACGTAGGACTTGGGCGTGGCGCTGGCGATGCGCACGAAGGCGCTCGCGCAGTTGTTCGACCTGCTCTTCGCCGGCGCCGGCTTCTTGTCGAGCCTTCTCGCGCGCAGCCGACAGCTCCTGGAAACGAGCGCTTTCGGAGGCGACACGGGCGGCGGCGAGCCATCGGCCGCGGTACTCCTGGCGCGCATTCAGCGCCTGCTGACGGATCACTTCGATGTCCCGCGTTAGCTGGCTCTCGCGATTCATCAGGCTCTGCTCGATGCTCTCCTTCTCGCGGAGCTGGCCGCGGTACAGGCCGATTGCCTGTTCATGCGCGGCCATTTGATCGTCGGCGCGTGCCTTGCTCGCAGCGAGCGCCTCGAGGTCGGGAAAGACGTGGGATAGGCCGCAGCCGTCTGCCAGGGCTTTGTCGATGGGTACGTTGCAGACCGGACAGAGAGGCCCGCCCAGGCGCGCCTTGAGATCGTCAGCGCTCAGCTTGCTCCTCTCGCCGCGGAGAACCCTAATCTGCTCGATCCTAAGCTCCTCGAGCCCGCGGGTCTGCCGAAGCTGTTCGCGGACCACGGCGAGCTGGCGTACCAC
>WBZL01000690.1_pt2 | contig 15586 bp, 11 predicted proteins | sample 5204291 | NCBI WGS metagenome assembly WBZL01 (sample SAMN12344345, study PRJNA552823) | activated sludge metagenome | biome: Activated sludge suspended growth; feature: Nitrification reactor; material: Wastewater; isolation source: activated sludge from nitrification reactor of wastewater...
CTTCATGGTGTCTTTTCTTGACTGACATAGGGCGGACGGATGATTGGTTAGTATTTTCTCTTTCTGAGTTCGGACTCTGGATGGCTTATCCCGCTGAGTCCCCTCTGCAAAGATACGACCTGTGAACTTTTACTTCAAGCGGGAGACTCAGCGGGGACGAAATGTAAATATTCCAGCGGGCGAAACCCCGCCTGCAGAGATTGTACTTGATTAGCCTTCTGTGGGCAGGCAACAGCTTACACTTATCAACTGCACTTATCAACACTAACTATTCCTAGTATTAGATCTTTTATCAACTCGTTCCAAATCACTCGTTTGGTAGCGCAAGAACAACCGTTACGAATCAGGAGATTCGTAACGAGGGGAGCGTTGTTTGACTTAGCTTTTCTGCTCCCCACTCTAACTTGTCAATTCTTGCAAGCGATACGGCATCATTGCAATTTTCAACTCTTAACTCTCAACTCACACATCTCAACTCTTCCCCAAGGGACGGCTCCGCCGCAACTTTCAACTTTTAACTTGGATAATATGTATTTCTATAAAGCATTATTATAACTATTTTGCAACAACTTAATAAGATTGAGTAAAGTAAATTAATAACGATGAAGATATTTATCGACACCGCCAATCTTGACGAGATAAAGCAGGCGGCGGATATGGGAATTCTTGACGGAGTTACAACAAACCCATCATTAGTATCCAAAGAAGGACATAAGGATTTCAGAAGCATGCTTGAAAAGATCGTTGAAATGGTTGACGGCGACATCAGTGCGGAAGTTGTTTCAGTTACATGCGATGAAATGGTAAAAGAAGGAAGAGAACTTGCAAAGATTCATAAGAACATAGTAGTAAAAGTGCCATTGATTGCAGAAGGTCTCAAAGCAGTAAAGATATTCAGCGCTGAAGGTATTAAGACAAATGTTACTTTGTGTTTCTCACCGTCTCAGGCCCTGCTTGCCGCAAAGGCCGGAGCATATATCATAAGCCCATTTGTGGGCCGCCTTGATGACATTTCACAAAACGGTATGGAGCTTATTTCTCAGATCATTCAGATCTATGACAATTACGGATATCCGACACAGGTATTGGTCGCATCCGTCAGACATCCTATACACTTTGTTGAAAGCGCAATGATGGGAGCAGATATTGCAACGATGCCGTTCAAAGTGATCGAACAACTCGTGAAGCATCCGCTCACTGATATCGGACTGAACAAATTCCTTGATGACTGGAAAAAACTGAACGGCTGATCATTTAATCATTTATTACATTGAAGAAGACAGCTTTCTATAATATTCACAAAGCGCTTGGAGCAAAGATAGTACCGTTTGCCGGTTACGAAATGCCCATTCAATACGAGGGTATTATCGCAGAACACAAGGCCGTTAGAGAATCCGTGGGTGTATTTGACGTCTCGCACATGGGAGAAGTGGAAGTGCGTGGCAAGGACGCGTTTGATTTTGTTCAGAGGATAACGACAAATGATGTTTCCAAACTTGATAAAGGAGATGTTCAGTATTCTGCAATGTGTCTGAAGAACGGCGGCATAGTCGATGACTTGCTTGTTTATAATTTGGGAGATCATTTCATGCTCGTTATCAACGCTTCTAACATTGACAAGGACATAAAATGGATGGAGGAGAATCTTTCCGGCGATGTGACCCTGAAGAACATCTCGGATGAGACTTCCCTGCTTGCAGTTCAGGGAAAGAATTCCATTCACACTCTTCAGAAGCTTACTGACACTGATCTTTCGGCAATCGAGTATTATAAGTTTGTTCAGGGCAAAGTAGCCGGGCAGGATGTTATAATCTCTCACACCGGTTATACCGGAGAGAAGATCTGCTTTGAGATCTATTCATCCTCGGATGTTGAAAAGTCGGAAGCGCTTTGGAACGCAATCTTCGAAGCCGGCAAAGAGTACAACATCAAGCCGGTGGGACTTGGAGCGAGAGATACACTCAGACTCGAATATGCTTTCCGCTTATATGGAAATGACATGGATGAGAACTACAATACAATTGAAGCAGGACTTGGATGGATAACAAAACCGGACAAAGGCGAATTCAACGGCAAGGAAAAAATTCTTGAGGCGAAAGCAAATCCCGGAAAGAAGCTTGTCGGGTTTATGCTTGAAGACAGAATGGTAGCTCGTCATGGCCAGGAAGTTTATTCCGGGGATACAAAAATTGGAGTTGTAACAAGCGGAAGCTTGTCGCCGATGCTGAACAAGAATATCGGACTAGCATACATTGACAAGGGATTCAACAAGATTGGTACTCCAATAGAGATTTTGCTGAGAGACAAGCGACTGAAAGCAACAATAGTTAAGACACCTTTTCTCGAAGGCTGAAACATAGTAATGTCAACCGGCAGAAGTCCCGGGGGCAAGATGCAATTAAGAAAACACAATTGATGAAAAGAATTGAAATCCTTTTAACGCCGGCGCAGATATCAGACGAGCTGACGCTTAAGGACAAGAACATAATAGTAATTGATGTACTGCGTGCAACTACTACCATAACTATTGCATTGGCAAATGGCGCAAAAGAGGTCATTCCAACTGAGAATATTGCTACGGCAGTGAGAGTTGCCAAGGGTTCCAAGAATTCAATTCTGTGCGGTGAGCGCAACGGCAAAGTGATAGACGGTTTCGCTTTGGGTAATTCACCGCTTGAATATACACCGGAAGAAATTAAAGACAAGGCACTGATCTTCAGCACAACGAACGGCACACAATCGATCATGAAGTCAAAGTTCTCCAAGAATTGTCTTCTTGCAAGCTTTGTAAACATGTCTGCGGTTGTGGATTATGTGAATGCACTTGATGAAGATTTTATCATAATCTGTTCAGGCAAGCTGAATGACTTCTGCCTCGAAGATGCAGTTTGTGCCGGCATGTTGCTGAACAAACTCAGTGTCGGAAGAAATCTCGAATTGCTTGACTCGGAAATTGCAGCAATGAATCTCGCAAATGATCTTGCCATGCTTCTAAATATTCCATCTCAGGAGAAGATTCTCAGGCTCTTCAATATTTCCGAACATGGGAAATATCTTGCGCAGATAGGTTTTGAAAAGGATCTTGAGATCTGTTCAAAGATAGATTCATATCCAATAATTCCTCTGTTCAGAAACGGTGTTATCAGACTGAAAGAGCAATTCGACAGCGAGGGTGATCAGAAATCTAAAATGAAAAGGGTTAACATCGGGATAAAGCGGGAGGAAAAGCAGAAGTTAAGCGATTGATGGTATTTGCCAAACAAATTTTCATTGAATGAAAAGCAGCAAAGTATCACGAACGCGTGAGAGAAAAGGCAGTGTAAGGAAGAAGAGCTCTGCCGCTAAGAACAATTCCTCTCAGGAAGACTTCAGCATCTCTGCTGAAGTAAAATTACAGTTTCTCGGATTCTTGTTTGCTCTGTTCGGAATATTATTATTCCTTTCAATAGTTTCATACTCCTATAAAGACCAGGCAACTCTGCAGAGTCTTAAGATCATAGACATTTTCCGCAAAGAAGCATACTCATCTGCCTATGTTACATTCAACTGGCTTGGCATTGCCGGAGCTTATGCTTCAGAGTTTTTCGTAAGTTCATTCTTCGGATATTTCTCGGCGATAGTAGCAGTGATTCTGCTGGCCATTGGATTAAGTCTGCTGAGAAAAAAACCGCTCGGACGCACAATTCAATTCAGCATATACTCGATTCTGATCATGATCTGCCTGGGTTCAATATTCGGACTTTCACGGCTGATGTTCGGGAAAGAAAACATTTCACTTTCACTCAGCGGAACTTCAGGAGATTTCTTTGCAAATATTTTCTATCAGACTCTCGGAAGTGTTGGTGCATCAATCCTTCTCATACTCTCTCTTGGTTTGTTCATTCTTCTTGCAATTGACGGCAATATTCTCAGGACTTTTGCCAAGATCAAATCATTCTTCGAGAATATGATTGAAAAATACAGAGCTGAAAGAGAAGCACTTGCAGAGGCAAGGGAGAATTCAATGTCAGTCACAAATGCCGGATTGAAGGAGACAGGAATGATTGCGCAAGACGATGAAGCGATGGAAGTTCTTATGAAAGAAAGGGATAAGATTCTGAAAGCGAAGAAGACTCCGAAGCAGGTGTTGGCAGATGATGAAGACAGGCAGATAAAGGAAACTGAAATTAATCGTCCTAAACAGGATCCTCCTGCCGACATAATCATTCAGGAGAAAAAGCCAAAGACGAAACAGATTGAACCGGTGCTTGTTTCTGCAGCCGTGAAACAGAACATTGATGAAATAGATATTAATCCGGAAAATTCAAACGAGGTTGAGCGATTAAAAAGCAACAAGGAAGATGATTTCGTTGAGGAGAAACTCGAGAAGTTCATAAAGCCGGGCGTTGATCTGCTGACTGAACCGACTCTCGAAGAGTTTGAATCCATTCCTGATGAAGAGCTGACTCAGAACGGAAGACTTCTTCAGGAGAAATTGCTTAAGTTCGGCATTGAAATCGAAAAGGTGTTTGCTACACCGGGACCCGTTGTAACTTTATACGAGCTAGTACCGGCAGCAGATGTGAAGCTGTCGAAGATAGAATCGCTTCAGGACGACATTGCTCTTGCTATGAAGGCGCGCGGAATTAGAATGATAATTCCGATTCCCGGAAAAGGAACTGTTGGCGTAGAGATACCAAACAAGAAAGCACAACTCGTCAGGATCAAGTCACTGCTTTCTTCGCAGAAGTTTCATGCAAGCAACAAACATCTTCCCGTTGCATTCGGCAAGACAATAGACGGAGAAGTGTTCATAGATGATCTTGCAAAGATGCCTCACCTGCTGATCGCAGGAGCTACCGGCTCGGGAAAGAGTGTCGGCATAAATACGATCATCGGAAGCCTGCTTTACAAGATGCATCCGTCCGATCTCAAATTTGTAATGATTGATCCGAAGAAGATCGAGCTTAGCCTTTATTCAAAACTCAAGAAGCATTTTCTCGCAACATCTTCTGACATAAACGAAAGCATTGTTACAAGTCCTTCAAACGCAGTATCCATACTCAAGAGCGTTGAAGCAGAAATGGAGAACAGATATGACAAGCTTGCCAATGCGGGAGTCAGGAACATTGAAGCGTACAACCTGAAATATTCCGAAGGGAAACTTCATGACACTGATGCGATAAGGCATAAGAAAATGCCGTACATCGTTGTAATAATTGATGAACTTGCAGACCTTATGATCACTGCAAAGCGTGAGATAGAAGAACCTATTGCAAGGATTGCTCAGATGGCAAGAGCAGTTGGCATACACCTTATTGTGGCTACACAGAGACCATCGGTTGACGTAATAACCGGAGTGATCAAGGCAAACTTCCCTGTAAGAATTGCATATCAGGTAGCTTCGAAAGTTGATTCAAGAACAATACTTGACATGGGCGGCGCAGATCAGCTTCTCCGTAACGGAGACATGCTGTATCTTTCATCAGCATCATCCAAGCCAATCAGAATTCAGAATGCATTCATTTCTACTGATGAGTGCGAGCGCGTTGCTGAGTTCATCGAACATCAGCAGGGATTTTCGAAACCGTATCTGCTTCCATCAATACTGGAGAAGAGAGCTGCCGCTTACGGGGACATTGATGACAGGGATGAGTTGTTCATGGAAGCAGCAAGATTGATCTTCAAACTTCAGCAGTGCTCTACCTCTACACTACAGAGAAGACTTAAACTCGGTTATGCAAGAGCTGCAAGAATTGTGGATCAGCTAGAGGAAGCAGGTATAGTCGGACCGAAGAACGGCGCAAACGCAAGAGAGGTGCTTGTTTCTGATGAGGAAGAGCTGGAGAATTATCTTTGATTTGAATTCTTGAATCAAAAGCAAATGGAACATAACTGCAGATACTGTGGAATTTCTATTTGTAGATATCTTTTCTGTGACCAACTTTAAGAATGACAATATCTTTCTCTAGAAATTCGAAAATAATTCTGAAATTACCTACCCTTATTCTGTAAAGATCATCTGACAGTTTCAATTTTTTGATTTCGAATTGGCTTGGGTTCTTTGAGAAGTCATCAATCTTCGAAAGAATTCTCTTCAACGTAGTGTGGTCCAACTCTCGCAGATCTTTTCTATCGCTATCCGAAAACCTAACATTGATCACAGACCAAATTCACGCTTAACTTCATCTAATGAAGAGTACTTTCCCTTTCGTACATTTTCTCTGGCCTTTCCTATCTCTGAGAATGTTGCATCGTTCAATTCTTTATTCTCGAACTCCGATTTAGCAAGCAGTTCAGTAAAGTCCGGTTTAGCTGCTGACTTTGAATTGAAAATAAACTCAGCGAAACTTATGATAACATAAAGTTCTTTCTCTGAAAACGATTCAAGGAGATTTTGAAGATGTTCTTTTTGTCCGGTTAATGTTTTGCTTTTTTTATCCATGTGTTCAAATTAGGAAAATCAATTACAAAACGAAAACATTTTTAAATTGCATTCGACCTAACAATGTTATTGGCATAGATAAACCTACTGACTAGTCAATTGTTATCTGAAATTTTTTGAGTTTTCATTCCCACTTAAACACCTTCACAGCGATCGCGTAAACTACCACTCCCCACGCAAGCAGAATTCCTATTGACGGCAATACGTCCAGAATCGTTGCCCCTTCAAAAGATATCTCTCGCAAGCTCTGATTCAGATAGGTCAAGGGAAGGATCTTGCTGACCGGCTGAAGCCACTCAGGAAAATTTGATATGGGGAAGAATGTTCCTGCAAGCAGAAACTGCGGGAGTGTGATGAGATTTGCAATCGCCGGAACCGAGCTTTCATTCTTTGCAATTCCTGAGACAACAAATCCGAATCCCAAAAAAACTATCAAAGCAATGATCGAAAGCAACAGCATATTAACGAAAGTCGTAAATCCGTTTACTAATGTGAAGCCGAAGAAAAGCGTTCCGATAAGTATGATAATGATCGCGCTCATCATCGAGAATGTGAGTCGGCTAAGGCATTCGCCGATAATGATGTAAAGTTTTTTTACGGGCGTGGCAAAGAATCTCTTTATTACAAGCGTTTGTCTCAGACTAATAAAGATAAAAGCAGTTCCGAACACTCCGGCACTCAGCAACGAGAAGCCAAGCTGTCCCGGCAATATGAAATCAATTGTCTTGAATTTTCTTCCCTCAACTATCTGCTCCTTGAGAACTGCAAATGAATTTCCTGTCGGGTTGAGTGCAAGATTCTGTTTGTCAATTATCTGATTCAGGATCATCTTGAGCATTGCTCCGTATTCTGGAGAAGCGCTTGTTGTCTTAAGCTCGGCAACAAACTGCGGCTTGCCGGTCAAGTCTTTTGTAACCTTCAGAAGTCCGTCAATTCTGCCTTTGCTGAAATCGGAAGCAATCTCTGCATCTGTCTTGTCCTTCACTATGTTGACCGATTTGATCTGAGATATTGATTCAATTATCGGATTGTTCATGTCAGAAGATGAATCAATTGCAACATCAATCCTGAAACTTCCTCCGCTAATGAAGCCGAATACAATTATGAATATGAGCGGGAACAGAAGATTGAAAACAACAGCAGACGGGTTTCTGAACAATGCCGTAAGACTTGCCTTCGTAAGGGCAAGCATTGCGCGCATCTGACTATACGGTTTTACATTACTCATCTCTGAGTTCATGGCCGGTTAATTTTAGAAACACATCTTCAAGAGATGCAAGCTTCTGCTCTCGCTGTTTTGTAAATCCTTTGCTTACAAGATCATCAATCAGGTTGTCCGGTGTGTCAATTGTGATTATCATTCCCTTGTCAATTATGCCGACTCTTTCACAAAGATATTCTGCTTCATCCATGTAATGTGTTGTCAGCATTACGGTTGTTCCTTTCTCACGGATCTTTCTTACCAGCTCCCATAAATTCCTTCGCGCCTGAGGATCAAGTCCGGTTGTTGGCTCATCAAGAAAGATAATCTTCGGATTATTGATAAGAGTAGTACAGATGGAGAATCTCTGTTTCTGTCCGCCGGAAAGGTCCTTGTATTTGGATCTTGCTTTCTCTTTGAGATCAACCATGTCAAGCATCTCGCCGGCATCAATATCAACATTATATAGTCCTGCAAACAATTCCAGGAGTTCTGTTAGATACAAGTTCGGATAATATCCTGCCGCCTGAAGCTGAACGCCAATGATGCCTTTGATGGCATTGCTGTCTTTGTCAACCGAGAGTCCGTCTATGAACACTTCTCCGGAAGTTTTTTCGCGAAGAGTTTCCATGATCTCAAGAGTTGTCGTCTTTCCTGCTCCGTTTGGTCCAAGTAATCCGAATATCTCCCCTTCCATCACATCGAAACTTATTCCGTTTACAGCCGTGAACTCGCCGTACTTTTTTACCAATTGTTTAACTTCTATGATCTTCTTCAAATCTATGCAATGTTATCAATTCACGATATTTCACAAATGACGGCTACGCCGCAATTTTTAATTTTTAATTTTTAATTCTTCCCAAAGGGAAGGCTTCCCCGTAATTTTCAATTTTCAATTTTCAATTTTCAATTTTTCTTAAAGGGACGGCTTCCCCGTAATTTTCAATGTTCAATTTTCAATTTTTCCCAAAGGGACGGCTTCCCCGTAATTTTCAATTTTCAATTTTCAATTTTCAATTTTTCTTAAAGGGACGGCTTCCCCGCAATTTTCAATTTTTAATTTTTAATTTTCAATTTTTCCCAAAACAACGGTTTCCCCGCAATTCCTAATTCTCAATTCTCAACTCTCAAACTACGTATCCTTCCAGCCCATGCTTCCCGCCTTCTCTTCCGAACCCGCTTTCCTTATAACCGCCGAAAGGTGAAGCAGGATTGAATTTGTTAAACGTGTTCGACCATACCACGCCTGCTCTGATCTTGCTGAGCACTTTGAAAATTTTAGAGCCTTTGTCTGTCCACACACCTGCTGACAAACCGTAGAAAGTATTGTTAGCTTTGTCAACAGCTTCCTGCGGAGTTCTGAATGTCAGTACGGATAGGACCGGACCGAAGATCTCTTCATTCGCTATTCTGTGAGACAGTGCTACTTCTGTGAAGAACGTCGGCTTGAACCAGAACCCTTTTGAAGGAAGATCCGTGTCGCACTGAAAGATCTTTGCTCCTTCATCAACTCCGGAATCAACGAGTTCTTTGATCTTATTCAATTGCATTCTTGAATTGATTGCGCCCACGTCTGTGTTCTTATCAAGCGGATCGCCGACACGGAGATTCTTCATCCTTTGCTTCAGCTTTTTTACAACAGTATCATGAATACTTTCCTGTACAAGCAGTCTGGACCCCGCGCAGCATACATGTCCCTGATTGAAATAGATTCCGTTGATTATACCTTCAACAGCCGCATCGATCGGAGCATCTTCGAAAATAATGTTTGCGGCTTTGCCGCCAAGCTCCAGTGTAAGTTTCTTGTCAGTGCCCGCAGTTTCACGCATGATGATCTTTCCTACTTCCGTTGAGCCCGTAAATGCAATCTTGTTTACTTTCGGATGTCTGACAATCGCCGAACCCGTTTTGCCATCGCCCGAAATAATGTTCACTACACCCGGCGGGAGTCCGGCTTCTTCGATGACTTCAGCTAGCTTGTATAGTGTAAGCGGTGTAGTCTCTGCGGATTTTATCACGACAGTATTTCCGCAGGCAAGAGCGGGAGCGATCTTCCAGGCAGCCATGAGCAGCGGGAAGTTCCACGGGATGATTTGACCGGCAACGCCAACAGGCATCACACTTCTTCCCGGAAACGCAAACTTCAGCTTATCGGCCCACCCGGCATAATAAAAGAAATGAGCGAGGGCGAGCGGAACATCAACCGATTTCGATTCGCGGATCGGCTTGCCGCCGTTCATTGTTTCGATCACAGCAAACTCACGTGCCTTCTCCTGAATGATTCTGGCAATGCGGAAAATATATTTTCCTTTTTCCTTGGGTGAAGTTTTGCTCCAGTATTTATCGTATGCCAGCTTTGCCGCATTAACGGCTTTGTTCACATCTTCGTCTGATGCGTATGCAACTTCTGAAAGGACTTCTTCATTTGCAGGGTTGATCGTTTCAAAATACTTCTTTGACTTAATCCATTTTCCTCCTATGAACAGATCGTATTTCTTATTGAGTTTGATGTGCTTAGGATCTTCTATGGATTTTGAATACTCCCACTTTGATGTCTTTGAATTTGTGCCGGCCTTACCGTTCTTTGCAGTTGCAGAGCCGTTCTTTGTGATTGTTCTGCGCAAAGAAGTGTCAGTCTTCATGTTCGTGCTGTTAATTGATAGTGCAGCAAATTTAAGTATTCTAATGTTGATAAGAAAAACTAAACTAAACCCTTGAAATATTTACATAGAGAAGCACCGAGAAGTCACAGAGTTCCGCAGAGTTTGATCTTTGAGATGAAAGTCCCTGAGTATTGTCAATGTCTCAGCGAGCGATTCAATTGAAACCAAAAAACCATCTAACGAAAAAAGGTTTTCGATTTCTATCGTCTCTCGGTTAAACTCTATGTAAACACACTGCTGTCCAAAACACTTTTGAGATTACGAAATTATTGCGAAAACAGTTCAAGAGTAAACCCTTTTGCGAAAGTCGTAAGAACAACCCGCCTCATCCTAATGCCGTTAAGAAATTGTGAGCTTTGGCGTAAACGTGAATTTCCTGTTTGACGATCACGACAGCGTTCTTCTGTCGTGTGAGGAGTTGAAATTCACGTAGCCAAAGCACCACGGAGTGGTCCCTTCGGCAAGCATTTTAGGCAATTAGGATGCAGCCTGCCCAAAGAATACTGAACTTCAGCACTTTTCGCAGGCGGGCGGGCGACTTTTCTTTGCCAAGCTTTCTGGCGCCTGCCCATAGTCACGCTGAGCCTGTCGAAGCGTGCGAGGGGTCGTTCAAAAGAAAGCGGAATAACTTCTTGCAGCATATTTCGTCAAACTTTTCACCTAAAGAATTTCAAACGTTTTGGACAGATATGATGTAAACAAATCTTCAGTGCACAGTTGAAAATTGAATTAAATTTACTCAATACTTAACTTGAGAAAAAAATGAAAACGAGAAAACTTGGCAATGCCGGTCCGGAGGTTTCAGAGATCGGATTAGGTTGTATGGGAATGTCTGATCTTTACGGTCCTGCAGATGAAGCGGAGGGCAAAGCAACTATTCATGCTGCCCTTGATGCCGGAATAACACTGCTTGACACGGGAGATTATTACGGCATGGGTCACAATGAGATGCTTATCCGTGATGCAATAAAAGGAAGAAAGCGGGAAGATATTGTGATCAGCGTCAAGTTCGGAGCTATGCGTGATCCTATGGGCGCATGGATTGGGCTTGATGGCAGGCCGGTGGCTGTTATGAATTCACTTGCATATTCTTTGAAACGCCTGGGAACAGATTACATAGACATTTACAGAATTGGCAGAGTTGATCCTAATGTGCCGATAGAGGAAACTACAGGTGCGATTGCAGATGCGATCAGGAAGGGATATGTGAAGCATGTCGGATTATCTGAAGCGGGAGTTGAAAATATCCGCAAAGCAAACTCCGTTCATCCCGTTTGCGATCTTCAGATAGAATACTCTTTGATTTCGAGAGGTATCGAAGAAAAGATTCTGCCTGTTTGCCGGGAACTGGGAATCGGAATAACTGCTTATGGGGTATTGTCAAGAGGGTTGCTAAGCGGACATTGGAACAAAGACAAGGAGCTGAGCAAGTTTGATTTCAGAGCTATTAGTCCGCGCTTCGATAAGAACAACATTGATCATAACTTAAAACTTGTGGAAGGACTGAAAAGCATTGCAGATGCAAAGAATTCTACTGTTGCACAAATAGCAATTGCATGGGTCCTCTCAAGAGGAGCAGACATTGTTCCGCTCGTTGGATCACGAAAGCAAACGCAATTGCAGGAAGCTCTTGGGGCTGAGAATGTTCAGCTTGATGAAAGTGACCTGAAGAAAATAGAAGAAATAATTCCACCGGGAGCTGCTGCGGGAGAAAGATACAATCAATACCTAATGTCAACTCTGGATAGTGAGAAGTGAGTGCTTGCTTAAATCACTTACCTAATTTTTAGAGACGGAAACATTTATTCATAAATCCATGAACTGAAACGAAGAGAGTTGATCGCTGAGAATGCAAAGTTGTTGTAAGGCTCGCGGAGTTTGAGTCGCGTGATTTCCTTAATTTAAATTGATTTCCTCAGCGAACTCTGCGCCTGCTCTGCGTACTTTGCGGTTAACATTATCTGCTGACGCTATGACCAAAATGAAGAGCTAACCGCAGAGGACGCAAAGTTGTCGCAAAGAAAGCAGAGTTTGAGTCGCGTGATTTCCTTAATTTAAATTGATTTCCTCAGCGAACTCTGCGCCTGCTCTGCGTACTTTGCGGTTAACATTATCTGCTGACGCTATGACCAAAACGAAGAGCTAACCGCAGAGGACGCAAAGTTGTCGCAAAGAGCGCAGAGTTTGAGTTACAGAATAATATTTGTAGACGCTTACAACTTCCGCGAACTTTGCGCCTTCTTTGCGCTCTCTGCGGTTAAAAAAATTCCCACCCCCCAATCTGAATTCGTGAAATCATCTTACTAGTATGAGAAGACCTAAACATTCTCTATTTCAGAAGTGTCATTCGCTTAACACCAATTTGTTTCCCGTCAGCGCTCAATGCATAGAAATAAACTCCGCTCGAAAGATTGTTCGCATCAAACTCTGTTTCATGAATTCCGGCACTCTGCTGTTTACTAACAAGATTTGAAATCAGCTTTCCTGTTATGTCATACACACTCAACTCAATATAGCTTGAACTTTGTAACTTGTAACTTATCTTCGTTGACGGATTGAATGGATTCGGATAGTTCTGATACAAATCGAATCCTCCGGGGACTTCCGAAGTATTGGAAGAAATCCCTACGACCTGCGTGAGATCGATCTTGTACATTGATCTTCCGTGAGTTCCTGCAACAAGATAATTGGCAGTTGGGTGTACTTTGAAATCATACACAGATACCATCGGAAGTCCTGTGCCGAGAAACTGCCATAAACCTCCGCTGTTGAAACTCACATACGCACCGACATCAGAACCGACAAACAGAACGTTCGGCCTTAACGGATCTATGTCAAATGCATTCACAGGTGCATCAGGTAAATTCGAACTGATATCCTGCCAGGTCTGTCCGCGATCTATTGTCCTGAAAACATGTGGCTGCGGATCTTTCCATTTCAAGCCATTATATGTAACATAGGCAATGTTGTCATTGGTTGGATCGAACGCAACTCTGGTTACCCATCTGTAAGGCAATGAAGCTGATACTTTTGTCCAGTTGCTTCCGTTGTTTGTTGTCACCCATACATTTGCATCATCCGTGCCTGCAATAATGATGTTGGAGTTGGTCTTTGCCACAGCGATCGTCGTTACAGTTCCGAGTCGTGCCTGATTGCCGTTAGTAAGGTCAGGACTGGCGGCAGTCCAGGAAGAAGCTGCATTGGTTGTTCTGTATACTTTGTTAGTTCCGTAGTAAAGAACATTGTTATTATTAGGATCCATGATGACAGGAGTCGACCAGTTCCTTTTCTCGGAAGAGTTTATCCCTGAAGTAGCTCCGCTGAATGATGCTCCCCCATTTGTTGATTTGCCTAATGCACCATTTTGTGATTCGGCATAAATTATGTTGGGATTAGTCGGATCCACTATAACATAAAATCCATCACCACCATAGATGCTTGCCCAGTCACCAAGGCCGCCTGTTGTTGTTCTGTTCGTCCCGTTATCCTGAGTTCCGCCATAGAGTCTTTGCGGATTTGTCTTGTCAATTCCAATTTCATAAAACTGAGTAACCGGCAGACTGGCAACTTTGGTAAATGAGCTTCCGCCGTTGGATGAACGATAGATGCCGCCATCGTTTCCGAGTAACAGCGAGTTTGGATCTCCCGGCTTGAATGCAAGCGCATGCTGATCAACATGAACCGACCCCGAGATCTCACTCCATGATGTACCTGAGTTGGTGGATTTCATCACTTCAAGATCAAGCACATAAACGATGTCGGGATTTGTCGGATGAACACGCACCTGTCCGAAATACCAGCTAAATGTGGAAAAGCCGTTTTGCAGTCCTCCACCGTTTGCATTGGTCCAGTTGAGACCTGCATTGGTAGTTTTGAAGAAGCCGGAATAGGTTGTGCCGTTTGTGTAAAGTGCATAAGCAATGTTTGGACTTGAATTGCTGATACTAAGTCCGATCCTTCCTACATTTGTTGTCGAAGAATTTGGAAGCCCGTTTGCCGCACCAAGCACAGTCCAGGTGTTTCCGCCATCTGTTGTTTTGTGAATTCCGCTTTCTCTGCCATAGAGCTGACCGCCGTTTGGATATCTTGTTCTCTGCCACATTGCTGCCATCATGTTATTGGGATTGACCGGATCCATGATAATATCTATGGCGCCGCATGAATCTGAAACATACAAAACTCTCGACCATGTGGCTCCGCCGTTATCACTTCTGTAAACACCTCGTTCAGGATTTGGTCCGAAATAAGATCCAACAGCCGCGACATAAACGTGCAGAGGATTTATCGGGTTAACGAGAACTCTTCCAATTGATACGGTATTCTCGAGTCCGACCCTTTGCCATGTGGCTCCGGCATTGGTTGATTTGTACACACCGCCTCCCGCAAAATTGTTATGACCGCCGTTCGGCTCTCCTGTACCAACATAAACTATGCTTGAGTTAACCGGATCAACCGCAATGTCTCCGGCAGGAAGCACCGCTTGTTCATCAAAGACCGGTGTCCATGAAACTCCGGCATCCGTTGATTTGAACACTCCTCCGGTTGCTGCTCCGGCATAAGCGATGTTCGGATTCACAGGATCGTACTCTATATCGGAAAACCTTCCTCCGATATTTACCGGTCCTGCAAACTCCCAAGCGGGAGTTGAATTGTCATTTAATACTTCCTGTCTCATTGTCTGAGCTTTTTCAAGCGCTTCAAGATGAGCAGACGGATCGGCCTGATAATGAGGGAATGTTCGTTTTATATATTCAATGTCTGAGGGAAACTTGCCGGGTTTTTCTTCAGCAGTTGTTGGTTCAGACTTTTTATTCTCGCCGAGAAATTTCAAACTGATTAACGATCCTGCAATCAGTACAAGGAAAGAGAACATTATGACATACTTGTTGCGATGCTTCATATAAATTTTTCCGATTAGTTGAGACAAAAATATGGAATTAGTTGAGCAGATAAAAGCGCTTATGAAAAGCAGCCGCGACTCTTATTTCGCCATGCACCGGTGATCTGTGCCGTTTTGCCAATGCTTAGCACAAAGAAAAAAGGCATGTGGAACTTCCACATGCCTTTGATCATACTGATCTCTGAAATTAGAAACACAAGGAGCCTCTACTCCCAGTCTCCAAAATTATTTTACAAGAACCATTCTCTTCGTTTGAACAAAATCCTGCGCGTTCAACCTGTAGAAGTAAACACCGCTTGGAAGATTGGCAGCACTGAATTCATATTCATAAAGTCCGGCGTTAAGCTTTTGGTTCACTAGCTTGCCGACAAGGCTTCCTCTTGAGTCATATACATTCA
>WBZL01003081.1_pt1 | contig 15586 bp, 13 predicted proteins | sample 5204291 | NCBI WGS metagenome assembly WBZL01 (sample SAMN12344345, study PRJNA552823) | activated sludge metagenome | biome: Activated sludge suspended growth; feature: Nitrification reactor; material: Wastewater; isolation source: activated sludge from nitrification reactor of wastewater...
CCACGGTCTGGGTCCGGTGGACATGACGCGCTCGATCGTCAAGTCGAGCAACGTCTACTACTACTCGCTGGCCAACGAGATGGGCGTGGACCTGATGCACGACCAGCTCGAGCCCTTCGGTTTCGGGCGCCGCACCGACATCGACCTCGACGGCGAGGTCACCGGCGTGTTGCCCTCCACCGACTGGAAGCGCCGCGCCTACAAGAAGCCGGAGCAGCAGCGCTGGTACGCCGGCGAGACCATCTCGTTGGGCATCGGGCAGGGCTACAACAACTTCACGATGCTGCAGCTGGCCAGCGCCACGGCCACGCTGGTGTCGGGCGGCCAGCGCTTCAAGCCGCGCCTGGTGCGCGAGGTGGAGGACGTGCTGACGCGCGAGCGGCGGCGTGTCGCCGGCGATGCGCTCGAGTCGCTGCCCCTGAAGCCCGAGCATGTCGAGCTGATCAAGCGGGCGCTGTACGGCGTGACGCAAGAGGGCACGTCGACGCGGGTGTTCGTCGGCGCGCCCTACCGCAGCGGCGGCAAGACCGGTACGGCACAGGCGGTGGGCATCCGGCAGAACGAACGCTACAACGCCGCCAAGCTCGACGAGCACCAGCGCGACCATTCGCTCTACATCGCCGCCGCGCCGATCGACAACCCGACCGTCGTGCTGGCCGTCGTGGTGGAGAACGCCGGTTTCGGATCGGAGGCGGCCGCGCCGATCGCCCGGCGCGTGTTCGACTACCTGCTGCTCGGACAGGTGCCGAGCGAGGAGGACATGGCGGCTACGCGCCAGGGCAAGTCGAGCGCGCCGATCGGCACGCCGCGGCGCGCCGACGATCTTCCGCTGGCGGGCACCGTGGCCACCATCGGGGGCGCGGCGCCCCGTGCGGGCGAAGCACGGCCCGGCCTCGTGGCCCAGGGGAGCGCGCCGTGAGCCTGGCCTTCGAACAACCGTCGCCGTGGTACCGGCTGCGGTCCATCTTCGGCGGATTCGATCTGCCGCTGGCCCTGTCGCTGCTGATGCTGGCGGCCATCGGGCTGGTGACCATGTACTCGGCCGGCTTCGACCATGGCACGCGCTTCGTCGACCACGGCCGCAACATGCTGCTGGCGCTGGGCGTGCTGTTCGCGGTGGCCCAGATCCCCCCGCAGAAGCTGCAGCGCCTGGCCGTGCCGCTGTACGTGATCGGCCTGGTGCTGGTGGTGGCCACCGCGCTGCCGGGGCTGGGCATCACCAAGAAGGGCGCCACGCGCTGGCTCAACGTGGGCATCGTGATCCAGCCCAGCGAGATCCTGAAGATCGCCGTGCCGCTGATGCTGGCCTGGTGGTTCCAGAAGCGCGAAGGGCAGTTGCGGGTGCCCGACTTCCTCATCGCCACCGCGCTGCTGCTCGTTCCGGTGGCGCTGGTGGCCAAGCAGCCCGATCTGGGCACGGCCTTGCTGATCCTGTTCGGCGGCCTCTACGTGATCTTCTTCGCCGGCCTGTCGTGGCGGCTGGTGCTGCCGGTGATGGCGCTGGGCGCGGTGGCGATCGTGGCCTTGATCGTGGCCGAGCCGACGATTTGCGAGGACGGGGTGCGCTGGCCGGTGCTTCGCGAGTACCAGCAGCAGCGTGTGTGCACCTTGCTCGATCCGGCCAAGGACCCGCTGGGCAAGGGCTTCCACATCATCCAGGGCATGATCGCCATCGGCTCCGGAGGGCTTGGCGGCAAGGGCTTCATGGGCGGCACGCAGACCCACCTGGAGTTCATCCCCGAGCGCACCACCGACTTCATCTTCGCCGCGTTCTGCGAGGAGTTCGGCCTGTTCGGCGCGGCCGTGTTGATCGTCGGCTTCATCTTCCTGATCTTCCGCGGCCTGATGATCGCCGCCGAGGGCCCGACGGTGTTCACCCGGCTGCTGGCCGGATCGGTGACCATGAGCCTGTTCACCTACGCCTTCGTCAACATGGGCATGGTCAGCGGCATCCTGCCGGTGGTCGGCGTGCCCTTGCCGTTCGTCAGCTACGGCGGCACCGCGATGGTGTCGCTCGGGCTGGCGCTGGGCATCCTGATGGCCGTGGCTCGCAGCCGGCGCCTGATGCAGAGCTGAACGGTCCGCCCGAAGCGCCGCCTCGCCACGTCCGACGGCGGACGGCCGGGTCCTCGTTCACCGCCTCGGCCCGGCACCCTCGGCAGTCAGGCAACCGACACCGAGGGCGATCGCGAACCACAGCGTGACCAGACGCGTCGCGAGCGCGGCGGCCGTGGCCGGCCCCGACGGCATGCCGTCGGCGACCAATTGGGCCACCAGGACCAGTTCCATCGCCCCCAGACCACCGGGAATCATCGAGGCGGCACCTGCCAGCGTGGCGGTCGCGAACGCGTGCACCAACTGCCAGGAGTCGGCCGTCGGCCACAGCGCGTGGACGATCCACACGAAGCTGGCCGCCTGCAGGCCGTAGGCGAACAAGGCCATGCCTGCGTACAGCGCCACCTGCGGCAGTCGCCACAGCGACCGCAGATGCGCGCCGCCGGCCTGCAGCGCCTCGCCCATCGACCGGGCCCAGCGCCCGGCTCGCACCCGAGAAAGTGCCCGCGCGAGGCGGTCGCCGTGGCGCAGCACGAAGCCCCCCGACATCGCGGCGGCAGCCAGGGCCCACCACAGGGCTTGGCGGCCACTGAGGGCGGCCAGCAGCAGGACGCCGACCAGGTCCGACAGGCGATCGACCAGGAAGGCGATCAGGCTGGCCGAAGGCGGCACGCCCCATCGCAGCAACAGCACGCTGCGAAAGGTCTCGCCCAGCTTGCCGGGGGTCGGACCGAGTGCGAGGCCGGCCACGTAGATGCGGGCGCTTTCGCGCCGGGGCACGCGCAGGCCCAGCGTCCCGAGCATCAGCTCCCAGCGAGCCCATCGCACGGCGATATGGCCCGAGGTGAGCGCCAGGCCTGCGGCGAGCGCCACCGGTCCGATGCTGCGCAAGGCCTGAGCCACGTCGCCCCAGCCTGCCGCCAGCACCAGACCCAGGTAGCCCAGCCCGGTCAGTGCCACGACGGCTGCGAGCCGGCGCACCACCCGATCCACGGCGACGGCATCCCTCACTCCTGTCCCCGGCGGCGTCGAGCGACGATCAGCGAAACGACAGCCACTTGTGGCCCAGGTAGCTGGTGAACACCGGCACCATCACGCCCGCGCCATGGGCGATTTCCTGGACATGCCACGTGACGCCGAGGCCGGGCAGCAGGTGGTGCGCGAGCCCCATGCTGATGAGCCAGGTCTGGGCCACCGCGAGCAGATTCACGCTGGTGAACCAGAGGATCGACCGGTGCACCGGCTGGGTGGTCGCCCGGAACACGAAGACACGCGTCAGGACGAAGGCGGTAGCCATCCCCATCAGGTAGGCCAGCAGGATCGCGGTCGAGAAGCCGAGCCAGTGGCTGAGCAGGATGCGCGATCCGAAGTTCACCGCGGCGGCAATGCCGCCGGCGAGCACGAAGGCGGCGAACTGCCGCGAGGCGAACGGCCCGATCAACGCAGGGCGTCCCGGGCCATGGCGCGGCCGAAGGCGATGCTCTCCGAGATGCCGCGGTCCTCGGGGTAGTAGTAAGAGGTGTCGGCCACCCACAGGCCACCGATGGGCAGGCGCGCCGGCGGCAGCTTGCCACCGAATCCGGGCTCGCAGATCGGCTGAGCGAACCGGTAGCGGTGGACCCGGATCGCGGCGAAGTCGTCGTCGCGCAGGGCCGGATTGATGCGCGCGAGGTAGCGGCGGACCTTGGTGCGGAAGACGTCGTCGGGATCCTGGTAGGCGGGGTGCTCGCCGGGCAGGTAGAAGGGCACGTAGACGACGTGGTCGCCGAGCGGCCTCAGCCGCGTGTACTCCACGAGTCCGGGGATGTCCATCTCCGGGTCGTTGATGTTGAGCCAGAAGTTCTCGCTGACCGAGCGGCGCAGCCGGGCGATCACGCACACCACGGCGATGTTGCGAACCGCGCGGTAGCTTCGAAGCAGTTCGTCCGGAAGGCCGGGCATCAGGCGGGGCACGAAGGGCAGGGGAATGGTGCTGATCACGAGGTCGAACGGCTCCGTCCCGGTGGCCAGCCGCAGGCCGGCGACACGCTGGTCGGCCAGCACGACCTCCTGCACCGGACACGACAACCGCACGATCCCGCCGCCGGACTCGATGGCGGTGCGCAAGCCGTTCAGCAGGGTCGCCGATCCGCCGTCGAGGTGGCCGAGCTTCTCGCGCAGGAGGTTGTAGCGCGAGCGGCCGATGCGGCGGATGCGACTCCAGATCCAGGCGGCCGACAGGTCGTCGGCATGGTGATGGAACTTGTAGGCGAACAGGCGCTGCCACAGCACCGACCAGGCGTGCTCACCCACCCAGCGGCGGATCCACGTCGCCGCGTCGAGGCCATCCAGATCGCGCCAGTCGCTGCGGCGGATGGACGTCCAGGCATGCAGGGCGCAGCGCAGCTTGTCGATCGGTCCCAGGCCGCGGAAGCGCAGCAGCGCAAGCGGGTTGCCCCAGGCCTGCAGCCGACCCTGGTACCAGTAGGCCATGCGGGTCTCGGTCCAGCGCATGCGGTCGGCCAGGCCCAGTTCGTCCAGCAGGTCCAGGAAGGCGCGGTCCGAAGTGCAGTGAAAGTGGTAGTAGCGCTCGATCTCCAGCCCGTCGAAATCGAAGGTGGCGGTCATGCCTCCCACCCGATCATCGGCCTCGAAGACCACCGGGCGATGACCGTCGCGCACCAGTTGGTAGGCTGCTGCCAGGCCCATCGGGCCGGCACCCAGCACGGCGATGCGAGGCGAGGTGCCGGACATCAGAAGGCCAGCGTCACCCGGCTGTAGCGGGCGTCGGTGAAGGTCTCGTCGATGGCCTGCCTGAACGGCGTGGCCTGCACGCCGAAGAGGGCCGGCCAGTCGATGACGTCGAACTCGTCGCGCGCGACCAGGGCCGCGAGCTGCTGGGTCGTGAAGGGCGGGTTGCGATCGACCAGGGCCCAGGCCCACAGGGCCGCGTGGAACAGGCCGTAGGGGATGGTGACGATGGGCGTGCGCGAGCCTGTGGCCCGCTTGATCTCGCGGATGATGTCGATGTAGTCGATGCGCTCGTGGCCGGAGATGTCGAAGGTGCCTTGCAGAGAGGGCCGCTGGAGGCAGCTGGCGATGATCCGGCAGAAGTCGCCCACGTACAGCGGCTGCCTCAGGTACCGCCCATGGCCCGGAATGGGGAACAGCGGGGCCTTGCGCATGAAGCGCGACAACCAGCCGAGGTGCTTGCGGTCGAACCAGCCGAACATCAGGGTCGGCCGCAAGATCACGCACGGCAGCCCGCTGGCCAGCACCACGCGCTCCTGTTCGCGCTTGCTGCGCGAGTAGAAGTCGTCGGCCACCGATCGGACGACCGACGAGCTGATGTGGACCAGCCTCGCCACGCCGTGGCGGCGCATCGCATCGAGCACCCGGTGTGTCGACTCGACGTTGTTGCGTGCGAAGTCGTCCCAGTGCAGGCCGCCGATCTGGGCCTGCAGCATCACCACGGCATCGGCGCCTTCGAAGTGCCGTTGCCAGTCGCCGGGGCTGGCCAGATCGGCGGATTCGGCGACGATGGTCGGCTGCAACCCGCGCAGGATGGCCAGGTTCTCCGGGTGCTTGTCCAGCACGACGATCTCGTGCTGGTCCTGCTCGAGCAGACGGGCGATCAGGTTCTGCCCCACCAGACCGGCGCCTCCGGGCAGCACGATCTTCACGGCCCAGCCCTCGATGCCTGGGGCGGCGCCGGCGCCTCGACCCGTATCCGCACCGGGTGCCTCATGGCGCGAGCCTCGCGGCCAGGGCGGCCGGCAGGTGGCGGATGACCATCATCACCGCCCACCAGTAGCCGGGTGCGTAGAGCACGCGGCGTCGCTGCCGCAGTCCCCGGACGATGCGGCGGGCCACGCGCTCGGGCTGCGAAACGAGGGCGGCTGGCAGCGGCATGCCGGCGGTCATCGGCGTGGCCACCGGCCCGGGGCGGATGTCGGTGACGGCGACGCCCGCGTGGTCCAGCCTGACCGCCAGCCCTTCGCAGAACGTCGACACGGCAGCCTTGGCGCTGCCGTAGACATAGTTGCTCGGACGGCCGCGGACGCCTGCCACCGACGTGATCACGCCGATGACACCCGCGCGCTGGTTCTCGAATCGCATCGCGAGGTGGGTCAGCAGGGCGATGACCGACAGGCCGTTGAGGTGGAACTCGCGGGCCGTGAGTGCGGCATCGGCGGCGCAGGCCTGCTGGTCGGCCAGCGTGCCGTAGGCGACCAGGGCGACATCGACCTGCCCGAGCGCCCGCCACGCGGCATCGACCAGGGCAGCGTGTGACTGCAGGTCGTCGGCGTCGAAAGACCACGTGTGCACGCCGGCCGCGCCGCGCAGCCGCAGGTCGGTGGCCGTCGCCTCGAGCTTGCCGCCATCGCGCCCGGCGAGAAAGAGCGTGGCGCCGTCTCGCGCCCACAGCCTGGCGCAGCAGCGCGCGATGTGCGACGTGGCGCCGATGATCAGGATGCGCGGTGTCGGGTGTGACATCGGGTCGAGTCGTTGCGGATCGCGGGTCACCGCGCCTCGCGCGCCTTGAGGATGAGGATCGGACCGAAGGCGGCGTCTTCCTCGTAGTGACTGCGGATGTACTCGTCCAGCACAAGCACGCCGCTGCTCTGGGCGCTGAGGTTGGGCTCGCGCATCCGATCCCATCGCCGATCGATGAACAGGTAGCGCGGCCGGGCCGCGGACAGTTCGCTCACCATCTCCGATTGCACCCGACGGCTGATCTGCAGGCCGGGGTCGAAGTGATGCCAGCGCGTCGCCGGGCGGACACCGAGTTCGAAGTAGATCGAGACGTCGTTGATGACGATCTTGTCGTGCCGGCCCACGCCCGAGAAGAACGGTTCGCCGGGGCGCACGCGCGCGCGCAGGTATTCCAGGGCCGCGGTGCGCGAAGCGACCGAGATGAACATCGCGCGATCGAAGCGGCGGCCCCAGCCCTCCGCGTCGAGGGTCCGCGCACCGCTCAGGACGTCGCGGACCGGCTCGAGATGATCCACCACCAGGGGTGCGCGATCCAGATGCTTGTCCGCCAGCGCCGCCGCGCCGAGCAGGTGCAGCCCGAGCCCCAGACCGGCGGCCCAGCGCACCCACCGCACGCGTTGGCGGGCCAGGGAGGTCAGCAGCGCCAGCAGCATCAACGACGGCACGATCGACAGCATCAGGTGCTCCAGGCTGACGCGGACCGCGCCCTTGGCGTAGAACATGGCGGTCAGGCCGACCAGGCACGACAGCATCAGCACCTGGGTCGGTCGTCGGGCGTCCGTCTCGTCGCCGGGATCACGCGTCCTCCCGGGACCGACCCGCGCCCGGATGGCCAGGTAGATCACGCCGACGGGAACCGTGACCAGGGGCAGGAAGATGCCGATCACATCGATGAAGCCGGGGCTCCACAGCACCTCGAGTCCGGGAAACGGCAGCGAGCGGTAGGCCGCATAGCCCGACGACGGGAACTGCACGATGTCGTGCCACAGGCCGGGCAATGCCCCGTACCAGCCGTGGACGGCCAGCAGGCCCAGGGTGGGCAGGGCCGCGCCCCCGCTGAACCGCAGCATCCGGCGACCCATCGCCGACGGGGCCAGTCCCGACGACCTGCGACCCAACCACGCGGCTGCGAGCGCTCCGGCCATCAGGGCCAGATACGTCATCGCGCCGACGTCGTAGCGGAACCAGCCCACCAGCGCGCACAGCACGCCGGCCGCCAGCGGTCGGCCGGCAGACTCGGATCCGGCATCGCCGCAGAACAAAAGCAGGCTCCACAGGGCCAGCAGCAGACCCGGAAAGACCGGATAGCCATGAAAGCCGATGGCCAGCAGGTAGACCCCGGCGATCACCGTGGCCGCCCATGCCGCCTTCTGGCTGGCGACGCGTCGCAGCGTGGCATGGACCGTCAGCACGATCAGGGCCCTGATCACCAGGTCGAACAGGCGCTCGACGACGATCGAGGGGCCGGCCGCCTTGAACAGGACGGCCAACAACACGAACGTGCCCGGCCCGTAATTGGCGTAGAAGTCGCGGTGCGGGTAGTCGCCCGCTGCGACGCGGGCCGCGCCGGTCAGGATCAGCCCCTCGTCGTAGATCGAGGTCCAGCGACTCATGGCCAGGAAGAGCACCGTGACCAGCAGGCACAAGGCCGCGATGCTGCCGGCGGCGCGGACGGCAGAACGGCTCAGCACGGGCGATCCGGCGTGTCCGCGGCCGTGCGTGCCGAACCCGGCTCGCACACGCGCCGCCAGAAGCGCGACATCAGTGCCGGGTCGCGCAGGGCCTCGAGTTGTTCCCATCGGGGATACGCGGCACGGAAGTCGGCCCCACCCCAATGCGCATCCTTGGCCGGGTACAGCCGGCCGCCCGCCTCGCGGACGATGGCGTCGAGCCGCGCAAACAAGCCGCCGTCGAGCCCGTCGTGGTGCGGAAAGTCCAGCGCCAGGGTCGTCCCCGGGCCGGGAAACGAGATCAGGCCGGGTGAGGGCAGATCGCCGCAGCGCTTGAGCACGGCGAGGAACGAACCCGATCCGGCGGCGGCCACGGCATCCAGCAGCGCCGCCACGCCGGCGCGGGCGTGGCGTTCGGGGATCAAGGCCTGGTACTGCTGCAGCCCACGCGGCCCGTACAGGCGGTTCCAGCGTCCGACGGCATCGAGGGGGTAGAAGAACGATTCGTAGGCGGCCGGCGCGCGTGTGCGCCGTCGGGGCGAACGGTGCCAGTACCAGCCGTTGAAGGCCCGCAGCGTGACCGGGGTGACGAGCGGCACCGGTGGGGTGAAGGGGATCGTCCACCTGCGCCGGCGGTCTGCACGCAGCGGACCCTCCGCAGCGAAGTCACCGGCGATGAAGATGCCCCGGCCAGCCGCCGGGCCGCGCGCCAGGCAGTCGACCCACGCGACGCAGAACTCGTGCAACGGATCGAGTTCGGTGGCCAGCGAGAAGAACTCGTCGAGATGCTGGAACCGCTGGGTCACGACGTCGATCCGGCTCGAGCGGATGGGCATCAGCTGGATCTCGGCCCATTCGACCAGCCCCGTCAGTCCCAGTCCGCCGATGGTGGCTGCGAACAGCCGGTCGTCCTGCTGCGGGCTGCAGGTGTGTCGGCCGGAGTCCGAGCGCAGCAGACCCAGACTGCGCACGTGCCGGCCGAAGGCGCCACGGCGGTGGTGATTCTTGCCATGCACGTCGTTGGCGATGGCCCCCCCCAGCGTGACGTGCTGCGTGCCCGGAGTGACGGCCAGAAACCAGCCCCGCGGGATCGACAGCTCGAGGATGTCCCCCAGCGTCATGCCGGCTTCGGCGCGCACCCAGCCCTGGCTCCAGTCGGCCGCCAGCAGGCGGTCGAGCGGACGCAGGTGCAGCACGTGGTCACTCTCCGCCAGGCAGCTGTCACCGTAGCTCAGGCCGGCACCATGGGGCAGCGTGGTGCCGGCGAGCGATGCGACGCGCTCGAGTTGCCCGGGCAGATCGCCGAGCCAGTGGCAAGGGTGCGGGGTCTGGGGGTGTGGTGGGTGCTGACCCCAGGACATCAGACCGGCCGCGCTCACAGGGCGCTCCAGAAGATCAGGACGATCGATGCGGCGATCGCCAGGCTGGCCCGATCGCGGGATGCGAACACCACCGGGTCGTGATGCATGCCGCCGCGGTGGGTGATCATCCAGACGCGGCTGACCCAGGCCAGCAGCAGCGGGCAGGCCAGCCAGATGACCTGCGGATGCCGGTACAGCGTGGTCGTGCGGGGATCATTGATGTAGAAGGCCAGCACGAGCACGGCCAGGTAGCCGGCCGCGGCCCCCAGCGACGACAGCATCGGCAGGTCCGCGGTGAAGTAGCCGCGGCCCCTGGCCTTGCCGTCCCGACCGCCGGCCTGCACCTGCACCAGCTCGGCATATCGTTTGACCAGGGCCAGGCTGAGGAAGATGAACATCGAAAAGGCCAGCAGCCAGAAGCTCAGCGTCGAGTCGATGGCGGCCACGCCGGCCAGCACGCGCAGCGTGTACAGGGTGGCCAGGGCGATGACATCGGCGACCATGTAGCGCTTGAGCACCAGCGAATAGACGAGCGTCAGGATGTAGTACGTGGCCAGCGCCGCAACGAAGGCCAGCGGCAGCCGCCACAGCGCCAGGCCGAAGGCCATCGCCAGGAGCACCGGGAACGCCAGCAAGCCGGAGCGGATCGACAGTCGGCCCGCGGCGAACGGACGGTCGCGCTTGCGCGCGTGGTGACGGTCGTCGCGCAGATCCAGCAGGTCGTTGAGCACGTAGACACTCGACGCGCACAGCCCGAAGCACAGCACGGCCAGCAGCGCATCCCGCACCGACGAGGGGTCACCGTAGTGGTGGCCCGCCAGCAGCGGCACCAGGACGAGCAGGTTCTTGAGCCACTGATGCAGTCGCAGGGCCTGGATCCAGTCGACGACGCGGGGTCGGCCCGACTGCAGCACCGCGGCCACGTTACCGGCGGCGCGCGCCCGCTGGGCCACCGAATCGGCGGCGTTGACGACGACGGCCTGCCGCGCGGCGGCCCACACTGGCAGGTCGTCGGCCGAATTGCCGACATAGTCGAAGCCGCGCGCGCCGAACCTCGCAACCAGCGCGTCGCGCTTGGCCGCGGCGGACAGGTTCTCGGCGCCCTCGGTGGCCATCACGTGGTCGAACAGGCCAAGGTGTGCGGAGACACGTTCGGCGACACGACGGTGGCTGGCCGTGGCCAGCACGACACGGCGACCGCGTTCGCGTTCCGATTGGATCAGGCCGAGCACCGTCGTGTCGTAGGGCAGCACGCTGGGATCCAGGTCGGTGGCATCGGCAAGCCGCTGCTTGAGTGCCGCCTTGCCCCGCACCATCCACTTCAATGGCGCGAATGCGCGCCAGGGCTGATCGGCGAGGAAGGCCAAACCGGTCTCGAGCAGCAGGTCCGAGCGCAGCAGTGTTCCGTCGAGATCGATCACCAGCGGCGGTTCGTCGGCCACATTCCCCCTCAACCGGCGCGAAAGGCCTCCCGGACGTCGCGCGCCGGGCGCCGACGCCGCAAGCAGCAGACGGTCAGAGGCGCCTGCGTCCGGCTGCTGCTGGCAGCCAGGACCGCGACCACCCGCGGCAGGACGACAAGCCGGCGATTGTGGCACCGGCGCCACGCGTCGCAGGCGCCAGGTCAGCTCGACGGCGGTGGATGCATCGGAAACCGCACGGTGAACAACGCGCCGGGCAGGTTCATCGGCGCGCCGGTGCGCGGGTGTGCATCTCCGACGGTGACCTCGGCATCGTGTTGCTGGGCAATCTCCTGGACGATGGCCAGGCCGAGACCCGTGCCGTCCACTTCGGTGCCCAGCGCGCGGTAGAAGGGACGGAAGATCAGCTCACGCTCCGCCGGGGGGATGCCCGGTCCGGAGTCCTCGACCTGCAGCACGATGACCTGGCCGAAGGGGTCGGGCATCACCCGGGCCGTCACGGCACCACCGGCCGGCGTGTACTGCAGGGCGTTGTCGACCAGGTTGCGCACCAGCTCGCGGATCAGCACCGGATGCCCTCGCAAGGACGGCGACGAACCGGGGTCGGGGCCCTCGTAGCCCAGGTCGATGCGCTTTTCCATCGCCTTCGGCACGAAGTCCTGCACCGCCTCGCGCACGATCGCCGCCAGGTCGACGGCCTGCCGGCGCAGGGCCTGCTCGCGGTCCTCGGCGCGGGCCATGGCGAGCAGCTGGTTGACCATGTGCGCCGCGCGCTGGCTGCCCAGGGCGATCTGCTGCAGCGTGTGCTTCATCGACCGGGGGTCTCCCTGGCCGCTGTCGATCTCGCGCTCGGCCAGCTCGGCCTGGGTGCGCAGGCCGGCCAGAGGGGTCTTGAGCTGGTGTGCCGCGTCGGCCAGGAAGTGGCGCTGCGCGCTGATCGACTGGTCCAGTCGCTGCAGCAGGTCGTTGATGGCGCTGACCAGCGGGGCCACCTCCTCCGGCACGTCGCGTTCCTCGATGGGGCTGAGGTCGTTGCTCTCGCGCCGGCGGATGCGCTGCTGCAGCTCGGCCAGCGGGCGGATGCCGCGGGCCAGTGCCAGCCACACCAGCAGCACCGCCAGGGGCAGGATGACGAACTGCGGCAGGATCACGCCCTTGATGATCTCGGTGGCCAGGCGCGAGCGCTTGCCCAGGGTCTCGGCCAGCTGCACCAGCGCCGAGCCGCTGCCGTCGGGTTCGGCATGCGGTCCGGGCACCCACAGGTAGGCCACGCGCACCGGCTCGTCGCGGATCACGTCGTCGCGAAAATGCAGCGCCGGCTGGGGGCCGAGGTACTCCAGCGGCACCGGCAGGTCGGCTTCGCCGGCGATGAACTCGCCGCGCCGCCCCAGGACCTGGAAGTAGATGCGGTCGTCGTCGTCGAAGCGAATCAGCTGCGTGGCCGCGCGCTCGAGTTCGGAGCGCACTTTCGGGGTCGCCTCGAGCTGGCCGTCAGGGCGCACCGACACCTGCTGGGCCAGGCTGCGCGTCAGTTCACCGAGGTCGCGGTCGTAGGGTCGGTTGGCGATGCTCTGCGCCACCAGCCAGGTCAGCGCCACGCTCATCGGCCACAGCAGTAGCAGGGGGGCGAGCATCCAGTCGAGGATCTCGCCGAACAGCGACAGCTGCTCGCGGGGCGCGCTCATCCGGCGGCTAGGCGGCAAGGCCACCGCCGTGGTGCACCGCGCCGGCCGGCCGGCCCGCCTTCGCTCACGGTATCCGGTCGATCACGCGCCGGGCGCTCAGGCTGCGATCTTCTCGAGGCAATAGCCGAGGCCTCGGACCGTGGCGATGCGCACCGGGCCCTGCTCGATCTTCTTGCGCAGGCGGTGGATGTAGACCTCGATCGCGTTGTTGCTGACCTCTTCGCCCCATTCGCAGAGGCGCTCGACGAGCTGGTCCTTGCTGACCAGGCGGCCCGAGCGTTGCAGCAGGACCTCCAGCAGGCTCAGCTCGCGCGCCGACAGCTCGATCATCTGATCGTTGAGGTAGGCGACGCGCCCGGTGGCATCGAAGCTCAGCGGGCCGTGCTTGATGATGCTGGAGGCGGTGCCCAGGCCTCGCCGAGTGAGCGCCCGCACGCGCGCCTCCAGCTCCTGCAGCGAGAACGGCTTGGCCATGTAGTCGTCGGCGCCCAGGTCCAGCCCCTTGACCTTCTGCTCGACACTGTCGGCGGCCGTCAGGATGAGCACCGGCACGCTCGATCCGCGCCCGCGCAGCTTGCGCAGCACGTCGAAGCCGTGCATCTTGGGCAGGCCCAGATCGAGGATCAGCAGGTCGAACTCGTGCGAGGCCAGTGCCGCATCGGCTTCGCTGCCATTGCTGACCTGGTCCACCGCGTAGCCGGAGGCCCGCAGCGATCGCAGCAAGCCGTCGGCCAGGACCTGGTCATCCTCGGCAATCAGAATCCGCATGGCTGTCTCCTGTGGGGCCCCTTCGTCGGTCGAGGGGGCTCATGCGTGCTCGATCCGAGGCATTCTAGGCACTCGCAGCGGTCAGCGGCTTGACAACAGTCAAGTGCGAAATCGAGCGCAAAATGAATGCGCACCCACTGTACAAACATCCAGCTTCGTTGATAATCGGCCTCCAACAAGGAGACCGCGATGGACGCACCCGTGAAGGCATTGAACACCGAAAAGGCCAAGGCCCTGCAGGCCGCACTGGCGCAGATCGAAAAGCAGTTCGGCAAGGGCTCGATCATGCGCCTGGGCGACGGCGAAAAGATCGAGGACATCCAGGTCGTCTCCACCGGCTCGCTGGGCCTGGACATCGCGCTCGGCGTCGGTGGTCTGCCACGCGGGCGCGTCATCGAGATCTACGGTCCGGAGTCGTCGGGCAAGACCACGCTCACGCTGCAGGTCATCGCCGAGATGCAGAAGGTCGCCGGCACCTGCGCCTTCATCGACGCCGAGCATGCGCTGGACGTGCAGTACGCGCAGAAGCTCGGCGTCAACCTGCAGGAGCTGCTGATCTCGCAGCCCGACACCGGCGAGCAGGCGCTGGAAATCGTCGATGCGCTGGTGCGCTCGGGCTCGGTGGACCTGATCGTCATCGATTCGGTCGCGGCGCTGACGCCCAAGGCCGAGCTCGAAGGCGAGATGGGCGACTCGCTGCCGGGCCTGCAGGCGCGCCTGATGAGCCAGGCACTGCGCAAGCTCACCGCCACGATCAAGAAGACCAACTGCATGGTCATCTTCATCAACCAGATCCGCATGAAGATCGGCGTGATGTTCGGCAACCCCGAGACCACCACCGGCGGCAATGCGCTGAAGTTTTACGCCTCGGTGCGCCTGGACATCCGCCGCACCGGCAACATCAAGAAGGCCGAAGAGGTCATTGGCAGCGAGACCAAGGTCAAGGTCGTCAAGAACAAGGTCAGCCCGCCGTTCAAGACGGCCGAGTTCGACATCCTCTACGGCGAAGGCATCAGCCGCGAGGGTGAAATCATCGACATGGGCGTCAACGCCCGGGTGCTCGACAAGTCCGGCGCCTGGTACGCCTACAACGGCGAGAAGATCGGCCAGGGCAAGGACAACGCCCGCGAGTTCCTGCGCGAGAACCCCGAGCTTGCCCGCGAGATCGAGAACAAGGTTCGCGAAGCCATGGGCGTCCCGCTGGCGGTGGCCGACGGCGGCGCAAGCGAATAGCCGAGCTCTCGCTCAAGGCCCGCGCGCTGCGCCACCTGGCGCGGCGCGAATACTCCCGCGTCGAGCTGGCGCGCAAGCTCGCGCGCCAGGTGTCTGTCGAAGAGGCGAGCGGCATCGGTTCCGACCGTCAGCAGATCGAGACCTTGCTCGACGACTTCGAACGCAAGGGTCTGCTCGACGATGCACGCACCGCGGAAGCGGTGGTTCATGCCCGGGCCGCCCGCTACGGCACGCGGCGTCTGGCGATGGACCTGCGGGCGCGCGGCATCGAGGACGCCGTCATCGACCAAGCCCTGCGGCACACGCCCGCCACGGAGTTGCAGCGCGCCCGCGAGCTGTGGCGCAGGCGATTCGGCCGCCTGCCGGCCGATCTGACCGAGCGCGCCCGGCAGCAGAGGTTCCTGATGGCCCGTGGGTTCTCGCCCGACACCATCCGCAGCGTGCTGGGGGGTGTAGGAGATGACGCCGATGTCAACACCGACACTGACACCGACGTCGACGCCAACGGCCGATGAGCCCGGCAAGGCCTTCCTCGCGAGTCGGATCGCGCGCCGGGGCCCGCTGATGAAGAACTCGGGCCTGGCCTGACCATCGAGCGCAGCGCTGCGAGCAGGCCTCGTGGTTGCTGCGTTGCAGCATGCTACATTCGCCGCCGCACGGCGGCGCGTCTCCTGCTCCGGGTCGTTGTGCATCCGCATCGCGAGGCCTTTCATCGCGCCAGTCGGCGCGACTGCACGCTGATGCCTCGGCCCCTTGCACGGCCGCGGCTCCCACAACCGAGGACGACTCCATGAAGATCCACGAATACCAGGCCAAGGAGCTGCTGCGCAGCCACGGCGTGCCGGTGCCGCGCGGCTACGCGGCCTTCAGCGTGCGCGAGGCCGAGGAAGCCGCGCAGAAGCTCGGTGGCTCGGTGT
>WBZL01003082.1_pt1 | contig 15578 bp, 9 predicted proteins | sample 5204291 | NCBI WGS metagenome assembly WBZL01 (sample SAMN12344345, study PRJNA552823) | activated sludge metagenome | biome: Activated sludge suspended growth; feature: Nitrification reactor; material: Wastewater; isolation source: activated sludge from nitrification reactor of wastewater treatment...
TGGTCTCCGCCAGTTTGATGGTGCTTGTTGTCGCCGGAATCTTCCTCGGAGAAGTCAACGGCCTCCTTCAGCCCATGCCGCGCACCTCCGGCAGTTTAGACATTGCCATTTTCGCGGGCGCACTCTCGATCATGGCCTTGTTACTCCGTGTCGCCATCAGACAGATCAACCAGGGCTTCAAACGCGCGCGGGAACGGGAGGCACAACTCGATATCCTCAACGCCCAACTGGAACAACGGGTGGTGGACCGCACCGCGCAATGGGAAGTGGCCCATCGCGAACTCCAAAAAACGCAAAGCCGTTTGCAATACCTAATGTCCTCCAGCCCTAGCGTGATTTATTCGCTTCAGGCATCGGAGCCGTGGAATGTCACGTATATCAGCCACAATGTTTCCCACCAGTTAGGATATGAACCACGCGATTATATCGAAGACCTCAACTTTTGGCGTAGCCATATCCATCCAGAGGATGCGCCTCGCGTCTTTGAAGAGTTGCCAGCCCTGCTTCAAAACGATTACTACGTGATTGAATACCGCTTCCTACACAAAAACGGCACGTACCGTTGGATGCGCGACGAAACCAAACTCATCCGGGACCCAGAAGGCCAACCGCTCGAAATCATAGGCTCGTGGACCGATATTACCGAATGGAAACAAGATGAAATCGCCCTGATCGAAGAACGCGCGTTACTGCGAACTTTAATTGACCAACTCCCGGACTTTATTTACGTCAAAGACCGTGAATGTCGCATCTTGTTAGCTAACCTTGCAGATGCGCGAATTATGGGAGGCACCCCCGAAACCATCCTCGGCAAAACAGATTTTGATTTCTATCCGGAAGAATTTGCCCGGAGGTTCGAGACCCATGATCGGGCAGTCATCTCCACTGGACAGGCCATCCAAAATCAGGAAGAGCAAGTGCTGGATTCACAAGGCAACTTACATTGGGTCTTAACCACCAAACTTCCTTTACGGAATATCGCAGGCGAAATCGTTGGCCTGGTCGGGATTGGGCATGATATTACCGAACGTAAACAAGTCGAAATCGCGCTGAAAGTGAGCGAAAATCGCTATCGGGTGCTATTTGAAAACAGCCTGGATGCGGTTTTGCAAACCCTCCCCAGTGGAGAAATTTTGTTTGCCAATCCCGCGGCTTGCGCTCTATTTGGATACACCGAAGCCGAACTACAAAAACTGAGAAGAAGCAGTATCGTTGACCTTACGGATCCCCGGTTACAAGGATTACTGGACGAACGTCAAAGTACAGGGGCCACGCGAGGGGAGTTGACCCTTCTTCGCAAAGATGGCTCCACGTTTGAGGGGGAACTCTCGTCCACCCTGTTTCAGAACCCGAACGGTCAAACTCAAGCCAGTCTGTTCATCCACGACATCACAGACCGTAAACAAGCCGAACACGCCCTCCGGCGAAGCGAAGCCTTGCTCAACACCACCAATCAAATTGCCCGAATTGGAGGGTGGGAGTTGGATTTGCGGACGAATGATCTCTACTGGACCGATACCGTCAAAGATATTCATGAAGTCCCCCTCGACTATGTTCCCAGTCTCACAGAGGGGATCAATTTTTACGAGCCGGATTCTATCCCCGCCATTCAGAACGCGGTGGCGGGCGCCATCGGCGGGAAACCGTATGACGTCGAACTCGAAATTATCACCGCAAAGGGCAAACGACTTTGGGTGCGTGCAATGGGACATCCCATTTCTGAAAACGGACAGGTTGTGAAATTGTTAGGGATTTTTCAAGATATTACCCAACGAAAGCAGGCCGACCTGGTTTTACGAGAGCGGGAAAACCTCTATCGCACCCTGTTTGAACAATCCAACGATGGCGTCATTCTGAACGATGTGACCACAAATAAGGTCATCGCCGCCAATCAGGCGATCGCAAACATGCTACATTGCCAGGTCGATGACATCATTGGCACTTGGGTCACCGAGGATGTCGCGCCGGAAGATCTCCCAGATGCCCAGGAAAGATGGCGACGCACGCTTGCCGAAGGACACATCCCCCCTTACGAACGTCGCCTAATCACGCATGACAACCAGCTACGCATTTTTGAAATTAGCACCAGTGCAATTTATGACAGTTCCGGAATCCCACAAATCGTTCAAGCGGTATTACGCGACATCACCGAACGCAAACAGGCCGAACACCAAATTCAAGCGGCCCTGCAAGAAAAAGAAATCCTCCTCAAAGAGATTCATCACCGGGTGAAAAACAATCTGCAAGTCATCTCCAGCCTGCTTTATCTGCAATCACAAAAAGTCAAAGATGACCATTTTCTCGAACTATTTCGGGAGAGTCAAAATCGGGTGGCCGCGATGGCCCTCGTCCATGAGCAACTCTACCAATCCAACAACTTCGCGCAAATCGATTTTGGCAACTATACGCGTGCCTTGAGCCAGGCTCTCTTTGAATCCTATGGGGTGGATGGGGGCCAGATTTCCCTCGTGGTAGAAACAGACGGGGTGACGCTGGACATTCACACAGCCATCCCATGCGGATTACTGATCAGCGAAATGGTATCCAACGCCCTCAAACATGCCTTTCCCGAAGCGCAGAGGGGACAGATTACGATCACCCTCCACACCGAGGACCCGACCTATCACCTATGCGTCCAGGATAACGGGGTGGGAATACCGCCAGACTCCCTGATTCGCCCAGGTTCGTTGGGATTACAATTGATCCATCGGTTGGTAGCACAAATCGGCGGCCAACTCGAACGAACTGGCCCCCCTGGCACTGCCTATCACATTCAATTCCCACTGCCAGGAAAAGAGAGTAAACAAACATGATGATACCGGCCAACATTCTTATTGTGGAAGATGAAGCGGCGATTGCGATGGAGTTGCAATCGCGGTTGCTCGATCTGGGGTATGGCGTTTTGGGACCTGTAGCCTCTGGCGAGGCCGCGCTCCTTCAGGTGCAAGAGTACCCGCCCGACTTAGTCTTAATGGATATTCGGATTCAAGGCACCCGCGACGGGATCGAGACCGCCGCAGAAATCCGTCGGACCCACGCAATCCCCATCATTTTCCTTACAGCCAACGCGGATACCGGCACCCTACAACGAGCCAAACTCACCGAACCCGTAGGGTTTTTGACCAAACCTTTCCGCGAACGCGAAGTCCAGGCCATGATCGAGATGGGGCTATACAAACACCGCGCCGAGACAGAAATCCGGCGGCTCAACACCGAATTGGAAAAACGCGTCGCCGAACGGACCGCCGAACTGGCGGCGGCCAACGCCGAACTCAAACAACTCATCTCATTTGCCGCCCACGATCTGCAAGAACCCCTCCGCCCCATCATCATTTACACACAAATGCTCGCCAAACGCTATCGCAACCAACTCGATGAGGACGCCGACGAAATGATGAAGTTCATCGTCGAAAATGCGTTGCGCCTCAAAGACCTGGAAGCGGCTTTGCTTCAATATGCCGAACTCGGGCAGAGCGAATTTGCCCCCCAGGAAATCGATAGCTGGGCCGTTTTGATCAAGGCACTTCGGAATGTGGAACCTTTGCGTACGAAATCTGACGCGGCGATTACGATGGATGAGTTACCCGTGGTCTTTGCGGACGCCGGACAATTACGTCAATTATTTGAAGATTTACTCGAAAACGCCCTTAAGTTTAACCACGCCACACCTCCTCGCATCCACATATCCGCCGAACCGCACGCCGGGGCGGTGAGAGAATGGATTTTTAGCGTGCGCGATAATGGCATCGGCATCGAACCTCAATATTTTGACCATATCTTTGACATTTTCAAACGGCTTCATTCTCGCGATGAATACCCCGGAGCCGGGATCGGATTGACAGTTTGTAAGCGCATCGTTGAACGTCATGGCGGGAGAATTTGGGTAGACAGTGAAACGGGAAAGGGAACGACAGTTTTCTTTTCCTTACCAGAAAGTCATTGAATCGAAAGATTGAGGTCTTTATGTGGCAAAAGTTAATCACGCGATGGCATCCTCCTGCCTTGCCAGACCCGGACGAAAACCACACCGCCCGAGTGCTCAATGCCATTTTATGGATGGCCTGCGGGGTGATGATCATTTTGACGCCGATGTATGCCTTGTCCAATTCAGACCCAGGGGAAAGGCTCATTTCGATAGGGGTTGACGCCGTCATTTTTGTTTTTGTTTTAGGCATGATCTTTTACCTTCGGCGAGGGTACGTCAAGTTCGTCAGCCGCGTTTTGGTGAGTCTGATCTATTTGGCCCTGCTTCCATTTCAATTTTTCGGGGAAAATCTCTCCTTGCTCGCCGTAGAATATATGGCGCTCCTCGTCGTGGCAGGCTTATTACTGAGCGTACGGAGTGTCACCTGGTTAGGAGTCATCAGCATGCTCACCTTTGCCGTAGGGATGCTGATTCGAGTTTACAATTTCCAGGCTCTTGAACCGCTTACGCAACGCGCCTTTTGGGATGGGGTAGTCGCACTGATCATCATGGGGGTGATCATCCTCATGTTCCGCACCGCCATGACAAGTTTGCATCAAAACATTGCCCGCGCCCGACAGAGCGAAGCGCGGGCGCGGGCTTTGCTCGATGCCGTGCCTGACACCATCTTTCGCCTTAATTTTGCCGGTGTTTTCCTAGACTACCAGACCAATGAAAACAAAGTGCTCTTCACTGCGCCAGAATTATTTCTCGGCAAACCGGTAGAGCAGGTCTTACCCCCAAAACTGGCGCGACAAATCCAGGACACCCTTTTTCAGGCTATCGATACGAATACGACACAAGCGTTTGAATACCAGTTAGCCATGCCTGACGGGGTGCGGGATTTTGAAGCCCGTCTGATAAAAAGCGGTCCGGATGAGGTCACCGCGATGGTTCGGGATATCACACTACGTCGCCACGCCGAAATCGAGCGACACAAACAGGAAACGCGCCTCCAAACCTATCTCAACAGTTCTCCCGTCGCCGTTTATTTATTTGATCTTGAGACGTACACCCCGGCTTTTTTTAACCGCGAAGAGTTTTGCGGGTATTCCAAGGCAGAATTAGAAACCCCCGGCTCAATCCAATCCACCATTCATCCCGACGATAAGGATGCGCTCAAAGCACATTGGGCGCAAATCACGCGAGGCGAACACGAAAAAAGTACCGCTGTCTTTCGTCTTCAAAATAAAGCGGGCGATTGGGAATGGATCGAAGAGACCAAATCCGTGATCACACGCAAGGGAGACGGCACCCCCAAAGAACTGCTCGTCACCCTGTCCATCATCACCGCCCATAAACAAGCCGAAGAGAAAATTCATCAACTCAATACCGAACTCGAACTGCGGGTTGAAGATCGCACACGAGAACTGGCCGCAAGCATTGTCGCGTTACGCCAGAGTGAACTGCGCTATCAAAACGTGACCGAACTCATCTCGGAATTTGCTTTTTCTGCCTATGCCCGCCCGGACGGGACTCCCGTCATCGACTGGTTAACCCCTTCAGTCGAACGCGTGACCGGTTACACCCCGGAAGAGTTTCTGGCACAGGACAGTTGGACCAGCATCTTACATCCCGATGAGCGCGAATCCGGGAAAGCGCGTTATCGTGTTGGGATTAGCCCACGCCCCATCGATGCCGAAATCCGTATCGTCACGAAGCAGGGGGATATTCGTTGGGCGTGGACAAGAGCGCGTCCAGAATTCGATGCGGCAGGGAAACCGGTTCGCCTGTTAGGGATTGTCACCGATATCACCGAACGGAAACTGGCCGAGACCGCCCTGCGCGATAGTGAAGCAAAATTGCGGGCACTCTTTGACTTATTACCTGTGGGGGTCAGTGTGCTTGCGCCGGATCGGCAGGTGGTGGAGGTCAACTCCGCGATGGAAAAGATTTTGGGCGTTGAACGGGAGCAGTTATTCCTCGGAAAATACACCGAACGCCAGTACTTTGGGGCAGATGGTTCCCCGATGTCCCCCTCAGAATTTGCCAGTTTCCGCGCGTTTACCGAAAAACGCCCGATTTATGATGTCGAAATAGGGGTGGTGAAAGAAGACGGCCAGTTGATCTGGACGAACGTCAATGCCACCCCCTTACCCGACGGGCGCGTCGTCGTCGTAACCACCGACATCACCGGACGGAAACATACCGAAGCCGCGTTACGCCAACAAAACGCCTACCTGAAAGCCTTACACGAAATCACACTGGATGTCCTGAATCGCAGAGATTCCGATGATGTGCTCAATGCCATTATTGACTACGCCTCCGCGTTATTAGAAGCACCGTACAGCGCAATCCGACTCGCAGAAGATGAAGACACCCTCACCACCCGCGTTTTCTCCAAAGCTCTTCAACTCCTGGGCACACACAAATACGCGTTTAAACGCCCGCTGGGAAAACTTGCCTGGCAAGCCTTCGACACAGGCCAATCGGTCATCATTGACGATTACATCAATTTCGCAGACCGCAATCCAGCCTTAGATCACCTCGAATTGCGTGCGGGGCTAAATATCCCCTTGATGGTGGGCGAGAAAGCCATAGGGGTGATGTCGCTAGGCCGTCAGGTGAAAAATTACCCCTTCACCCCTGAACAGATTCAATTTGGCGTCCTGTTGGCCCAATTGGCGGCAGTGGCCCTGGACAATGCCAACCTGTATGAAGCGGCACAACAAGAGCTTACCGCGCGGAAACTGACGCAAGAACGACTCTCTATCTTGTATGAAACGCTCAGCCGTGTGGGGGCACAACTTCATCTGGATGCCGTTGTTCAAACCGCGGTGGAGACCATTGGCCGCTTGAGTCCGTGGGGCAGTGTCGCTATTTCGCTTCCAAACCCTGACGGGCAAACATGGACCACGCGGGCGGCTTGGGGAAGCATGGTGGGGCGCTTTGGGAAAGCGCGCGCCCTTCACGAGGGGGTGATTGGCCGGACATATCGCACAGGAAACAGTCAACTCGTGCCTGACGTGCATCTCGATCCCGAATATTTTGTCGGGGACGACCAGCCCATCTCGATCCGAAGCGAACTTGCCGTGCCGATCAAACTTCGTGAAGAAATCCTGGGGGTTCTCAATTTAGAGAGTGAAAGAGAAAATGCCTTTACCACCGAAGATCTGATCCTCGCCGAGTTGTTAGCCGAGGCCCTCGCCTTGGCCCTGGACAATGCCCAACTGTACACCGATGCCCAATATGAACTGAACGAACGCCAACTGGCCGAAATCCGTTTACAAACTGCCAATGCCGAATTAGTACGCTCCAACACCGACCTGGAACGTTTCGCATATGCCGTCTCCCACGATTTACAAGAACCCTTGCGGCAGGTTACCCAGTTCAGCCAACTGCTTGCGCGGCATTACCAGTCCCAGTTAAGCCCCGACGCCGACGAAATGATCCAGTTTATTGTGGATGGGACCGGGCGCATGAACGAGATGATCAAAGGATTGTTGGATTACTCCCGCATTGGGCGCGAAAACCAGGCCTTAGTCCGCGTAGACTGCAACGCCGTCCTGAAAAACGCGCTCAACAACTTAAAATTACGCATGGATGAAAATGCGGGAGTTACCACGGCTGACCTGCTTCCCCTTGTAAAGGGCAACGAAGTTTTGTTAAGCCTGCTCTTCCAAAACCTGTTGAATAATGCGCTCAAGTTTCGGTCCGAAAAACCCCCGCACATTCATATTTCAGCCCGACGCGTCGAGCGCTCTTCCGGGATAAAGGAATGGGTGGTGTGTGTGCGCGATAACGGGATCGGGATCGCCCCCGAGTATTTTGAACGAATCTTTGTGATCTTCCAGCGGTTGCACACGCGCGAAGAATATCCTGGGTTGGGCATCGGGTTGGCCCTCTGCAAACGGATTGTGGAATTGCACCGGGGGCGAATTTGGGTGGAAAGCATCATCGGCGAGGGAAGTTCGTTCTACTTCACCCTCCCGGTGGCCGCGGAGGAGTGACCTCGGCTTTTTTTGGGGTCCATCTCGACCCTGGCTGAAGAGTTACATAATTTCAGTACATCACAATTTTGTAGTGACGACTTCAGTCGTGAGAGGCGACGCTTGAAATCATCCTTACAACCCGAAGCTGTGATCTACTGAATTTCAAAGACTTCGACAGATTGTTCGCGCCCGCGTAACTGAATGGTCCCATACGTTTTGGCCGAGGCCTCATGGCCCAAGAGGGCAAAGGTCGTTTGACTCATCAGAATTTGCCCTGGGAGAGCCATTTCCTGTAAGCGTTTCGCCTGATTAACCGCATCCCCCAGCACGGTATAGTTCATCATATCGTGCGTGCCGATATACCCAGCCACAACGGTCCCGGTGTTGATGCCAATACTAAACCGCAGATCATTGTTGGTATCCAGCGAGGTGAGCGCACATATCGCCTTCGCAACCCGAACCGCCCTATCGGCATGATCCGCTTGGGCGATGGGGGTATTAAAAATCGCCATGAGAGCGTCGCCCATATATTTGTCGAGCGTGCCCCCCTCGGCGAGGACCGCCCCCGCGCCAATGGCGAGTTTATGATTGAGCATTTTCATCACTTCTTCGGGGGCCTTTTCTTCTGCCCATCGGGTAAACCCGCGCAAATCAGCAAAAAGCACGGTTACGGTCTGGCGTTCGCCACCGGGTTGGATCGCTTCAGGATTCGCGATCATCCGATCCGCGACCGCAGAGGGTAAAAAGCGATGCAACAAGTTGTCCAAATGGGTGCGGGCAACCGCCAATTGTTCCGAGAGAATCCGCTCATTGGTGAGATGTTGGGCATTATCCAATGCCAGAATAATCGCCTCCGCGAGGGATTCCGCCAACTGTAAATCTTCAACCTCAAACGCGTCGCGCGCCTCACTCCCCACATAAATGCACCCCAAAAGTTGTCCCCTTCGACGGAACGGGACCACCATTTCACTTTGCATCGAGGCATAAAACGGAAGGTCTTCGAGGTCTGCCGAAGCGCACGTTTTCCTTTGCGAACTGCCGGTGATAAGCCCTTTCCAGACGATGTTGGGGCTTTCTGTGAAGGTCGTCCCCTGCAGGGCAGAAAGAAGTCCACTGCTGGCGCAAACTTTCCACACTCCATGCTTTTCGCCCGCCAAAAGAATCGCTTGATGATGCCAGGAGGACAGCCCGGAGATGGTGTCAATCGCCGCCTGAGAGACCGCCGCGACCTCAGTTTCGATGCTGACGCTGGTCAGCACACTATACAACAACACCTGCCGGTTGAGCAGTTGGAGGTTGGCGTCGTAATATTGGGCATTGCGGACCGCGAGTGCCATATGCTCGGTGGCGGCTTGCAAAAATTTTTGATGGTTCACGGTAAAATGCCTGGGGAGGGCATGAAAAAGCATCACGATCCCCTGGAGGTCGCGCCCTGGGCCGGTCACAATTGGCACCGCGAGCGCAGACCGAACCGTGTAAGGGGAATTTGCCAGGTTCAGCCACCGGGGATCGGTTTTTGCATCCAGAATGATCGCTGGTTCTTTATGTTCGGCCACCCAGCCTGCCAACCCCTGGTGCATGACATGATTGACCAACGTGCGTTTGATGGTTTGGGAGACCTGTGAGCGCAATAAAATGCTGTGGGTCACATTTCTGTTGGCATCCAACATAAAAATGCTTCCCCTCTCCGCCCCAATGATGGTCGCAACCGTCGTGAGAATGTTCTGCAAGGCCTCGTCAATGGTGGGCAATTCCACCGCGGCCCGGGCAACATGCCCAAGATTTTCGAACAGTTCTTTCTGTTCGAGTAATTGTTCTTCAAAATTATCCCGCGTGTTGGTTTCAGGAAGGGAAAACAGCGTGGCAATCTTCATGGTCTCAACTACTCCCACCAAAATTCGAGTCTGTTGGCATCGCCCGATTGCGCCAGTTTAAGGCTTCGTACAATTGAATGGGGGTATCACTGCCTTTCAGCGTGGTTTTTTCAAGGGCTTGATAGGCGATATGACTTTTCACACTGTCGAAAGTGGCAGGCCCAATGAGCACCTGCCCGCCATGCGCCAGCGACGAAAAACGAAAGGCCATATTGGTGGTTTCGCCCAGGGTGGCAAAGTCAAAACGGTCTTCAAACCCCAAATATCCGACGACAACCGGGCCGGTATTGACCCCAATGCCAAACTGGACGGGCACTTCAATGGTTTTCGGCGGATTTTCGTTGAGGAGTGCCGTTTGAGCTTCCAGGGCACAGCGCACCGCCCGCGCGGCGTGATCAACCTGCTCGTGCGGGGCATTGAAGGTCGCCATGATCATATCCCCGGCATATTGGTTGATCGTGCCCCCATACTTGAGGATGACGCGGCCAATAATGCCAAAATAGCGGTTGAGGAGGTTCATCACTTCCGGGGGTTCCAGTGAGCGCGCAATGCGCATATAGTTGCGGATATCTGCAAACAAGACTGAGGCGACGCGTTCTTCACCACCCAGTTGCACCCCTTGTTGCCGATCCATCAATTGTTCGGCGACAGGCCGCGGCACAAAACGCCGAAGTAAATAATTCAACCGGGCCTCGCTCTGGCGCAACGCCTCTTCGGCACGCCGCCGTTCTACGAATTGAGCAATTTGACTGCTCATGGCCTTGAATAACAGAATGATTTCTTCATCGGGTTGCCGAATGACTTTGCTAAAAAAGGTCATGACACCCAGCACCTCCCCCCCCAACCGGATACGGAACCCGAAACCGCCGTGCAAACCGACCTTGCCCGCAAAAAACAGGGGGGGGAACCCCGGATGATTCATCACGTCGGGCATCCAAACGCTTTGATCCGAAGCCCACACCCGCCCGGCGAACCCGTCCCCCATCTTGAATCCCCGTCGGCGGGTGTACGGTTCCCAATCACCGATATCCACCGGGGCGGCGTGCCACAGTTCGACCAATTGCAGTTCCTGAATCGCATCGTTGACCAGCCATAATTCGCCCATATCCCATTCTAAGGCTTCACAAATTACATGCAAAAGTTGAGAGGCCGCGGAGGTGAGGTCTGTGGCGGTTTCGAGAATCCGACTGACCCCGTATTGGGTTTGTAAGCGGCGCTCCGCCCACCGGCGTTCGGTGACATCCCGCGTGATCCCGACCAACCCGGTGATTTTCGCTTTCCGATCCAGAATCGGAACTTTGGTCGCCGAGTGCCACCGCAATTCTCCCGCTTTCGTATAACTGGTTTCTACTCGATCCAAAAGCGGGATTTTGCCTTCGAGCAGACTCCGTTCTTCGTTGAGGGTGGCCTGGCCTAACTCGGCCTGGGTCAACTCTACATCACTTTTGCCGACCGCGTCCGAAGCCTTGCGTAGCCCCAAGTATTTGGCATACGCCCGGTTGATCCGTACAAAACGAAGGGCATCGTCTTTGAAATAAATGAAATCGGGGACATTGTCCATCAAGGTATGAAGCAGGTCGCGCTCGTAGGTTAAGGCTTCTTCGGCTTTGATCCGACTGGTCAGTTCAGCTTGAGCTTTTTCGTACAATTGGGTATTTTGTAACACCAACGCCGTTAACTGGGCATACAGGATGCCGATCCGTAAATCTTCTTCTCCAAAAGGGGGGCTTTTTGCAGGTCTGCCTAACGCGATGATGCCGAAACAATTGTCCCCGATCAGGATCGGGAGAAAAAGAGCCGCGTGAGTGCCCGCCGCGACAATGAGGGCATCTGCATCGGGCGAGGTGGCATAACTCTCCACGATTACCGGGTGACGTGAATCGAAGGCCTGCCAGAGGAAAGGTTCTTTGCCGCGCGCCCATTTGCGTTTTGGGATATTTAAATTTCCAGGATAGATGGCCTTATCCACCAGAAACTGGTCTTTTTCGGCTAATAAGACGGAACAGCCCCCTCCTCCGAGAAGACTCGCCGCGTTGTCTGCGATGGCGGACAACAGTTGTTCGAGGCCATGTTGATGCAACATTTCCAGGCTGATTTCGTGGAGGGTTTGGAGGTGTCCATTTTAGCGTTGAAGGATTTCGTTTAGGCGGCGAATTTCAAGAGTAGTCTGATGCCGTTCAATGGCATAACGAATGGAATGAATGACTTTGCGGCTATCGACATTCCCTTTGGTGAGATAATCCTGGGCGCCATGCTGGACAGCCTCGATGCCTAGTTGGTCATCTGAGGTTCCAGTTAACACGACGAGGGGGATGTTGGGGGCTTTGGAGAGCAACGATTGAAAGGTTTGCATCCCAAAACTATCCGGGAGATTGAGGTCGGTGAGAATAATGTCAAAGGTGCGGTCCGAGAGGACATCAAAGGCTTCATTTAAGCGTTTGACCCAAGTGAGGTCAACCTTAAATTCAGTCGCATCCGCGAATATATAATGCAACAAGCGCGCATCACCTGGGTTATCTTCCAAGAGGAGAACTTTCAAAATTGGATTAGTCATGCGCTTTTTTTACAGGCAATCGAACAAGTTCAAGCCAAAACGTCTCGATCTGTTTGATGACCGCAATAAAATTATCCAAATCCACCGGTTTGATGAGATAACTATTGGCGTGATGCTCATAAGCGGCCAAGACATCCGCCTCGGCATCGGAGGTGGTTAAGACGAGGACGGGAATTCGTCTTAAAATTGGATCGTTTTTGATTTCTCGGAGCACTTCAAGCCCGTTTTTCTTCGGAAGGTTCCAATCCAGCAGGATGAGATCGGGGCGGACTCCTTGAGAGTAGTGTCCTTGTTTGCGAAGGTAGGCCAACGCCATCACACCATCGGTCACGACTTGCAAGGTCGCTTTGACTTCCATATCCTTGATGAGATTTTGGATCAAGCGAATATCCGCGATATTATCTTCCACAAGCAGAATGGTCTTATTCTCTTCTATGATTGAGGCCATATAAAAACTCTTAGCGTGGGTCTAAAAACTACTTTGGGGCCAGGGGCGATGAAGGTTTGTTGGTTCTCTAGCACGAGTTGAAACATTTTAAGCGTTTCCCAGAACATTTCCTTGGAATTTACGAGTTGTACGAAAATCTTGACCCTGCTGGGCAAAATGAGCAATCCCTTCGGTAAACTCTGCTTTTGCGAAGTCCTCTTGATGACCAAACCCATGTTTGTTTGCGGATCGGCATCCAAACCTCTCTCAGTATATCTGGCAAATTTTTGAGTGTATATAGTCATTTGGCAAAAAGCCTTCTGTAAATCATGGGCGGCAATTTCAGAAATCACAGATTCACGTAGTATAGCCCCTTGTGGGCGGGGACATGCTCTTTGTGGACGGGGTCCCTAAACTCCGCCCTGTGAGTAATTACGAATTTTACGTGTTTGAAATACACAAATATACGATCCCCAAACGAATGCACCCTCTGATAATCCAGGGCCATTGAATAGGTTTAGTTTTGCACATGAGGATGAGCTATCTCCATGTCTAAAGCAGGAAGCGTGAAATAAAACGTAGATCCTGCGCCAGGTTGTGAATCTACCCATATATGCCCACCATGCCGTTCCACGATGCGTTTGCAAAGGGCCAAACCAATCCCTGTGCCTGGGTATTCCTCGCGGGTATGCAGGCGTTGAAAGATTTGGAAAATCCGCTCATGAAATTCAGACGCAATGCCAATCCCGTTATCCATGACGTTAAACAGCCAGGCCCCATCCCCTTTGCCAATCCCATTTGAACTCATTTTGCAAAAATCACCGGAGGGGGACGCGATCCTTTGGGCAGAGATGTGAATGGTGGGCGGTTGGGCAGAGCGGTATTTGAGGGCATTACTGAGGAGGTTTCTAAATAATTGTCCGATTTGAACCTGATCGACAATCAACCGTGGAAGTTCGTCACAGGTAATTTGCGCCTCATTTTTTTCAAAGCCAGGAAGAAGATAGAGTACTTGTTCCTGGAATACCGTGTTGCAATCGGTCAGCACATGCGAATGACTCAGGGTCGAAACACGCGAGTATTCCAATAAATCATCAATCATGTTTTTCATGCGGTGCGCCCCCTCGACCACAAACTGCATAAATTCTGTAGCTTCCGCATCCAATTGAGCAGGATACCGTTTTTGAAAGAGCTGAATATAGGTATTGATCGTGCGGAGGGGTTCCTGAAGGTCGTGAGACACGGCGTAGGCAAATTGCTGAAGGTCAATATTTGACCGTTTAAGTTCATTCGCCTTCTCGATCAGTTGCTGGCTAAATTGTTTTTGCTCGGTAATGTTTTGCCAGACCCCCATGCTGTAGAAAGGTTCATGAGGGGAAATTTGAATTCGGACGGCGTTGTCCAACACCCAAACCATTTTCCCATCCCGCCCCAACAAACGATATTCGGAGTGGAAGGCCTCTCCCGTTTGGTTGTGTCGGGCATTTTCGAGCAAGACCCGCGCCCGATCATCCGGGTGAACCAAGTCCACCCACAAGGTAGGGGTCGCCATTAACTCCTCGGCAGTGTAATTTATGAGCCCTTCAACCTGCGAACTGATGAAATCAGTGGACCCCATGTCATCTAGTTTATCAATGTAAGTGATAAAGGGGCCATTTTCCACCAAAGCCCGATATTTCGCTTCAGCTTCTTGTAATCTCTTTTCGGAATGTTTATATTCGGTAATATCCCGGATCAGGACTAACCAGCCTTCATGGACCTGGTTCGCGTTTTTTATAGGCGAAATTTGGAGTTCGTAATACAGAGGGGGCTTTTCTGCAAGATAAAAATCCACTTTTTTCTCTACAATCGTTTGGAAGTGAACCATGAATTCCGGCTTTGTCGTGAGGAGCTTTTCGGGGCTGTGACCGATGGCGGAGGCGGACAACCCCGTGATCTGCTTGGCGGCATGATTGATTTCCACCATGCGTCCTTTCGCATCCAGGACGATGGCCCCTTCTTGCATATTTTCAAAGACGATTTGATGGGCAATGGGCATCAGGCGGATGAACTGATGGCGGATAAAATTCCAGGAAAACGCCGTGACGGAAATGGCAAACGCAAAAGGCGTTAAGTCATAGAGCGGAACCGGATTCAGCCCGGTCACATACAGCCCGTTCGCCATCCACGGAGCGAAAACAGCCAGAAGGAGGTAGCGCGCTTGTCCACGAAACAAGTCGGGAAAATGGCTGAGAGCATAAATAACCGTCATGGCGCTCAGAAAAATAATGACTTGGGAATAAATCCACAAAGCCCAAAACATCCAGCCGTGTGTTACGACTAGATTAGGAAAGGGGCCGGAGACACTTAAATGATAATTTTTCCAGATTAACCCGTGCCCTTCAGTCGTGAACGCCAGAATAGGCATGAGAACAGGGAGGACATACAGGAGCCACCGCCTGCGTAAAGAAAGCCATCTTTCACGGTTGGTATATTGCAACGTGAAAGTGAGAAATAACGGAGGAATCACGGGGATGGCGATATATTGGATTTTTCCCCAAATCACCTTAGTCGCCAGGTCCGTTCCTGCAATTTCCAGGGTGTAGCCAAAAGCCCAAAAACTTGCGGCTAAACTCAGAAAAAGTAAGGTTCTGACCCTTTTTTGGGTACGATGCCGCCAGGAAAAAATAAAAATTCCCCAGCAGACCACCGCGGCAAGGAAAGAAGGAACAACGTAAGGAGTGTAAGCGTAGTGCATAGACCGGCAAATTGTAGGACTAGGTCATTGCAGAGGAATGTAAACGGCAAAAACCACGCCCTGTTTGACAGATACCACGGCATGGCCCCC
>WBZL01003083.1_pt1 | contig 15572 bp, 13 predicted proteins | sample 5204291 | NCBI WGS metagenome assembly WBZL01 (sample SAMN12344345, study PRJNA552823) | activated sludge metagenome | biome: Activated sludge suspended growth; feature: Nitrification reactor; material: Wastewater; isolation source: activated sludge from nitrification reactor of wastewater...
GCTTGACGGCGTCGTGGATCTCGCGCGTGCGGTTGCTGGTGAGCACGACGATGGGCGGCGAGGGCGCGCGCACGGTGCCGAGTTCGGGGATGGTGATCTGGAAGTCGGAGAGCACTTCGAGCAGGAAGGCCTCGAAGGGCTCGTCGGCGCGGTCGAGCTCGTCGATCAGCAGCACCGGCGGCACGGCGCGCGCCGGGTCGATCGCCTGCAGCAGCGCGCGCTTGTTGAGGAAGCGCTCGCTGAAGAGCTCGGCCGCGAGCGCTTCGCGGCCGAGGCCTTCCTTCTCGGCGAGGCGGATCTCCATCATCTGCCGGCCGTAGTTCCACTCGTAGGCGGCGCTGTTCATGTCCAGCCCCTCGTAGCACTGCAGCCGGATCAGCTCGCGCCCGAGCATGCGCGCGAGCGTGCGCGCGATCTCGGTCTTGCCGGTGCCGGGCTCGCCTTCGAGGAAGAGCGGGCGACGCAGCTTCAGCGCGAGGAAGACGACGGTGGCAAGCGCGCGGTCGGCGACGTAGTCGTGCTCGAGCAGCCGTGCGGCGGTGTCGTCGATGCTCTGCGGGATTTCGCTCACGGTTCTCGGTTCCATCGAAAAGCAAAACGCCGCAGCGGCTGCGGCTGCGGCGTTTGCAGGTCAGCGAGGGGAATCGCTGGTCAGCCGACGGCGCGCGCGGCCAGCACGGGGATGAGGGCCGCACGATACTCTGCCGAGCCGTGCAGGTCGCTGACGAGGTCATCGGCGGCGACGCTCGCGCCGGCCAGCGCCGCGCCCGACCAGTTCGCGGCCAGCCTGTCCTCGAGCGCCTTGGCGCGGAAGACGCCGCCCGCACCCGCGCCGGTGACCGCCACGCGCACGCCCTGCGGGCCCTTGCTGACGAAGACGCCGACGATGGAAAAGCGCGAGGCCGGCTGGTTGAACTTCTGCCAGGCGGCCTTCTCGGGGACGGGGAAGCTGACCGCGGTGATCACCTCGTCCTCGGCCAGCGCCGTGGTGTAGATGCCCTGGAAGAAGTCGTCGGCGGCGATGTCGCGCTTGTTCGTGTGCACGGTGGCGCCCAGGCCCAGCACGGCGGCGGGGTAGCAGGCCGCCGGGTCGTTGTTGGCGAGGCTGCCGCCGAGGGTGCCGCGGTTGCGCACCTGGCGGTCGCCGATGCGGCCGGCGAGATCGGCGAGGGCCGGAATCGCCTTCTGCACCTCGGCGCTGGCGGCCACCGTGGCGTGCGTGGTCATCGCGCCGATCTTCACGACGCCGCCGGCCACCGTGATGCCGCGCAGCTCGGCGATGCCGCCGAGGTCGGCCAGCGCCTCGGGCGCGGCCAGGCCCAGCTTCATCGAGGGCAGCAGGCTTTGCCCGCCGGCGATCAGCCGCGCGCCGCCGGCCGCGGCCCTGGCCGCGTCGGCCACCGAGGCCAGAGTGCTGTAGTCGAAGGTCTGCATGGATGGTTCTCCTCGTTCAGGCGGCGCGGCCTGCGGCCTGCGCGGCCGTCCAGACGGTGAAGGGGGTCGCGGGCATGGGAATGTCCTTGACGCCCAGCGCGTCGCAGATGGCGTTGATCACCGCCGGCGGGCTGCCGATGGCGCCGGCTTCGCCGCAGCCCTTGACGCCCAGCGGGTTGTGCGTGCACGGCGTGCCCTTGGCGGTCTCGACGGTGAAGCTCGGCAGGTCGTCGGCGCGCGGCATCGCGTAGTCCATGTAGCTGCCGGTGAGGAGCTGGCCGCTGTCCTTGTCGTAGACGCCGTGCTCGAGCAGCGCCTGGCCAATGCCTTGCGCCAGGCCCCCGTGCACCTGGCCCTCGACGATCATCGGGTTGATGACGTTGCCGAAGTCGTCGCAGGCGGTCATGCGATCGATGCGCACGTGGCCGGTGGCCGGGTCGACCTCGACCTCGCAGACGTAGGTGCCGGCCGGGTAGGTGAAGTTGGTCGGGTCGTAGAAGGCGTTCTCGTTGAGGCCCGGCTCGAGCTTGTCGTGCGGGAAGTTGTGCGGCACGTAGGCGGTCAGCGACACCTGCGCGAAGGGCACCGCCTTGTCGGTGCCGGTGACCAGGAACCGCCCGCCTTCGAAGACGACGTCGGATTCGGCCGCTTCCATCAGGTGCGCGGCGATCTTGCGCCCCTTGGCGATGACCTTGTCCACGGCCTTGAGGATCGCCGTGCCGCCGACGGCGAGGGACCGGCTGCCGTAGGTGCCCATGCCGAACAGGATCTTGCCGGTGTCGCCATGCTCGATGCTCACGTCGTCCATCGGGATGCCCAGACGGTCGGCGACGACCTGGGCGAAGGTCGTCTCGTGGCCCTGGCCGTGGCTGTGGCTGCCGGTGAAGACGGTCACCTTGCCGGTGGGGTGCACCCGCACTTCGCCGGCCTCGAACAGGCCGGCGCGCGCACCCAGGGCCCCGGCCACCGATGACGGCGCGATACCGCAGGCCTCGATGTAGGCGCTGTAGCCCAGGCCACGCTTCAGACCCTTGGCGGCGCTGGCCGCCTTGCGCGCCGCGAAGCCCTTCACGTCGGCCAGCTCGATGGCGCGCTCCAGCGTCGCACCGTAGTCGCCGGTGTCGTAGGTCAGGCCGACCGGGCTGGCATAGGGGAAGGTCTGGATGAAGTTGCGGCGGCGGATCTCGGCCGGGTCGATGCCCATCTCGCGCGCCGCGGTCTCGACCATGCGCTCGACGACATAGGTGGCCTCGGGCCGGCCCGCGCCGCGGTAGGCGTCCACCGGCGCGGTGTTGGTGAACACGGCCTTGACGGTGCAGACGATCTTGGGCGTGCGGTACTGCCCGGCCAGCAAGGTGGCGTACAGGATCGTCGGCACCGCCGACGAGAAGGTCGACAGGTAGGCGCCGAGGTTGGCGGTGGTGTCGACACGCAGCGCGAGGAAGGTGCCGTCCTGGTCCAGCGCCAGCTCGGCGGTGGTGGCGTGGTCGCGGCCGTGCGCGTCGGACAGGAAGGCCTCGCCGCGCTCGGCGGTCCACTTGATCGGGCGGCCGACCTGCTTGCTGGCCCAGACCAGCGCCGTCTCCTCGCCGTACAGGAAGATCTTGCTGCCGAAGCCGCCGCCGACGTCGGGCGCGACGACGCGCATCTTGTGCTCCGGGATGCCCAGCACGAAGGCGCACATCAGCAGCCGCTCGACGTGCGGGTTCTGATTGGCCACGTACAGCGTGTATTCGTCGGACGCGGCGTTGTAGCTGGCGTTGGCGGCGCGCGGCTCGATGGCGTTGGGGATCAGCCGGTTGTTGCGGAACGACAGCCGGGTCACGTGCGCCGCGCCCTTGATCGCCGCATCCGCCCCCGGTCCGTCACCGATGCTCCACAGGTAGCACTGGTTGCCCGGCGCGTCGTCGTGCACGTGGGCGGCCGCCGAGGTCGCCGAGGCCACGTCCACCACCGCGGGCAGTTCCTCGTAGTCGACCTCGATCAGCTGCAGCGCGGCCTTGGCCTGCTCCAGCGTCTCGGCGACGACCAGCGCGACGCGATCGCCGACGTAGCGGACCTTGCCGTCGGCGAGGATGGGATGGCGCGGCTCCTTCATCGGCGTGCCGTCGACGCTGTTGATCAGCCAGCCGCAGGGCAGGCCGCCGACGGCCTTGAAATGTTCTCCCGTGAAGATGCCCAGCACCCCGGGGGCCGCGGCCGCGTCGGTGGTGCGGAGGCTCTTGATGACGGCATGAGCGTAGGGCGAGCGCAGGAACACCCCGTAGCTCTGCCCGGGCAGCGTGATGTCGTCGGTGTACTGGCCGCGGCCGGTGAGGAAGCGCGCGTCCTCGCGGCGTTCGACGGCCTTGCCGATGAATCCGGGTTGCGGTGCGTTCATGGCGGCGGGTCTCCTCACTTCATGGCCGCAGCGCCCTGCTGCACGGCCTTGACGATGTTGTGGTAACCGGTGCAGCGGCAGATGTTGCCCTCCAGGCCCTCGCGCACCGTGCGCTCGTCGCTGCAATCGTGGCGAGCCGCGAGGTCCACCGCGCTCATCACCATGCCCGGGGTGCAGAAGCCGCACTGCAGGCCGTGGCAGGCGCGGAACGCGGCCTGCATCGGGTGCAGGGTGCCGTCGGCGGCGGCCAGGCCCTCGATGGTGGTGACCTCGGCGCCCTGAGCCTGCAGCGCCAGCATGTTGCAGCTCTTCATCGCGCGGCCGTTCACGTGCACGGTGCAGGCGCCGCACTGCGCGGTGTCGCAGCCGACATGGGTGCCGGTCAGGCGCAGCGTCTCGCGCAGGAAGTCGACCAGCAGGGTCTGGGGCGCGACCTCGTGCGAGACCTCGCGTCCGTTGACCTTGATCGTGAGTCGGGGCATGGGCAGTCTCCGTGGAGGGTCTCGAACGAGCGCCGATCCTAGGCAGCGGCGCCGATCCTGGCTCGCCCTCGGAAACGCCTATGAAGCGGATGGCATAAGCTCGCGCATCGCGCGGGCGAACACCTATGTCGGCGAGGTCATAGGGGCATGCCCGTGGTCGTCAGGTCGACGCCGCCGGGGCTAAGGTGTGCACCGGCGCTGCTGTTGCTGAAAGCTGGGTCATGGACAACGTGGATCTCGATGTGCTGCGCCAGGTGGTCGCCTGGCGCCAGGCCGGCCATGCGGTGGTGCTGGGCACCATCACGCGCACCTGGGGCTCGGCACCGCGCCCGGTGGGATCGGTGGTCGCGGTGCGCGGCGACGGGCAGATCGTCGGCTCGGTGTCCGGTGGCTGCATCGAGGACGACCTGATCGCCAGGATGCGCGAACACGCGCTGGCCGCCGGCGGCGGCCCGGAGGTGGTGCGCTACGGCGTCAGCGGCGACGAGGCGGCGCGCTTCGGTCTGCCCTGTGGCGGCACGCTCGAGCTGGTGCTGGAGCCTCTGTCAGCCCGGAGCCGCATCGACGAGCTGCTGGCCCGGCTGAGCGAGGGCCAGCGCGTCCGCCGCACGCTGTCGCTGGCCGACGGCGCGGCCAGCCTGTCACCGGCGCAGGGCGCCGACGTGGTGCTGCTCGACCAGGCCACGCTGGTCACCACCCACGGCCCGCACTGGCGGCTGTTCGTCGTCGGGGCCGGGCAGATGACGCAGTACCTGGCGCAGATGGCCCAGGCGCTGGACTACCGGGTGACGGTGTGCGACCCGCGCGAGGAGTACATGGCCGAGCTTCCCGGCATCGAGCGCGTGCGCACCATGCCCGACGACGCGGTGCGCGACTGGGCACCCGACGAGCACAGCGCGATCATCGCGCTGACGCACGACCCCAAGCTCGACGACCTGGCGCTGATGGAGGCGCTGCGCTCGAGTGCGTTCTATGTCGGCGCGATCGGCTCGCGCGTCAACCAGGCCAAGCGCAAGCAGCGCCTGGCCGAGCACTTCGGCCTCACCGAGGCCGAGCTGGCGCGCCTGCACGGGCCGGTGGGCATCAAGAACGGCGCGCGCACGCCGCCGGAGATCGCGGTGTCCATCCTCGCCGAGCTGACGGCGGTGCGCTACGGCTGGCGCATCCCCGAGCCGGTGTTCGAGGGCCAGGCCCCGCGCGTCGAGGCCGGCTGCGTCGTGCCGTAGGCCTCAGTTGGCGCCGAACTTGACGTTGACGCCGGTGAACAGCGCGACGTCGTTCTTCTTCGATCCGGCCGGCGGCTTGCTGTTGTAGGTGTCGGTCAGGCCGACGGTGAGCTGCATCGTGGTGCTCATCGCCACGCCCAGCCCGGCGCTGAACTTGGCGATCACCGCCTTGTCGCCGCTGAGGCCGGGGTACAGGTCGAGCCGCTGCTTGAACGTCGTGCTGGCCGTGAGCTGGTGGGTCGACGACTCGCCGAGGTAGACGCTGGCGCGCGAGAAGCTCTTGCCGGTCTTGCTGCCGATGGTCTGCACCGTGTCGTACTTGTCGGTGGTGTAGCCGGCGCCGCCGAAGATCTCGAAGGTCGTCGGCTTGGTGTCGATCAGCCGGTAGCCCAGGCCGGCGGCGACGGCGGTGCGCAGGTTCAGGTCGATCAGTTCGTCGGCGTCGAGCGCCAGGCGGCCGAAGGCGAAGGTCCGCGGACCGAGGTTGAAGTCGTACTGGCCGAAGCCACCCCACTTGTTGGCGGTGGTGGTGGTGATGCCGGCGGCCTTGTTGCGCGCGTAGTTGGCCGCCGCGCCGAGCGTGATCTTGTCGGTCGTCGTGGCGCGCAGGCCCTCGGCGCTGAGCAGCAGGCTGGTCGTGGTGGAGTTGCCCGAGGTTGCCGACAGCGCGGCGCCGCCGCTGCCGCGCCACAGGCCATCGGTCTTGATCTCGGCATGGGCGGCGCCGCTCAGCGCCAGCGCGGCGGCGGCCAGGGCGGTGGGGGACAGCAGGATTCGCATGGCATTCCTTCGGTGGGGGGATGGGAGGAGGAGGACCGGGTCTGACCGCCAGCCCAGGGCCGCGGTTCCGATCCAACAGATCTGACGAACGAGGGAACCATCATAGGAGCCGCGTGGCTGCCCCAGTTCACCGGATGTAAGCGGGCAGGCCGTGCGGTGAGCGATCTCAATTTCGCCTGAGAAAGAGAGGGCGAGCCGGGCCACCCACCGTGGCGCCGATGCTGCACGTGCGCGAAGAGGGCGGCAGCCCGGTCTCTCTGCCGATCCGGACCAGAACTGACTGGGGTCGGTCATCCCCGGCATGCGGTTGCGGCATCAGCTCGACCTGAGACGCGGTGAACGAACCCGACACGACCGCTCATCCCGCCCGGCGAGCCTGGCTCGGCGTTGCCCATGCTCGCCGCAGCCCGGGCTGCGGCTGTGCCTTGCACCTTGATCCAGGCTCGCCGGGCGGTCTGCTCGGTCGCGCCGGATTCGTTCACAGGATCTGAGCGCGCGCCGGCCCCGATCCGACGCGGCGCGCACCGCGCCGGTCCGTCGATCAGCCCGGGTTGCCCTGGGGGATGATGAGGCGGAACACCGAGCCGCGCGGCGTGTTGGCGCGCCACTCGATGCTGCCGCCGTGCAGGGCGGCGACGCGCTGCACGACGTGCAGGCCCAGCCCATGGCCGGGCACGCCGTGCTGGCCGCCGCGGACGCCGGGCTCGAAGATCGCCCCGCGCAGCTCCTCGGGCACGCCCGGACCCTGGTCGGCCACCTCGATGACCAGCGCCAGCGGGTCGTCGCTGTCGAGCATGCGCAGCTCGACCGTCGAATCGGGCGGCGAGTACAGGGTGGCGTTGATCAGCAGGTTGCGCACCGCCAGGCGCACCAGGCTGGCTTCCATCTGCGCGCTGCGGGCGTCGGCGCGGTGCTCGAGCCTCACGCGCGGGCGCGATTCCGGCGGCAGGTCGTCGATGCAGAGCTGGCCCAGGATCTCCAGGTCGGTGTCGCCGGTGGTCAGCTGGCCCTCGCCGGCCAGCAGCGTCGTCGCGGCCACCGTGTTGTCCAGGGTCGCGGCCACGCGCTGGATGACGTTCTGGGCCTGCTCGATGGCGTGGGCTGCATCGGTCGGCTCGTGGCTGTGGGCCAGCGTGGCCACCGCGGCCTGCAGCGCGACGGCGGCGTTGTGCAGGGGCTGTCGCACCTCGTGGGCCAGCAGGCGCGTGGTGCGCGCGCGCTCCTCGGCCAGCGCCGAGCGCGTGCGGCTGGCGGCTTCCTGCAGCTGCTGCAGCTCGCGGTAGCGCTCGATGGCCGCGCTCTGCGCGCGGTCGTTGGCCCGCATGCGATCGAGCGCCATGCCCAGGTAGCCGAGATTGGTGAGGATGGCCGCCACGGCGGCCGAGCCGGCCAGCAGCAGGTAGTCGATCTGCGTGCTCAGCGCGATGCCGTCCGTGACGCCGGCGAGATTGCGCGCGCCGCGCAGCATCGCGATGCCGGCCAGCAGCAGGTTGGCCCACAGGATCAGGCGCGCGCTGCGCCGCTTCGTGATGCGGACGAGCTGCCAGGAGGCGAAGGCCACGCAGCTCGTGCACAGTGCCACCAGCAGGTGACCGATGCCCGCGCGAACGATCTCGTCGAGCCGCGTGGCCCACAGGAACAAGGCGCAGAACACGACCGCGGCGGTGGTCGACAGCGCCCAGCGGGGCTCGAGTTCGGCCTCCCAGCGCAGCACCGACCAGGCCGCGCCGAAGGACAGGAACAGCAAGCAGTTGGCCAGGTGGATGGACAGCGGGTCGGCGATCATCCCGCGCATCGCCACCAAACCCATCGAGGCCCCGAAACCGGCGCCGGCCAGGCACCACATCACCAGCTGGGGCCGCCGGTGCACGCGGTGCAGGATGGCCCACACGGTGATCGGCATCACCAGGAAGACCAGGCTGCCGAACAGCAGGAACGACCGTGCGTCGAGTGGTGGCATGGTGCCTGCTGGCGTTCTGCGGGGCGATGTGGGCGCGGGTCGGCCCGCAGCTGGCGCCGGCGGTGGCGCGGCGAGCCGCCGGGGCTAGCGTCCTTCGCCGAAGCGGATCGGCGCCTTGAACACGTAGCCGACCCGCGACTGCGACTGCAGCGGCACCACCGCGCCGGTGACCTTCTCGATGCGCCGGCGCAGCCGGTAGATCATCGCGTGCAGGCCGTTGTCGGAGGTGTCCAGCACCGGGCGGCCGAGGCGCTCGCACAGCGTCTCGCGAGGCACCACGCCCCCGTCGGCCGGCGGGAAGCACGACAGGATGGTCAGGTCGTTGTCGCCGAGCTCGATGACGTCGTGGTCCGGCGAGGTCAGGCGGCGCCGCTCGAGGTCGAGCACCCAGGTGCGGCCGCTGCCGTCCTTGGCGCGTGCGACACGCCGGTGCACCGCCGAGATGGCCAGCGTGATCTGGTCCAGGCTCACCGGCTTGGCCAGGTGCATGTCGGCGCCGGCGGTCAGCACGTTCTGGAACACGCCGGACTCGGCCTTGCCGGTGACCACCAGGATGCCGGCATCGGTGCGCAGCCGCAGGATGCGGATGAGTTCCTCGCCGGGCACGCCGGGCAGCATCAGGTCGACGACGTAGAACTCGTCGCTGAAGGGCGAGGCGTCGGCCAGCAGCTGGTTGCTGTCCTCGAAACCGCGCACCCGCACGCCCTGGCGCTGCAGGTGCTGGGCCAGGAAATCGCGGTAATCGGCGTCGTCGTCGATCAGGCTGAGCGTGGCGGGAAGCGTGGTGGGCATCGGGGGCATCGGTCGGGCGGTCGGTCGGGCGAGTGGAGCACCAGGCGATGAAACCGGCATTGTGCCCATCCGAGGGGGTGCTTCTTGTCGAGGCGCCCCGGGACGGCCGCGGATGACCGGACCGGGATCGATTGTGAGTCGACCAGATCGTTTGATGTCTTCCGGGTTTCCCGCAGTCGCCGGGCGCGTCGCTCGCTAGCCCCGATGCCCGCCCGGCCGCGGCTGGCGGAAGCGCCACCAGGGCAGTGCGCGGGTCAGCGACAGCACCTCGCCCGGGCGCTGCACGCCGTAGCCGGGCATGGTCGACAAGGTCGCCGGCCAGGCCGGGCTGGCCAGCACCTCGCGCAAGGCCTGCACCGCGGGCTGCTCGAGCATCGGGGTCAGGCACACCAGGTAGTAGTCCTCGTCGACCAGGGGCACGAAGTCGAGCCCGAACGAGGCCGCGGCGGCCTGGATGCCCAGGCCGGCATCGGCGGCGCCACTGGCCACGGCGGCGGCCACCGCGCCATGGCTGTCCTCGGCGGCATCGGCGAAGCCCCGCACGCGCGACGGGTCGACGTGGGCCTCGGCCAGCAGGTGCTCGGCCAGCAGTCGGGTGCCCGATCCCGGCTGGCGGTTGACGAAGCGCGCGCCGCGCCCGGCGAGGTCGGCCATGCCCTGGAGCTGCAAGGGGTTGCCACGCGCCACGATCAGGCCCTGGCTGCGCCGCATGCAGCCGATGAGCTTGTGCCGGCCCGGCTTGAGCAGCGGCTTGAGCCCGCGCGCGAACAGGTTGCGGCTGTCGGCCAGCGGTGGCACGTGAAACCCGGCCACCGCGCAGCGACCTTCCGCCAGGGCGCGCAGCGCGTCCATGCTGCCGGCGAAGCGCAGCTCGATGTGCAGTCGTCGCTGGCCGGCCGCGAGGTCGCGCAGCAGCGGCAGAGCCAGGTCGTGGCTGGCATGCACCGACAGCACCTGCTGGCTGCCGTCCAGCGCCTCGGCCAGCACGCGCTCGAGCTCGGCGCGCAGCGCCTCGATGTGCGGGGCCAGCCGCGTGCGCGCACGGCGCTCGGCCCACAGCAGGCGTTCGGCGAACGGCGTCAGGCGCGCCGGCTGACCCTGCGCCCAGTGCACCAGCGGCTCGCCGAGCACCTCCTGCCAATGCTTGAGCGCACCCCAGACGAAGCGGTAGGAGGCACCCATGGCCTTGGCGGCGTGCTGGATCGAGCCGTGCTCGGCGATCGCCGAGAGCAGCTCGAACAGCGGGTTGTGCACGTCGGCGCCGCGCTGGCCGTCGGGCTCGAACCGGTACTGGAGGTGGACGCCGCGGGTCTTCATCGGGAGGGTCTCGTCGGCGCCGATTGTCGGTGCTCGGCGCCACCCGCCCGTCCATGCGAGGATCGTGGCCGCCGCCACCGCCGACCACGACCGCGCATGACCGACCTCAGCTCCGCCGCGTTCCACCCTGCCGCCGACGGCTATCGCGCCAGCGAACTGACGCGCGGCCCCTGGCACCCCGACCACCAGCACGCGGGGCCGCCGTCGGCCCTGGTCTGCCGGGCCTTCGAGCAGGCTGGTGCGGCGCACGGCCTGACCCACCTGGCGCGCTTCACCGGCAACCTGCTGCGGCCGGTGCCGATCGGCGACATGGAGGTGCAGATGGCCACCGACTACGTCGGCCGCAACGCCGGGCACTTCTCGGCGCGGCTGCTCGCCGGCGGCAAGGAGGTGGCCCGCTTCACCGCGCTGCTGCAGCGCGAGGACGAGCTGCCCGTGCCGGACGGCACCGCCGGCCATCCGCTGCCGGTCTTCCCGCGCGCGCCGGACGACTGCCCGCCGACGCGCATGCCCTTCGAGCGCACGCGGCTCGGGTACGCCGACTTCGTCGAGACCCGCGTGGCCGAAGGACGCTACTTCGACGGCCCCTGCGCCGCCTGGTTCCGGCTGCGCCACGCGCTGGTGGCCGGCGAGCAGCCCAGCCCCTATCAGCGCGTGGCGGTGGCGGCCGACTCGGGCAACGGCATCAGCGCCGCGCTCGACATCCGGCAGTACATCTTCGTCAACTGCGACCTCAGCATCCACCTGCTGCGCCGCCCGGTGGGCGAGTGGATCTGCCTGGACGCGCGCACCGCGCTGGGCGGCAACGGCTGCGGGCTGGCCGAGTCGGCGCTGTACGACGAGCAGGGGCTGATCGGGCGCTCGCTGCAGAGCCTGGCGGTGCGGCGGCGCGAGTAGCCGGCCGCGCGCGGGCCCGCCCCGGCCGCCAGCCGGCATCGCGGCGGCAATGCTTGTCTGAGTCAATCAGATACTTGCCTGTGGCAATCTTATGGCCGATGATCGCGGGCGAGGACTTCGGAAGCCCCCGCATGATCGAACCGACCGACGACACCGTGCACGCCCTGCGCGCCTTCAACCGCTTCTACACGCGGCAGCTCGGGCTGCTCGACGAGAGCCTGCTGTCCAGCGGCTTCACCTTGAGCGAGGCGCGCGTGCTGTACGAGCTGGGGCAGGGCGGTGCGGTCACGGCCAGCGAGCTGTCGCGCCGGCTGCAGCTCGACGCCGGCTACCTGAGCCGCCTGCTGACGCGGCTGCGCGAGCGGCGGCTGCTGCGTCGCGAGGCCGATGCGTCCGATGGCCGCGCCCGGCGCCTGTCGCTGAGCAAGGCCGGCCAGGCGGCCTCGGACCGGCTCGATCGCGCGGCGCGCGAGCAGTTGCAGGCCCAGACCGCGCACCTGGGCGCCGAGGCGCGGCGCGAGCTGCTGGGCTCGCTGCAGAGCGCGCAGCGCCTGCTGGGCGACGCCGAGGCCGACGCCGCCCGGGCCGTGGCGGCGCCGGTGCTGCTGCGCGAGCCGCGCGTCGGCGACCTGGGCTTCGTGGTGCACCGCCAGTCGGTGCTGTACGCCGAGGAGTACGGCTGGAACGCGGAGTTCGAGGCGCTGGCTGCCGAGATCGTCGCCGCCTTCATCCGCCAGTTCGACCCCTTGCGCGAGCGCTGCTGGATCGCCGAGCGCGACCAGCGCATCGTGGGTTCGGTGTTCCTCGTCAAGGACGGCGACACCGCGGCCAAGCTGCGCATGCTGTACGTCGAGAAGGCGGCGCGCGGGCTGGGCCTGGGCAGCCGGCTCACCGAGCAGTGCATCCGCACCGCGCGCGAGCTGGGCTACCGGCGGCTGACGCTGTGGACCAACGACGTGCTGGTGTCGGCGCGCCGCATCTACCAGGCCGCCGGCTTCACGCGGGTCAGCGAGGAGCGCCACCACTCGTTCGGCAAGGACCTGGTCGGCCAGTACTGGGCCCTGGATCTGTAGCGTCGAGTCGCCGGACGGCGGCCGTTCCGGCGGGCACGCGCGCGATGGCCGCGAACGCCGTCGCTGCCGCCCGGCCTCGGCGGCGCCGCGGCGGGCTCATCCGCCGCCGCGCTGCAGGTACAGATCGAAGTAGCGCATGAACGCGTCGCGTGCCGCGGGGTCCAGCCCCTCGAACCGGTAGCTCACCTGCAGGCGCGGCAGGCGCATCAGCGCGATCTGCCGAGGCGCAAGCTCGGACCAGCGCAGCAGCAGCCGTCCGCCGCCGATCGACACCGTGGCGGCAGCGGGAGCGTGCAGGCTCAGCGCGTGCGGCCCCACCGCGCCGGGCAGCCAGCGCAGCCACTCGGCGACGGTGCAGCCCTGTTCGCGGTCGAACGCGGCGGGGAACGAGGTCGCGCTCAACCGACTTGCCGGCGCGCGGCCTGCTGCGCCACGATCGCCCCAGGGTGGCCGGTTGCGCTCATCCGCCGGCGATCGGCGGCCAGATCGCCAGCACGTCGCCGTCCTGCAGCGTGCGCGTGGCGCGCTGCTCGGGCGGCACGAACACCCCGTTGACCAGCACCAGGTGCACCAGCTTGGGCGGCATGCGAAAGGGCTCGACGATCTCGGCGATGCTGGCCGTCGGCTCCACCTCCAGCGGCATCTGGTTGGCGGTGCGCTTGTCCGGCGGCAGGTAGTCGGTGAGGCCGGCGTAGAGCTTGAAGGTGATCTGCATGGGTCCAGGGTCCGCGGGAACCCCACGGCTCAGCACGGGCCGCGGGCGTTTGAATCGATGAACGGTGTCCATCGGTCGGACAAGGTCCGCCACGGAACCGGCTGCGCCGGTCCGTTGGCGGCGCCCCCTCGGGGGCAGCGAGCGCGAGCGAGCGTCGGGGCCTCACTTCACGTGGGCGTCCTGCGCCTGCGCACGGGCGAGGTAGGCTTCCATCAGCAGCGTCGGGTCGGCCAGCAGCCGGTCCTTCCAACTGCCCAGGCTCACCTGGCCTTCGACCAGGCCGCGCATCACGCCGACATGCTCGGTCCACCCGATGGCGTTGCAGCCGATCAGACGGTCGGCGTCGAACTGCAGGCTCAGGTGCCGGTGGCTGGCGTGGTCGGTCAGCTCGGCCTGCTGGCCACCGGGCACGCCGTCCCATTGGCCGAAGCTGGCCGAGATCAGGCCCAGTGTGTCCAGCACGTTGATCTGCGTGACGCCACGCAGCTCGGTCCGGCGGCCGACCATGTTGAGCGCGGCCACGCGGGCCTGTTCGGCGGCGTTGGGCTGGATCGCGCTGACGATGGCCTTGGAGCTGACCTTGTCCCAGGCCTCGGCGCAGTCGCCGGCCGCGTAGACGCCGGGCACGTTGGTCTGCAGGTGCTCGTCGGTCAGCACGCCCACCAGGCAGCGGATGCCGCTGGTTTCGAGGAAGCCGATGTTGGGCTTGACGCCGGTGGCGCTGATCACCAGGTCGGCCTGCAGCGTCTGGCCGTTGGACAGCTTGACCTTCATCACCGGCGTGGCGTCGCGCTCGATGGCGTCGACCCGCGCGCCGGTGTGCACGTCCACGCCCTTGGCCTGGCACCAGCTCTTGATCATGCCGCCGGCCACCGGGCCCATCATGCGCGGCACCATGCGGTCGCCCATCTCGACGACCGACAGCTTGACGCCGCGCGTGGCCAGCGCCTCCATGATGATGCAGCCGATGAAGCCGGCGCCCATCTGCACGACGCGCGCACCCGGCTTGGCCAGCGCCTGGATGGCGCGCGCGTCGGCCAGCGTCCAGCAGGCGTGCACGCCGGGGCCGGCGATGCCGGGGATCGGCGGGGTGGCCGGCGACGAGCCGGTGGCGATGAGCAGCCGGTCGTAGTCGAGCGCGCTGCCGTCCTCCAGCACCACCCGGCGCGCCGCGCTGTCGACGCGCGCAGCACGCCCGCGCAGCAGGTTGATGCCGAGCTGCGCGTAGTGGTTGGGGGCGTGCCGCAGATGGGTGCCGCTCTCGCCGACGTGGCCGATCAGCAGGTAGGGAATGGCCATGCGCGAGTAAGGCGCCTCGGGCTCGTCGCCGACCAGCACGACCGAATCGTTGGGCGCGTGCTTGCGGATCGTCTCGGCCGCGATGACGCCGGCCGGGCCGGCGCCGAGGATCACGTGTTTCATCGTCGTTCCTTGCTCTGGGGAGGCACGCGTGTCGATTCTGCGCGTGTCCGGGTCCCGGGCCCGATGGGACCGCGGCGGGCCGGGACCCTGAAAGGGCTCGGGCCGACCGGCGACGCCGGATCGGCCCGAGCAGCATCGTCAACCCGCGAAGCGGGCGTGGCTTACAGGCCCAGTCGCGCCCGCGTTTCGGGCTTGAGCTGGCCGCCTTCGTCCCAGCCGCGCGCGGCGTAGTACTTGGGCAGCATCTCCGGCAGCTTGCTCACCAGTCCCTTGGCGGGCCCGGTCTTGGCCGGCTCGTTGAGCAGGCGCGGCGGCAGCGTGTCGTCCTTGGCCGTGAAACCGGCGCGGTTGTTGAAGTCGCGCTCCATGTTCCACACCCGCTCGCCGATCTTCTGCACGTTCTCGAGCGTGAACTCCTCGCCGCAGGCCGGCATCAGCTGGTCGGCCAGGTCGGGCAGGCCCCAGGCGAAGGTGGTGAACACGCACACGCCGGCGGAGTCGAACGCGGCCGTGGCGTCCTGGAAGGCCATCACCAGCTCGGGCTTGCCTTCGGCGACCAGGGGGTCGGTCTTCACGGGGATGCCCATCACCTCGGAGGCCACGGTGTAGCTTCGCAGGTGGCAGGCGCCGCGGTTGCTGGTGGCGTAGGTCAGGCCCATGCCCTGGATGCCGCGGCTGTCGTAGGCCGGGAACTCCTGGCCCTTGACGCTCATGCTCAGCTCGGGGTGGCCGTACTTGGTGCACAGCCGCTTGCTGCCCTGCCCGACCTCCTTGCCGAAGCCCTCGCCCTTGGCGGTGGCATCGGCCAGGAAGGCCAGCGCCCGGGCGCTGCCGAACGGGGCCTCGATGCCGATCTGCTCCTTGGTCAGCACGCCCATCTCGTAGAGCTCCATCACCGCGCCGACGGTGGCGCCGAAGGAGATGGGGTCCATGCCCTCCTCGTTGCAGATGAGGTTGGCGTACTGCAGGGCCTCGAGGTCGTTGACCCCGTTGGCCGCGCCCAGCGCCCAGGCCGCTTCGTACTCGAGGCCACCGCTGGCGCCCCAGTACTCGGGCTTGTTCTGCACCGTGAAGTGGCCCTGGTCCATCTTGCT
>WBZL01003084.1_pt1 | contig 15571 bp, 9 predicted proteins | sample 5204291 | NCBI WGS metagenome assembly WBZL01 (sample SAMN12344345, study PRJNA552823) | activated sludge metagenome | biome: Activated sludge suspended growth; feature: Nitrification reactor; material: Wastewater; isolation source: activated sludge from nitrification reactor of wastewater treatment...
ACTGCCCTTCCGCGACCGGCGGCGTGATCAGTCCGCCGTTGTCCTGCTGCTGGATGGTATTGCCGGCTACGCTGAAAAAACCGTCGTACCGGCCCTTGGGGCTATGGTACCACAATCCGGTGGCAAACAAGGTATTCCGGGTATTCTGGTTGGGGTATTGATCCAGCCGCCCCAATTGGAAAATCCGCCGGTGTTCGAGGGTAAAATTGAGGCCGTTGGCAAAATTCCTGGAGAAACTGCCCGTGAAATAGCCGTCCGGCTGTTCGGAGCCGATGGTATAACCGACATTGGTATAAGCGCGCTGCAACCGGTAAAAAGGCAGGTCTTCCGCGGGCATCAAATACAGGTCGAACTGGTGGAAGCCGACATCGAACCCCTGCCGGTCGGCCGGTTGGTAGATCAAGGGATGGGCCGCCGACCCCAGGATGCCCAGGGTGAGGTAGTCCACGCTCTTTTTCCGGGCCGGATCGTACTGATGAAAAAAATCGTCGAGCAGGGAATCCGAAAAAGGCACTTCCCGGTTGGGATTCTGGGCCGAAAAAACAAACACCCCGAAAGTATCCGGTTGTTCCAGTTCCTGTTCGACCTGGACGTTCGACCTGTTCTGGGTGCCACCGGATGAACCCGAGGTCCCGGTCGGCCCCAATCGCTGTTGGGCTCCGAGTTGAATACACAACGGGAACGCCATCATTGCCGACAATATAAACCGGATAAACAACCCCTTTCCATAGCCCGGCGGCTTCGGAGCGGTCATAAAGCAGTGCTGGAAATTGCCGGATCGCATACCTGATTTACAGTTACTTGCCTATTGAATGATCAATTTGTCCACCCAACGATTTTTGCCGTCGGTCAGCTCCAGGAAATATACGCCGGCGGGCAGCCCGCCCGGGAGGTCCAGCCGGAGTGATTCACCGGAGCCGGTCAGTTCAAAACGCCCCCAATGACGGCCTTGTACATCGGCAATAACAGCATTAACCTTTTGTTGGCCTTTCCATCCGGTTATGTAGACCTGGCCTCCGCTCCTGGCGGGTACCGGATAAACAACAGGTAGCGGTGCGACATCCGCTGCACCCACCCCCGAAATCTGATTGCAATCCACAATGGATGCTTCCCTGGCCGGACAATCATCACCTGGCCCCCTGATAATGAACAAGCCGCGCTGCATATCCGAAACCAGCACATTTCCGGAAGGCAGGAAAGGGTAGACGCCCCATGCGCCTTCATAGGAATTGGAATACGGCCGCTGAGAGGTCGGATAATACATCACGCGCACCGGTGATTCCGGATCGGAGATATCGTACACCTGCAGCCCGTCGTAGTAATAGGATACATACAGAAAATTGCAGGCGATGATCTGGTTGTGCGGTATGCTCATCGAGGATTCGCTCCCTGCGTTGAAGGTTTTGACCACCTGGATATCCGACGGATCCGAAACATCGAGCATTTTCATTTCAAAACCGTGGTCCTCGTCGCTCATGATGTAGTGGGTCCTGTCGGCTGCCAGCCAACCGGAGTGGTTATAGCCTTTGAACGGATAATCGGTCAGGGTGCCGAGTGTTACCGGGTTAGCGGGGTCTGTAAAATCGACGATGGCCAGCCCGTGGGGGCCGCAATTCAGGTAAGCGATGCCGTCTTCCACGTAGGCGTCGTGGACCTGACTCGCCGTGATGTTGCCGAATTTGTTGTACGCCCCGATAAAGGTCGGATTGAGCGGGTCCGCCAGGTCGTATACCCGCATGGCGTGATAGCCCTGTGCGGCATTGGCTACAACGAGGCAGTACAGTTTCGCCCTGAGGGTGTCGATGAAAATATTGTGGGACCGCCTGATCAGTTCATTGGAATCGTAAACAACCGATACCGAATCCGGCAGTGTGGAAAAGTCGATGATCTGGAGGGTGCTGGCGCCTTCATCACAAACCGCGTAGAGATAGCAGCCGTAGTTGTGAAAATCCCGGTGAACGACGTTTCCGCCCTGCAAAGCCCCCGCGACAAAGGCCACTTCTTCCGGTTGGCTTGGGTCGGTGATGTCTATGAAATGCGTGCCGGCAGTAGAGCCGATGATGCCGTATTCCCGGCCGCCGTATGCCAGTCCCCAGACTTCGTTGTAGGTGTTGTTGTAAAAGGAAGAACCCACCAAACCGGATTTTTCCCAATGGCCGAGCAATTCCGCCTGGAACGGCTGGCCGGACAAGGAAGTTGTCAATACAGAGAGACCGAAACAGAGGATAACTGCCGATCCGAATGATTTTGTACTCATGATTCGGGCTGGTTTTTGTTCCCGCAGATCCCGCAGACGATTAAATCAGTTGTTTGAATACCAGATTCCTGCCCATTAGTGCTTAAAATGGCGGACACCTGTCACCACCATCGCCATCCCGTGACCGTCGCAATAATCGATCGAATCCTGGTCCTTGATCGAGCCGCCGGGTTGAATGACGGCCTTGATGCCGGCCTGATCGGCGATTTCCACGCAATCGGGGAACGGAAAAAAGGCATCGGAGGCCATAACGGCGCCGGTCAGGTCGAAACCGAAATGTTCGGCTTTGATGATGGCCTGTTTCAGGGAATCCACGCGGGAGGTCTGGCCGCAGCCCATACCCACCAACTGCCGGTTTTTCACCAGCGCGATGGTATTTGATTTGAGGTGCTTAGCGCAAATATTGGCAAACAGCAGGTCCTCCAGTTGTTCAGGCGTCGGCGCAACCTTGGTGACCGTTTTGCAATCAGCGGCTGATTCGATCCTCAGGTCGGCATCCTGCTCAATCACGCCGTTGAGCAAGCTTTTGAAACTGCGATTCTGGACAATAAAGTCCTTGATCTGCAGGATGATCCGGTTCTTTTTCTTCAGGAGTTTTTCCAGGGCTTCGGTAGTATACCCCGGAGCGATGAGCACTTCATAGAAGATCTCGTCGATGGCCGATGCCGTATCCAGGTCGATGGTCCGGTTGGCGATCAGGATGCCCCCGAAAGCCGAGATATTATCGCCCGCCAGCGCTGCTTTCCAGGCTTCCAGTACCGTCTGCCGGGTAGCTACGCCGCAAGAGTTGGTATGTTTGAGGATGGCAAAGGTTGGGTCGGCAGCTGCAAATTCACGCATCAGGGATACGGCTGCGTCGACATCTACCAGGTTGTTATAGGAAAGTTCCTTACCGCCCAGTTTTTCGAACATATCGCCGAGATTGCCGTAAAAAACGCCGTTTTGATGGGGGTTTTCGCCGTAGCGGAGGCCGGAAGCGTTCAACTCGCTGTGTTTGAACACCTGGTCATCGCCGGCCTTGTTGAAATAATTGTAAATAGCCGTGTCATAATGCGAGGAGATCAGGAAGGCGCGGCGCGCCAGCTTCTTGCGGTCTTCGAGTTCGGTTTTTCCTTCGCCGGCCTTCAGCAGCTCCAGCAGGAACGGATAATCTTCGCGCGAGGGGACGATGACCACGTCGTTGAAGTTCTTAGCGGCGGCGCGGATGAGGGAAATGCCGCCGATGTCGATTTTTTCGATGATGGCCGCTTCATCCGTTGTATTGGCCACGGTTTCTTCAAAGGGGTAAAGATCAACGATCACCAGGTCGATTTCGGGGATCTCGTACTGATCGAGCTGGGCGAGGTGTTCGTCCTCCCTGCGGGCCAGAATGCCGCCGAAAACCTTGGGGTGCAGGGTTTTTACCCGCCCGCCGAGAATGGAGGGATAGGTGGTCAGGTCTTCCACCGTCTGGACGCTGACGCCCAGGGATTGGATGAATTGCTGGGTGCCTCCTGTGGAGAAGATCTGGACGCCGAGGCGATCGAGTTCGCGGATGACGGGTTCGAGACCGTCCTTGTAAAATACGGAAATGAGCGCTGAGCGAATCGGTTTGGTACTCATAGTTTTTTCGATGATCGGGAAGGTCCGGTTAAAAGATGGGCAAAGGTAGGGATTTTTTTGGTTTGATCGTTTTCCCGGTTCTTCAGTTCTTGGGGCAAAAAGCACCTGAAAGGAGGGAATATTCCTTGGTCAGGGGGGAAGATGGAAGATGCCTTAAGACGGCCCTGAAAGGCAGGCCGCCAGCAGCAGCTCCATATGGGCCAACCCGCGCTGACGGGCGTAGGCCATATTCCGTTCCGGGATGTTTTCAGGATCGGGATAGTGTTCCAGCACTTTTTCCAGGGCGGCTTCCCGCAGGAGGTGGAGCATGGGATACGGCGAGCGATTGGTATAATTGGCGGGGTCCTCCTCTTCGGAATCGGCAAACAGGTATTGGGGATGGAAACTGGCAACCTGATAAATGCCTTCGTAGTGAATTTCCGGCAGCAGGGCTTCCGCCAGGTCGGCCAGTTCGAGGAAATCGGTGAAATCTGCAAAAGACTCCGGAAGAATGATCAGCGTAGTTTCTATATCCGGATGGTCATCCAGCCGGCGGCATTCGGCAACCATGGCTTCCAGGCAGGTCTGGACGGCCGTTGACCGCACGACCTGATAATGGATACTCCCCCTGTGAAGTTCCCTGGCTGCAAACGGGCAAAAGTTGCATCCCACGACAACGTCGCGGATCCAGTTTCGGGTCTGGTGGATGACAGTCTGGTCCGGAACCATGATCATTTGGGTTTTTCTGTAATTTCTTCCGCTTCGGGCGGTTGTTCCTCCTTTCCGCCGGCGATCAGGTACACCTTGAAATCCTTACCGAGCAGGATGCCGTCCGTGATCTTCGGCGCCTTTCCGGCCGGTGTCCGGATAATGCCGATCTTTTCTCCGGCACGCACCGGCTTCAAGGGCGAACTTACCGCAATGTAGACATAATTTCCTTCGGGAATATATTTTTGCAGGACAAATCCGGGTTTGGTCAACGCCGTATCCATTTCGATCCCGAGCGGTTCAAATACCCATTGCGGGCCGGTTGAAACGGTGTCCGGCAATTTTATCTTAAAGGCAAATCCGTTAAGGCTGTCGGGGTTGTTCTGCCAGGAAACCTCAAAAGCCGAGACCTCATGGTCAAGTCCAAGCGGCTTGATGCCAAGCGTGAATTCGGATGCTTCGGCGGGAATCTTTTCAACGATCAACTGGTCATGGAATTTCCCCCAATTCTGATCGATCACCTCGTAATCCAGTTTATTGATGGCGCCGTCGCCGTTGCAATCGACGTGTTTGCGGTTGATGGCTTCGATGAAAGTGATATTGGTGGCCCAATCCGGGGAGGGCTGCGCAGTCCATTCTGCGGTAGCATCCGGCCGGACCGGCCCCGTGTTCTGGTGATAGAACCCCAGGCCCACGGCCCAGAAATCGATCACGTTGACCAGGCCGTCCGGCCGGACATCCCCCGGCCATACGCCGTCGCAGATGCCGGTATCGTCTTTTAGCATCACCACTACTTCCGTTGTGTCGCAGCCGGTCTGGTTGCAGATGCCGTAGGAGAAACGATCCTGCCCCTTGCAAAAGCCCGAATCCGGGGTATAGGCGATGGTTCCGTCAAATATCAGTTCCGCCTCTCCTTTCAGTGGGTGGTCCACGAGGTAGATGGATTCAATATCGTTGAGGGTGATCCAGTCGTTATCCAATACCGGAATGCTGACCGGTTCGCCGTACACCGTCAGCGCGGTATCGGTTACCGCACCCAGGAAATTATCAAAGACCGAAATGGAAAAGACCATCGTATCGCATTTTGTCCCGTCGCAAAAGGAGACGCAGGCTTCAGCCAGGCCGGGGCCGGCGCCGACAAAACCCAGGCAGGGCGGCGTCCATTCCCAATCGGCCGTATTGCAAATAAAATTGACCGCAACAGGGCCTGTCATCCCGCTCAGGTCGGGACAATATTCAAAGAATTCGCCGGTGAGGATGGAATCGGCTACTACGCCCGGGTCGGCTGAACGGACAAAATCCCAGGGAATCTTCTCATTAGCCGGCACAGGGACGTGAGGACCCGGCCCAGACAAGAACAGCAGGACGCAGACATTGATTTGCAAAAGGACCATATTTCTCGGTTTTTGGTTATAGCGCACCACCTGGCAACAGCCGGTGTTGACTATCCTTTTGCCCCCCTGTTTTGTGTAGTTGTGCTGGTTTAATGGGCGTTTATCGGCTTTATGGGAAGAAAAAAAGCATCGAATATAATCAAATCGGTTATTCTAATGCAGGATCCGCCATACCATTTCTCTCAGCAGCTCGTTTTCCGGCTTCCCCGTTGAATTGAACTCCACGCCTTTTGAGCGAAGGTCGTAGGTTTTGAGGATACCGATGGCCTTTTCGGTTTTCTCCAACGGAAAATTCCGTGCGGCCAGCCTGTAGTCCTTCAGGAAATAAGCCGACCGGAGTCCCAGTGCATTGATCAACTCGTTTTCCGGGGTATTGCGCAAAAAATGCATCATGTAGATTTTACTGAAGAATCCGTAAAGGGTTCCGATGACCATTTGAATGGGATTCTTTTTGGGGTTTGCCTCAAAGTAGTGAACGATCCGGTTTACCTTGACCGTATTTCTTTCACCAATGGCATTTTGCAGCTCGAAGATGCTGAAATCCTTGCTTATGCCGATATGCGTCTCGATATCCTGCCGGGAAACCTCCGATTTTGCGGGCAGGTTCAGGGCCAGTTTATCGAGTTCGTTTGCAATTTTGGACAGGTCGGTCCCCAGATAATCCCCGATCAATCCGGCAATCTCCTGCTGGACGGTCAGTTTCTTTGATTTGAGGTATTGCTGAATCCATGCGGGCACCTGATTGTCGTACAGCGGTTTGGATTCGAATACAACCGCTTTGGCTTTGAGCGCCTTACCCAGCCTGGTGGCCATGCTCAGGCTTTTATGTTTATGGCAAATGACGAGAACCGTCATGGGCGCGGGTTGTTCAACATAGGCGGTAAGCTCCGCCAAGGTCTTCATATCCTGGGCTTCCTTAATAATAATTACCTGGCGGGGCGCACCAACAGGGTATCTTCGGGCGTTGTCAATTACGGCCTGGTAGTCGGTATCGCGCCCGTAGAGGATAAGCTGGTTGAACGCTTTTTCCATATCGTTCAAGGCATTCTCCTCAATATGGTCCGAAATCTGATCGATGAAATAGGACTCCGTCCCATGCAACAGGTACACGGGATGGTATTCTCCATGCTTCAGATTGGCCAGTATTTGCTCCGCGCTTATCATAAGGCAATAATAGGGATTACCGCGATGAGCAAATCATTTTTATGGAAAAATTTGTAACTTTAATGCAAATCCATCATTTCAAGGAATCAGGACCAACCAATTGTCATATGTACAGATCGCTGCCCCTTTTAGCTGTTTTCGCTTTAGTTCTTTTTCTTCCGGCTTTTCTTTCCGCTCAAGACAAAATTGACGACTTCGACGAAGCTTTATCGCTATGGGACCAGGCTCAGAAGCTTGGAGATCCCGCTTCCGGCCATTTCCTGCCCGACTCCGCCTATTCGACCATCTTACTATCCCAACGCTATTGGCGAAAGCTCAATAACGGCAAAAAGAACAAGCTGGAGCGAAGCTACGGCATCTCGCAGGAAAGTTATACCCGTTTCAAGAACGGATTGAAAGAAGGCAGCTATTCCGCCGCCCTGCAGTCTGGAAAAAGCGCAGCTGTTGAGCGTTTCCTGGAAACCTTCAAACCCATTCCGCCCAAACTCCAGATGCCGGCGTACCAGGCCAGGAATCAGTTTTTCCTGGAAGAAATGCACCGCAAGCCCGCTTATTCGAAAATCAAAGCCTTCTATGACAAGAACAAGGACAATATCGCCCGGTATAACGACGATTTGGTCCGGGACTATGAAGAAACCCTGGCCCTGGCCTACTTCATGGAAAAAGACACGACCGATGTATTCGTCGTATTGTCCTTTGTGAAGGACCACCCTGATTTGCTGCCGGTGCTGGATAAGTATCTGGCAGGTGCTATGCCGAACGCTTCCTTTATGGCGTTTGTGGAAAGCGCACTGAAAGGCATGGATACGGCCAAGATCCCGATGACTGCCCGCGAGATTTTCAGGAAATACGCCGCCAGCGGCCGGAAAGAAGATTTCAACCATTTTTTCGGCCAATTCGGAGAATACATGGATTCGAGCTGGTACAACAACGAACTGGCGTTGCTCCGGCAGGCGCCCGCAGATGAGGATATCCTTTCGGGCAACAACCGGGCCGCCTGGGAGAGTTATGTAAAAGCCGCAGCGCCCCGTTACCATGCCTGGGAAGTTTTGATGCGTTTGCTCGAACCCGATCTGCGCAGCAGGAACTGGGCAGGAGCCCTGGAACAATTGGAGCGGATGGGGTCCTGTTTCGGCGCTGACCATCCCTGGATCGCCAACCTGACGTCCATGCTGAAAGCGCCGGTCCACGGGCTGCACCCCGAGCCCATCGGCACCCATATCAATACCGACCTTGGCGAGTACTCGCCGGTTGTAGCCGCCGACGGCAAGGAGTTGTACTTTTGCCGCCGGGAGAACAAAATCGAGAATATTTACAAAAGCCAGTGGACAGCCAAATCCGGCTGGTCCGTTCCCCAGGGGGTGCAACCCTTCCTGCATCCGCTCAAGAACCAGGCGCCGCTTGCCCTCTCCAGCGACGGAACAACCCTTATCGTATTCGAAGAAGCCCGGGTCAAAGCCAGCATGAAGTCGCCCATAGGCTGGGCCAAACCGCAGCCGCTTTTCGGCGACCTCCAGGCTTCCGAGTGGCAGGGCGGGACGACCCTTTCGCCCGACGGGCAGGCCGTCATCTTCGCCGCCAGACGGCTCGACCGCGTCGGCTTCGACCTGGATGACAATATCGACCTGTTCCTTTGCCTCAAACAACCAGACGGACAATGGGGTAAACCCATTAACCTGGGCACCACCATCAACACCCCCTGGACAGAGCGGTCCCCGTTCCTCCATCCGGATATGCGGACCCTGTATTTCAGCTCTTCAGGGCACGGCGGGTTCGGAGGGTTGGATGTCTTCAAAACCACCCGCATCGGGGAAGGGTGGCTGGAATGGTCGGAGCCCGTCAACCTGGGCAAGGAGATCAATACCACCGGCGGCGATTGGGGTTACAAGGTGAGCACTGACGGCAAAACCGCCTATTTTTCAGCGGATGCCGACAACGGCATGGAGGACCTTTTCCAGGTGGATCTGCCCGAAGAAGCCCGACCCGATGCCGTAACGACCATAGCCGGCAAACTCACCGGAACGGACGGCACCCCCATCACCGGCGAGATCGAAGTGGAGGACCTGGAGGCGGCCAAATGGATCGCAACCATCCGGCCGGATCCGGTCACCGGAGAATTTTTCATCACCCTCCCGAAAGGAAAGCTCTACAGCTACACCGTCAAAGCGGAGAACCGGTTCCCGGTCAGTGACAACATCGACCTGAGAGAAAAAACCGACGCCCGGAAAATAACCACGGATATCACGGCGCCAACCATCGAGGAAATGGCCGGCGGAGAGATCACACTCCCCCTGAAAAATGTATTTTTCGACACCGCCAAAGACGAACTCAAGCCGGAATCCTACCCTGAATTGGACCGGATGGCGGGGTTGATCCTGCAGCTCGGGCTGGAGGCCACCCTGAACGGGCATACGGATAATGTCGGCGGACAGGATTATAACAAGGATTTGTCCGAACGAAGGGCCAGGGCCGTCAGGAACTACCTGATCAGCAAAGGCATTGATCCGGGTATGGTGAAATCGGAAGGTTTCGGCTTCAGCAAACCGGTTGCGGAGAACGACACCGAAGACGGCCGCGCTCAAAACAGGCGCGTGGAAATCCGCCTGCGAAAGCTTCAATAATCATCAAGGGTGATGAATCATTAAGGGGCGGACCCACCTTTTTGTGCCATCCGTCAAGTGCAGCCAATACGGTCCGTCGGGTAATCCGGCCAGGTTCAATTCCGCATCAGCGGTCGGATTCAGCACAAAGCCGGAGACCAATGCGCCTCCCGCTGATATGATCACCCCATGCACCTTGCCGGTCGGCGGGTCCTGCCATTTCAACCGGCAGAAACCGGCAGCAGGTTGCGGAAAGACCAAAAGCCCTTCGCTCCCGGCTTCAGGTGAGCGGGTTGCGCTGACCTCAGGCGTGATCTCCAACCTGACCATGGCGGCCACATCAGCGCCAAAACCGCCCAGGAACCATTTGCCGTTCCGGACAACCGTGGCGATATCGTAATACTGGCGCCGGACCGAATAAGGAATAAACAAATCATCCGTAAGGGTAAGGGAAACAATGTAATCTGATCCGGCCTGAAGGGAAATGCCGGGTTCGTTGTCGTCAAAATTATAGAGCGGGGCCGTAAACAGGTCGTAACTTGCGTCGCCGGAATGAAACGTGTACTCACCGTAGCCCACCGGAAACAGGTCGCCGTCGGTGAAATCGGACGGATCATCATCCGGAATTACCTGGTAGACATGCAATCCGACCGTCTTCCCGATATGAGCATTATCTACGGATGCGATTGAAAAAACACCTTCTGCCCCCCGGAATCCACTTGTTTTTATATGATAATAATTCCCAACCTCCCAGAAGGGATCGGCCAGCCCGGGCGGTTGTATGGCATCTACAAGGGTGCCGTTGTCCACGCTGTACAATGCCTCGGTCACCACGAACTGGAACTGTAGCCGGTTGTCCGGCGGCCAGAGTTCTTCCTGGTCCTGACTGACGGAATAAATGGTCTTGTAAATGCCTCGCCGGTCCGGCAGGAATTTACTGTCCCAAAAGACAGTATCCTGCTGGCCGGGCGCCAGATCGGGGATCTGCTCCGACAGATCAAACAGCAAAGTATCGTTTCTCAATACCCGGACTTCCACCGCTACGCCGGTCTGGACCGTTTTGCCCGCATTGCCGGCCACGACGGCAAAGAATACGGAATCCGCTTGCGAGACCGGGGTAGCATACGCTGTCGGTATGGCGCCTTCATCCAGGAAAAGGTCGTTTGCCGGCCGGGGTTCCTCATCGAACAGGGCCAGATCATCCAGTTTCCAGAAATATTCAAAATTGCCGATCCATTTGAATTGCAGGTATACTGCGGGTTGGTTTGCCGCTTCCGGAATAGGCACAAAAACGTTCTCAACCGGGACCTCAAAAGCAAACCGCTTGGTAGACAGCAGCACCTGGTGGAATTGGAAGTCCACCCCATCGGTACTGACCCCGACCTCCGCAACGGCGTCTTCCTCCGAGTAATACAGGTATTGATTTTGAAACGCTACATAGACCTGATCGTGCCCCGAACAATCGATGGGAGGGGTGGTCAGCGTAACGGCATGCGGATGAGGGCCGTTCAGATCTGAATTGAAAACCATGAATCCATTACCGGCTGTCGAGGCCTCGAAAGCCACCTGCCCAAGCATCGGCAGAGCCGGGTGATTGTCCCATTTCCAGGTTTCGGAGCCTTCGTTCTGACCGCCCAGTTGCCAATTGGCTGCAATGGCGGTCTGGCTGGAAAAATCTTCCTGCCAAAAAGGTGTCTGGCCGAAACCTGCAGCCGGCAAAAGGGCCGCAAAGGCATAAAGCCGCAAATTCAAACGGGGCGCCCTACCCTGCCGCTGTTTCGCGCTGTCTAAGTTGTTCCAACTTGGCCTGGAAGACCGGATTGTCATGATTTCCTGAGAATTTGCCGGTAAAGTTAATCCGGCTCTTCCTGAAAAAAGAAAATCAGGCGCGCCATGCAGCAGGTTTGTCACCGATTAAACGGATTTGGTTTAAAGTATCCGGCTTTTCGATTTCCTGTGTTCAAATCCGCACAGTTCTTGTCCGATTATGAACGATTTGTCAATCCCAAAAAACAACCGGCGGCCAGGCGCGTCGATACGTTCATTTGGAGAAATCCCATGCCGACTCAAGGGTCATTTTTATAAAATACTATAAATCAACACCTTAAATGAAAAACCATGCCGTATCCTGATGATCGGCGCCTATTTTTGATTCCATGGAAGAGCGTTTGATTGCCGGAAACCATTTCATGGCATAAAACTTGACCTTCTTTTCACCGGTACCAATCTTTTTCCACATGCTGAAGAACTACTTCATGATCGCCTGGCGCAACCTATGGAAGGAAAAGCGCTATTCCATGATCAATATTACCGGCTTGAGCGTCGGGATCGCCGTATTTGTGTTGCTGTCCCTGTATGTAACGGACGAATGGTCCTTCGACCGGTTCCATACCAAAAGCGACCGGATCTACCGCGCCTGGGTGAAGGAGCACTTCAAAGGCGATGTCTTTTTCAATACGGTCACACCGATCCCATTGGGTGTTGAATTGAAAAATAACTTCCCGGAAGTCGAACAGGCAGCCAGGTATATCACGGCAGGCACCATGGTTAAAAAAGAGGCGTTTTCCGAAATGGAAACGGTTCACATGGCTGATCCCGCTTTTTTCAAGATATTCGACTTTCCGCTGGTCAGAGGCCGGGTCGAAAACCTGTTCAATGACCTGAGAACAGTGGTGTTGACCGAGGAGATGGGGCAGAAATACTTCGGGGACCCCTACCCTATGGGAAAAACCATCTCCCTGCAAATGGACGGCGAGTGGCAGGAGTTTACCGTAAAGGGCATCATTGCGGACGCGCCGGACAATTCAAGTATCCAATACGATTTCATCATCCCGTTCGACAATACCAAGACCCTATTCCGGGAAGGGGCCTTTACCTGCTGGACCTGCGTGTTCGGTGAAACCTATATCCTGCTGAACGAACAGAACGACCTGGCGTCATTCAATGCGAAGATTGCCGGATTTATGGATAAAAAGGTGGCGGAGATCTACAAACCAGGCGAATACGAAGTGGGGCTGCAGCCGTTGGCCGACATCCACCTCGATAACGATTTTCCGCCGGGGGTCGTGCCTGTCAGCGACGGCAAATACCCCTATATCCTCGGCGGTATCGCCTTGCTGATCCTTTTGCTGGCCGGCATCAACTTTACCACGCTGGCCATCGGCCGGTCGGTATCCCGGTCGAAAGAGGTAGGCGTGCGCAAGGTTGCCGGCGCTACCCGCCCCCAATTGATGGGCCAATTCTGGAGCGAAGCCGTACTGACCTCCGCGGTAGCCGTCATTTTCGGGGTATTGCTGGCTATGGCCGTTATGCCCTATTTCAACCAATTGGCTGACAAGCAGCTCCATATCCGTTTTACCCCCCTGACCATTGCCGGTTTAGCGGGTTTGGCGGCTGTTACCGGGCTTTTGTCCGGCATTTACCCTTCATTGGTGCTTTCGTCATTTTCTCCGTTACAATCCATCCGGGGTACGCTCGGCGGCAAGATCCGGGACAAACAAGTGGTCCTGAAAGGACTGGTGGGATTTCAGTTTGTGCTGTCCATCATCCTGATCGTCAGCACCCTGGCCATGAACCAGCAGATCAGGTATATCCAGAACAAAAACCTGGGATATAACCGAGACCAGGTGCTGATCGTACCGTACAACAATTCCGGCCTTCGGCTGAGCGAGCTGTATGCGGAAGGGATCAACAAATCCGAACTGTTGCGAAGCGAGTTGACGGGTGCGGACGGCGTGACGGGGATTGCGGTATCAACCCATACCTTCGGCACGCAGGGCTGGGCCAATGTCGGGTATACCGAAAAGTCGTCCGACAAATTCCGGAGCTTCAACATACTCGGCGCAGATGAGCATTTCATACCGATGATGGGGCTTGAGTTGCTGGACGGCCGCAATTTCTCCAAGGACCAGGGTACCGACAAAAGAGGCGTCATCATCAACGAAGCTTATGCCAAAGCTTTCGGGTTTGACCAACCGGTCGGCAAGCAGCTCCAGGAACCCTATCAGGATTACAAGATCATCGGGCTGGCCAGGGATTTCAACTTCGCTTCGCTCCACCAGGCCATTGACCCGTTGGTGATCGCGCTTGATCCTATCGGGATCTTCCAGGCTTCCAGCGACCAGTCGTTCGGGGATTCCCCCAATCCGAAAATCTCCTTCAAGATTGAAGCCGGGAAGGTTCAGGATGCCATCCATGCCCTGGAAGGGGTTTGGCCAAAAATCGCGGGCGACCAGCCCTTCAGTTTTACCTTCATGGATGAAAACATCGACAACCAGTACAGGGCCGAGATGCGGTTGGGGCAGCTGGTCAGCCTGGCTACCCTGCTGGCTATCTTTATTGCTTGTCTGGGGCTGTTCGGGATTGCAGCGCTGTCCATTTCCAGGCGTGTCAAAGAAATCGGCGTCAGAAAGGTCCTGGGCGCATCGGTACCCGATATCGTGCTGATGCTGAACCGGCGTTTTGCCGTGTTGGTCGGGATTGCGGCCCTCATTGCCACTCCCGCAGCCTGGTACTTCATGGACGGCTGGCTGGCCGATTTTGCTTTCAGGATCAGGCTGTCCCCCTGGTTGTTCATTGCCGGCGCTTTGGGTGCGGTAGCGGTAGCCGTGCTGACCGTAAGCCTTCAATCGGTGCGCGCAGCGCGGTCCAATCCGGTGGATGCGATCCGGACGGAGTAAGCGCCTGTCCTAAAGCACAGCGGAGCCCCGTGGGTTTTCGTTTAACCGTCGGCCTTGTTACTGAAAAAGGTTCTAACGGCTTCCAACTGGCCCTGGCTGCCCAGGATGATAAAACTGGAGCCCGGCACAAAAACCGTATCCGGATCCGGGTTGACCAGGTATCGGCCCATCGGGTTTTTGAACCCGATGATATTGGCGCCGGTCTCGCGGCGCAGGTGCAAATCGGCGATGCTGCGGCCATGCCATTTGGCGGGCACTGAATCGTAAGCGATTTCCTCAAATCCGATGTCGGATTGGTACTCGTTGGTAATGAAGCTGAAAAACTCCACTGCTCCGGGTTTGCTGACTAGGGTAGCCATATAAAAGCCGCCGATCTGCTCGGGCATGACCACATGATTGGCGCCGGCCTTGAAGAGTTTTTTCTGGGATTTGGGATCCTTGGCCCGGCTGATGATCTTGATGCGGGGATTGAGCTGCCTGGCGGAAAGGACGATGAACAGATTGTCCGAATCATCGGGCAGGGCTGAGATGATGGCTTTTGCCCGGCCGATCCCGGCTTCGACAAGTGCTTCATCGTGTGTAGCATCCTCCTGGATGTACAAGGTCTTTTCGTCACCTTTTCTAAGCAGGTCAATCTTGGATTCGTCTTGTTCTATGATCACGAAAGGCAGGCCGTGGTCATAGAAATGCTGAGAGATCTCCTTGCCGTACCGGCCGTAACCGCACAGGATGATATGGTCCTGCATTTTGGAAATTTGTTTTTCGATCATCAGGTGGTGGAGGTTTTTAAAAAATTCACCCTGGATGATATAATATGAAAAAACGGCCAGGATGTAGGAAATGATCCCGATGTTGAGCAGGATGAGCCCGGAGGTAAAGATACGACCACCGGGGCTTAGCGGATGAACTTCCGTGAACCCAACCGTCGAAATGGTTATGATGGTCATGTAGAAAGCATCCAGCAGATTGTATTGTTCCAGGGCTGAAAACCCCACGATGCCGAACGCGAGGTCGCCGATCAGCAGCCAAAGGGCCAGCCTCAGGCTCAGGAAATTTTTCGGCAGGGCGAACCTGTTACCCGATTTCCACCCACCGTTCAGATTTCTCAGCATACTGAATTAAGATTAACAATATCCGGTCGTACGGAATCGGGGGAAAATTTAGCGGCTTTTTTACAGTTTCCCGCCT
>WBZL01002906.1_pt2 | contig 15565 bp, 12 predicted proteins | sample 5204291 | NCBI WGS metagenome assembly WBZL01 (sample SAMN12344345, study PRJNA552823) | activated sludge metagenome | biome: Activated sludge suspended growth; feature: Nitrification reactor; material: Wastewater; isolation source: activated sludge from nitrification reactor of wastewater...
GTCTGCCAGCGCGAGACGGTGCTCGCCTGACCCTTCTTCGTTCCAGGAGAGCGCAGCATGGAAACCGCCAACAGCCCAACACCGGCCCGCGTGCTCGTCGTCGACACCACCCTGCGCGACGGCGAGCAATCCCCCGGCGCCAGCCTGACGAGCGACGAGAAGCTGATGCTCGCCCACCAGCTCGCCGCCCTTGGCGTCGACGTGATCGAGGCGGGATTTCCCGCCGCAAGCCCCGACGATCTCGCCGCCGTCGAGCGCATCGCCCGTGAGGTCGGCGGCGAAGGCAGCCCGGTGATCACCGGCCTCGCCCGCACCTCGCGCCGCGACCTCGAGCTCGCCTGGGAGGCCGTGCGGCCCGCCGCCCGGCCCCGCCTCCACACCTTCATCTCCACCTCCGACCTGCACATGGCCAAGAAGCTGGGGATGGACCGCGCCCAGGTGCTCGCCGCCGTGCGCTCGATGGTGGGCCTGGCTGCCGAGCTCTGCCCAGACGTCGAGTTCAGCCCCGAAGACGCCACCCGCTCCGAGCCGGCCTTTCTCGTCGAGGTGTTGTCGGCAGCGGTCGCGGCCGGCGCGACGACGCTCAACCTCCCCGACACCGTGGGCTACGCCGTGCCGGCGGAGTACGCGGCCCTCGTCGCGCGGCTGCGCCGCGAGACCGCCGGTGGCGAGCGGGTGGTGTGGTCCGTCCACTGCCACGACGACCTCGGCCTCGCCACCGCCAACACGCTCGCCGGGGTCGCCGCCGGGGCCCGCCAGGTCGAGGTGACGATCAACGGCATCGGCGAACGGGCCGGCAACGCCAGCCTCGAAGAGGTGGTGATGGCGCTCCACACCCGGGCCCGCCACTACCAGCTCGCGACCGGCATCCGCAGCGAGGAGCTCACCCCCACGAGCCGCCTCGTCGCCGCCCTGACCGGCCTCGCCGTCGCCCCCAACAAGGCGGTGGTGGGAGAGAATGCGTTCGCCCACGAGGCGGGGATCCACCAGGACGGCATGCTCAAGGACCACCGCACCTACGAGATCATGACGCCGGCTTCCGTTGGCCAGGCGGGGACTCGCCTGGTGCTCGGCAAGCACAGCGGCCGCCATGCCCTGCGCCAGCGGCTCGCCGAGCTGGGCCTGCCGCTTGCGGGCGCCGCCCTCGACACCGCCTTCGCGCGCTTCAAGGCCCTGGCCGATCGACAGAAGGTGATCGCCGATGCCGACCTCCTCGCCCTGCTCGCACCCGGAGAGCGCCATGCCCGCACCGCCCGAGGCCCCGCCGTCCGAGGCACCGCCCTTCGAGGCACCACCGCCGCGGCCGCGCACGCTCCTCGAGAAGCTGTGGACGAGCCACGAGGTGCCCGCCGGCACGGCCGAGGAGCCGGCCATCCTCTACGTCGACCTCCACCTGTTGCACGAGGTGACCTCGCCCCAGGCCTTCGCCGAGCTGGCCGCCCGCGGCCTGCCGGTGCGCCGCCCCGAGCGCTGCCTGGCGACGATGGACCACTCGACGCCGACCCGCCCCGGCAGCAGCCTCGCCACCCTGATGGCGAGCGACCCCCGCGGCGCCGCGCAGCTCGCCACGCTGGCCGCCAACTGCGCCCGCCACGGCATCCCGCTCTTCCCGCTGGGCAGCCCGCACCAGGGCATCGTCCACGTGATGGGGCCGGAGCTCGGGGCCACCCAGCCGGGGATGACCATCGTCTGCGGCGACAGCCACACCAGCACCCACGGTGCCTTCGGTGCCCTTGCCTTCGGCATCGGCACCAGCGAGGTGGCGCACGTGCTGGCCAGCCAATGCCTGCTGCAGCAGCGGCCGAAGAGCTTCGCCGTGCGGTGGCGGGGCACACGGCCGCCGGGGGTCACCGCCAAGGACATGGTCCTCGACCTGATCGCCCGCTGCGGGGTCGACGCCGGCACCGGCCACGTCTTCGAGTACGGCGGCGAGGCGGTCGACGCCCTCTCGATGGAAGAGCGGATGACGATCTGCAACATGTCGATCGAGGCGGGAGCACGCGCCGGGCTGATCGCCCCCGACGAAACGACCTTCGCCTATCTCGCGGGCCGGCCCCTCGCTCCCGCCGGGGCGGACTGGGAGCGGGCCCTCGAGCGCTGGCGGCAGCTGCCGAGCGACCCCGGGGCCGTCCACGACCGCGAGGAGACGATCGATGCCGCGCGCCTCGCCCCGATGATCACCTACGGCACCAACCCCGGGATGGGGATCCCGATCGATGGCAGGGTTCCCGCGGCCCACGAGCTGCCAACCGCGGCCCGGCCGGCCTTCGCCAGGGCCCTCGCCTACATGCGCCTCGACGAGGGCGAGGAGGTCCGCGGCAAGCGCCTCGACGTGGTCTTCCTCGGTAGCTGCACCAACTCCCGGCTCTCGGACCTGCGGGCGGCGGCGGCGCTCCTCGCCGGCAAGAGGATCGCGCCCCACCTGCGCATGCTGGTGGTCCCGGGCTCGGAGCCGGTGCGCCGCCAGGCCGAGGCCGAGGGGCTCGCCGAGATCTTCCGCGCCGCCGGCGCCGAGTGGCGGCAGGCCGGCTGCTCCATGTGCCTGGCGATGAACGAAGACCGCCTGGCCCCCGGCGAGCTCGCCCTCTCGACCTCCAACCGCAACTTCGAGGGCCGCCAGGGCCCCGGCGGCCGGACCTTCCTCGCCAGCCCCTTGACCGCCGCCGCGAGCGCCCTCGCCGGCGCGGTGGCCGATCCCCGGGAGCTCCTCGCATGAGCCACGCCTTCGACCGCTTGCGGAGCCGCCTCGTGCCGCTCCTCACCCCCAACGTCGACACCGACCAGGTGATCCCCGCCCGCTACCTCAAGGGCACGGACAAGGCCGGCCTCGGAGCCGGCCTCTTCGCCGGCTGGCGCTACGACGCCGACGGCCGGCCGCGGCCCGACTTCCCCCTGAACCAGGCACGCTTCGCCGGCGCTCGGGTGCTGGTGGCCGGCGACAACTTCGGCTGCGGCAGCTCGCGCGAGCACGCCGCCTGGGCCCTCGTCGACCACGGCTTCCGGGCCGTGGTGAGCCCGCGCTGCGCTGACATCTTCCGCGCCAACGCCCTCAAGAACGGCCTCCTGCCCGTCGAGCTGCCAGCCGCCGTCTGCGCCGACCTCGCGGCGCTCGCCGAACGCGACCCGGCGTGCGAGATCGTGATCGACCTCGAAGCCCAGCACGTCACGCTGCCTGGCGGCCAGGACGTGCCCTTCGCGATCGACCCGTTCGCGCGCCGGTGCCTGCTGCAGGGGGTCGATCACCTGGGCTTCCTGCTCGCCGAGGCGGCGGCGATCGCCGCCTACGAGGCACGCGGCGCCTACCCCCTCGATACCCGGCGGGCGCCGGCGGCGAGCTTGCCGGACGAGGCGGTGCCATGAAGGCGCGGATCACCCTGCTGCCGGGCGACGGCATCGGCGTCGAGGTGCTGGCCGCGGCGCGGCGGGTGCTCGCCGCCGTGGCGGCGGCGGGCGACCATCACTTCGAGCTCACCGAGGAGCTCATCGGTGGGGCTGCGATCGACGCCACGGGCGAGGCCCTGCCGGCGCGCACCCTCGCCGCCTGCCGGGACAGCGACGCCGTGCTGCTGGGCGCCGTCGGCGGGCCCCGCTGGGCCGACCCGTCGCTTGCCGTGCGGCCGGAGCAGGGCCTCCTCGCCCTGCGCAGCGAGCTGTCGCTGTTCGCCAACCTGCGACCGGTGCGCCCCTTGCCGGCCTTGGGCGAGCTCTCGCCGCTCAAGGCCGAGCGCCTCGCCGGCGCCGATCTCCTCTTCGTCCGCGAGCTGGCGAGCGGCCTCTACTTCGGCCCTCGTCACGAGCAAGGCGACGGCGACGAGGCCTGGGACACCATGCTCTACCGGGTGGCGGAGGTCGAGCGCATCGCCCGTGTCGCCTTCGCGGCCGCGCGGCAGAGGCGGCGCAAGGTGACCTCGGTCGACAAGGCGAACGTGCTCGCCTCGATGCGCCTCTGGCGGCGCAGCGTCGAGCGGGTGGCGGCCGAGTTTCCCGACGTCCAGCTCGAGCATGCCCTGGTCGACTCCTTCGCCATGCAGCTCATCTCCCGCCCCGCGGCCTACGACGTGGTGCTCGCCGGCAACCTCTTCGGCGACATCCTGACCGACGAGGCGGCCGTCCTCGCCGGCTCGCTGGGCATGCTCCCCTCGGCCTCGCTGGGAGCGGGCACCTTTGGGCTCTACGAGCCCGTTCACGGCTCGGCCCCGGACATCGCCGGCCACGGCCTCGCCAACCCCCTGGGCGCCATCCTCTCGGTGGCACTGCTGCTGCGTCACAGCCTGGGCCTCGCGGCCGAGGCGAGCGCCGTCGAGGCCGCCGTCGAGCGCGCGACCGGCGCCGGCGCCCGCACCGCCGACCTCGCCCGCCCGGGCGAGGCGGTGCTCACCACGGCCGAGATGGGGACCTGCGTGCTGGACGAGCTGGAGCGGACCTAAGCCCGCCGAGGCTGCGGGGTCGACGCCCTGCTGGTGGCGAACCTCCGCAGCGGGCTCGGGCTGGCTGGCGAGGGAGGGTTCTGCTCGTCAGAGGATGCCGCATGCCGGCGGCGAAGGACCGGCGCCAAGGCGCGGAGGGCTTCGTTCACGGCTGCCGAGTCCGGGAAGACATCCACGACCTCTGGGTCGACAACACTGGTTCCTCGCGATAGCAAGCGGCCGTAGCTCCGCGGACCCCCGGCGAGAAGTCGTACTCCGGCCGCATGGTGTCGCGGTCGGCCGGCTGGGCATGGGTGCTAGGAGATGTCCTCTTCATTCGGCCCGAGCGTGATCGGGATCCCGCAGAAGCAGGGAGAGACGGTCACCAAAGACCGTCGTCGCCTCCTCCAAGGAGACCCCGTGTTTGCGTTCATGGAGAGTCGCCTTCTGAGGGTCTCATTCGAAGTGGTAACCCACAGAACTGCGGCGATCAGCCCGTCGCCAGGCCCGCCGCGGCAGGTTCTACCGCCACCTCCCGCCGTCCCAGCAAACCCTGGCGGACCAGCAGCTCGGCGTTGAGGAGGGCACCGCCAGCGGCACCGCGCACGGTGTTGTGGACGAGCGCGACGAAGCGGAAGTCGAGCACTCCGCAGGGCCGCAGGTGACCCACCGAGACGCTCATCCCGTCGCCCAGGCCGGCATGCAGCCGGGGCTGCGGCGCCGCCTCACTGTCGTGGAAGACGACGGGCGAGGCGGGCGCCGAGGGCAGGCCGAGGCCGGCGAGGGGCTGGCCGAAGCCGCGGAAGGCGGCCGCGACCTCGGCGAGCGAAACCCGGCTCGCCAGCTTGACGGCGATCGACAGCAGGTGACCGTCGAGCACCGGCACGCGGTTCACCTGCGCCGACAGGCCAAAGCCGGCCGGCTCGATGCCGGCAGGCCCCAGCCGGCCGAAGACCTTGCGCGGCTCGCTCTCGAGCTTCGCCTCCTCGCCGCCGATGGTAGGGATCACGTTGCCGAGGATGTCGAGCGAGGGCACGCCGGGGTAGCCGGCCCCCGACACCGCCTGCAGCGTGGTGACGAGCACCTCCTGCAGCCCGAAGGCGTCGACCAGCGGCTTGAGGGCGAGCACCAGGCCCACCACCGAGCAGTTCGGGTTGGTGACGATCATCCCCCTGCCGCCTCCCCAGCTCTGGCGGCCGACGAGAGCGCTGTGCTCGGCGTTGACCTCGGGCACCAGCAGGGGCACCGCCGGGTCGAGGCGGAAGGCGCCGGCGTTCGACACCACCGGGACGCCGGCGGCGGCGAGCCGCGGCTCAGCCTCAGCGGCGGTCGTGGCGTCGAGGCCCGAGAAGGCCAGGTCACAGGGCAGGTCCGACCCGACGGGCACCACCGCGCGCCGCGCCAGGTCCGCCGGCAACGCAACCGGCTCGAGCCAGTGCACCACCTCACCGTAGGGCCGGCCGGCAGAACGCTCGGAGGCGGCGAGGGCACTGATCTCGAACCAGGGATGGGCGGCGAGCAGACGGACGAGCTTCTGCCCCACGGCGCCGGTGGCGCCGAGGACGGCCGCCCGCAGCCGGGGCACCGGCGTCGAGGCGCTAGGGATGGGCATGGTTCACCTCCAGCTGGGGCGCCGGCACAGCGGCCGGCCGACGACGGCTGAGAACGAGCTGCTGGTGGAACACCACCACGGTGCGGGCGAGCTCGCCAGCTGGCACGAGCCCGAGGAGGGTGCCCGCCGCAGGGCCCGGCCCCAGCACCTCGGGGAGCACTCCGGCCGCTGCGAGCGCCAGCCCGAGCGCGGCCACCTCTCCGGCACCGGGACGCCAGCCCCGGCCGACGGCGGCCACCAGGGCGAAGCCGTCGCGGCGGCCGAACGGGCCAGCGGGCGTCCCAGCGGCCGGGAGCTCGGCTTCCAGACGATCGGCCAGCTCGGGCGGCGCGGCGAGAAGCGACGACGACGGCCCCAGCCGGTAGAGCGGCGCCAGCTCGGCGGCACGACCGGTGAACCAGCGGTCGAACCAGCCGGACCGGCCGCCGGGCGCCAGCAGGCTGACCCGCGGCAGCGCGGCGACCGCCCGCGCGCCGCCGCCGCCGGTGCTCCCGTCTTCCGCTGGCAGCGCGGCCGAGCGAACCCAGGTCCCGTGGTCCGCCGGTCGCCAGGTGTTGCGTATCCAGAGCGGGATCGCCCCCTCGACGAGCGGCTGGACCACCTTGCGGTGCAGCACCTTGGCGCCGTAGTACGCGAGCTCCGCGGCCTCGTCGTAGCTCAGCTCGGCAAGCCGCCGGGCCCCCGGCAGCAGCTTGGGATCAGCGCTCAGGAGGCCGTCGACGTCGGTCCAGATCTCCACCCGCTCGGCCGCGAGCGCCGCGCCGAGAAGCGCTGCCGAATAGTCCGAGCCACCACGGCCGAGAGTCGTCGTCCGACCCGTACCGTCGGCGGCGAGAAAGCCCGGAACCACCGCCACAGCGCCGCCAGGAAGCGGCAGGCGGGCGAGGACCTGCCGCCGGCTGCGCGCGAGGTCGACCGTCGCCTCGCCGAAGCAAGAGTCCGTGCGGATCAGTGCACCGGCATCGACACCGCGAGCCGCGATCCCGCGGCGCGTTAGCCCGGCGACGAAGACCGGCACTGCCAGGCGCTCGCCCGTGGCCAGTACCCGGTCACGCGCGGCCGGCGCCACCGCCCCCGCCGCGACGACACCTTCGAGGGCCTGGTAGAGCCGTGCCAGCTCCCGGTCGAGCTTCGCCTCGGCGGCTTCCACCCCGGCGCGCCCGGCCACCTGCCAGAGAAGCGCCCGGTGCCGCTGGCGTAGGCCGGAGAGCCAGGGGCGGAAGAACGGTTGACCGCCGGCGGCCCAGCTGAGGGCCAGTTCCAGTTGATCGGTGACGCCGGCGAGGGCGGAGACCACCACCACGAGCGGCGCCTCGCGGCTCGCCGCCGCCGCGATCGCCAGGGCCGAGGCCAGCGGCTCGGCGCTCCCCACCGAGGTGCCGCCGAACTTGAGGACGCGCGGCCTCATCGCGCACCTCCCGCCACCGCCCGCAGCCGGGGCCACACAGCGACCTCCGCGAGACCCTGGTCGCAGCGCTCGCGGAACCGGTGCAGCCGTGCGGCCAGCTCGGGCAGGGCGATCAAGAAGGCGTCATGCCCCTCGTCGGAATCGAGGACGGCGAGCTCCCCCCGCGGCAGCTCGCGAGCGAGCTCGGCCTGCTCCTCCGGCGGGTAGAGCACGTCCGAGCGGCTGGCGACGACCAGCACCGGCAGGTCGAGGCTGGCGAGGGCCGCCGGCAAGCCGCCGCGGCCGCGACCGAGGTCATGGCTGTCCATCACCCGGGTAAGCGCCACATAGCTGTTGGCGTCGAAGCGGCCGACCAGCTTGGCACCCTGGTGGGCGAGGTAGCCCTCGATCGCGAAGCCGCCGCCCGGGCGGACCGTGCGGCCGAAGCGACGCTCGAGGCTCGCCCGGCTGCGGTAGCTCAGCATGGCGATCTGCCGGGCCGCGGCGAGGCCGGCCGCGGGGGGCGCCGCGGGGTTGTAGCGCCCGCCCCGCCAACCGGGATCTGCGTAGATCGCCTGGCGCTGCGCCTCCGAAAAGCCGATGCACCAGGCCGAGTGGCGAGCCGAGGTCGAGATCACGGCGATCGCCGCCACCGTCTCCGGGGCGAGCGCCGCCCACTCCAGGGCCTGCATGCCGCCGAGCGAGCCGCCGAGCACCAGGCGGATGCGCCGCACGCCGAGGGCGGCGAGCAGCCGCTGCTGCACGGCCACCAGATCGCGAACGGTGAGGGCGGGGAAGTCCGGCCCCCACGCCGCGCTGTTGCCCGGCCGCGCAGCGAGCGGCCCGGTGGTGCCGTAGCAGCCACCGAGGACGTTGCTCGCGACGACGAAGTCCCGCTCCGGGTCGAGGACGCGACCGGGGCCGAGGAGCGGCCCCCACCAGGCATCGACGTCCGCCGAGCCGGTGAGCGCGTGGCAGACCACCACGGCATTGGCGCCCGCGGCGTCGAGCTGGCCCCAGGTGCGGTAGGCCACCTCGACGTCGGCGAGACGGGTCCCGCACTCCAGCCCCAGCGGCTCGGCGAGACGGAGCGAGCGTGTCTCCGGGGAGACCGCTGCCGCCGTCCTCATGCCGCCACTTCGACGCCGACCGCCCGGAAGGCGCGCGCGAAGTCCTCCTGGATGTCGTCGATGTGCTCGATCCCCACCGAGACGCGGACGAGCTCCGGCACCACCCCGGCCTGGCGCTGCTCAGCGGCTGAGAGCTGCTGGTGCGTGGTCGAGGAGGGGTGGATCACCAGCGTCTTGGCGTCGCCCACGTTGGCCAGGTGGCTCGCCAGCCGGACGTTGTCGATGAAGCGCTTGCCCGCCGCGAGGCCGCCCCGAATGCCGAAGGTGAGGACACCGCCAAAGCCGTGGCGCAGGTAGCGCTTGGCGCGCTCGTGGTAGGGGTGGCCCGGCAGCCCCGGATAGCTCACCCACTCGACGGCCGGCTGGCGTTGCAGCCAATACGCCAGGGCAAGAGCGTTGTCGACGTGGCGCTGGACTCGCAGCGAAAGGGTTTCCAAGCCCTGCAGAAAGAGAAAGGAATTGAACGGCGAGAGCGCCGGACCGAGGTCCCGCAAGCCCTCGACCCGCGCCCGCACGATGAAGGCGATGTTGCCGAACGGCGAGGTGGCGCCGAAGGCCTCGTTGAAATTGAGACCATGATAGCCCGGTGCCGGCGCGGTGAAGCACGGGAACTTGCCGCTGCCCCAATCGAAGCGACCAGCATCGACGATCACACCACCGATCGACGTGCCATGGCCACCGATCCATTTGGTTGCCGAGGCGACGACGATGTCAGCGCCGTGATCGATCGGCCGCGCCAGGTACCCGGCGGCACCGAAAGTGTTGTCGACCACCAACGGGATGCTGTGCGAGTGTGCCAGCTCCGCCAGAGCGGCGAGGTCGGGAATGAAGAAGGCTGGGTTGCCGATCGTCTCGACGTAGATCGCCTTCGTGCGCTCGTCGATCGCCCGCGCGAAGTCGGCCGTGGCGTCACCTCCCACCCACTTGACGTCGATTCCCAGGCGCGGCAGGGTGACCTTGAACTGGTTGTAGGTGCCGCCGTAGAGATAGGAAGTCGAGACGATGTTGTCGCCGCCGCCGGCGAGGGTCGCGATGGCCAAGAACTGCGCCGCCTGGCCGCTCGCCGTGGCCAGGGCCGCGACGCCGCCTTCGAGCGCGGCGATCCGTTTCTCGAAGACGTCGGTCGTGGGGTTCATGATGCGGGTGTAGATGTTGCCGAACTCTTGCAGCGCGAAGAGCCGCGCGCCGTGCGCGGCATCGTCGAAGGTGTAGGAGGTGGTCTGATAGATCGGCACCGCACGGGCGTGGGTGCCGGGGGCCGGCTCCTGGCCGGCATGCACCTGCAGGGTCTCGAAGCGATAGGTGGGCGGCTGGTCGGCGCCGGTAGAAGCTGAGGACGTGGACATCGGGCGATCCCTCCGGGTTCGGGCCCGGCGGCTTCGGGGATCGCGACGATGAGGGTACCGAAAGGGAAGGACCAACAAAAAGGCCCGCTTCGGGATCACCGTCGCGGGCCTTGGAAGTCGCTGAGCTTGGGCTTATGTTGCTGGCACCGGCTCCTGCGCTGCTTGCCCGCGATGGATCATGCAACAAGTGCACATGCACATGCCGGACATCGACATCGCACGCACCGCGGGCGCGAAGGTGGCAGCGGAAGAGGACGGAGCGAAACTCATTGACGAGAGTTTATAGACGAGCCGCTGAGCGTTGTCAAACTGCCGCCCCGGCAGGGCCCGGTGCAGCCCGCTCCTGCTCGGCGAGCCAACCGCCGATGGTCGCAACCAGCGCCGCAAAGTCGTTCGCGACCGGCCGGACCGAGAGCGGCCGGGAAAGCGTCGCAGCCAGGGCCTCGGGAAGCGCGACCTCGCGACCGGTGGCGGCCCGCACCACCGCGGGGAACTTCGCTGGATGGGCGGTCGCCAGCACGACGCCGACCTCGCCTTCGCGGCGCAGCGCGCCGAGCGCGGCCAGGCCGACGGCAGTGTGAGGGTCGGCGAGGTACCCCGACCGCGCGGCGGCCGCCATCGTCGCCAGGGTCTCGGCTTCCGAGACGCTCGTCGCCCGCACCAGCGCCCGCAAGCCGGGATCGCTCGCGAAGAGAGCGTCAATGCGTTCCCAGTTGCTCGGCGCACCGACATCCATGGCGCTCGACGATGTCGCAACGCTCGGCCGCGGCCGGTACTCGCCACCGGCGAGGTGCTCGGGCACCGTGGCGTTGGCATTGGTGGCGGCACCGAAGGCGGCGACGGGGAGGCCGAGCTGGCGGGCGAGCAGGCCGGCCGCCAGGTTGCCGAAGTTGCCGCTCGGCACCGCCAGCAGCAGGGGCCGGCCCCGCGCCGCGGCGGGCAGCCGCGCCACCGCTTCGAAGTAGTAGGGCACCTGGGCCAGCAGGCGGGCGACGTTGATCGAGTTGGCCGAGGTGAGCCGCCAGGCCTCCCGCAACCCAGCCTCGACGAAGCAGGCCTTGACCAGGGCCTGGCAATCGTCGAACGAACCGTCGACCTCAAGGCAGAGCACGTTGCCGCCGAGGGTCGCCATCTGCCGCTCCTGGTGCGCCGAGATCCGGCCGCGGGGGTAGAGCACCACCACGCGTGCCTCCGGCCGCTGCCAGAAGGCGTGCGCCACGGCGGCCCCGGTGTCCCCCGAGGTCGCCGTCAACACCGTGAACGGGCGTTCCCCGCCCCCACCGCCCCTGCGGCAGAGCCAGCCGGCGAGGAAGCGGGCGCCGAAGTCCTTGAAGGCCAGGGTGGGGCCATGGAAGAGCTCGAGGACGAAGGTGCCCGGCGCGACCTCGACCAAGGGCAGGGAAACGTCGAAAGCCCGGCGGACGACTGCCGCGAGCTCTCCGGTGGCGAGCTCTCCGGCCGCGACCTCAGGGCCCACCAGGCGGCCGAGGAGTGCCACCGAGCGGTCGACGAACGGCAGGGCGAGGAGCGCTTCGAGGGCCTCGCCCGTCGCGCGGGCGGCCGGCGCCGCCGGCAGGTAGAGGCCGCCGTCGGGAGCGAGGCCCTGCTCGACGGCCGTGGCGAAGGACACGGCAGGCCCGCCGCGCGTGGAGCGGAAGCTCAAGGGCCTCCCTCCGCGGGCAGCAGGCGCGCCCCTTGGCGATCGAGGCTCGCCCGGCGCGCCGTGCTGTCGAGGCCGGCAGCGGCAAGGGCCGCCACCATCACCGCGCCGATCGCCGCCAACCGCTCCGGCGGCGCCACCGCGAAGAGGGCCGGGCCGGAGCCCGAGAGGCTGCAGCCGAGGGCGCCAGCGGTGAGGGCCGCCGCCTGTGCGGCGCGAAACCCCGGGACCAACGCCGCGCGGTGCTCCTCGATCAGCGGATCGCGGAGGGTGCGGGCGAGGAGGTCGAGATCGCCGGCGTGGAGCGCGTGGACGAGAGCGGAGAGGTTCTCGGCGAAGGCCACGGTGCCGGCCAGCGGTACGGCCGCTGGCAGGACGGCCCGTGCCGCCGCCGTGCGGACCTCGAGCCGCGGGCTCACCACCACGAAGGCCAACGAGGGCGGAAACGGCAGCTCGACGGCGGCACCACCCGGGACCGTCAAGCGGAGGCCGCCGAGCAGGCTGGGGGCGACGTTGTCGAGATGGACGGCGCCCGAGCAGCAGCCCTCGGTGGCTCCCGCCAGCGCGAGGAGATCGCCGCTCGCGAGGGGTCGCGCGACGAGGGCGTTCAGCGCCACCAGCGTCGCGACGATCGAGCTCGCCGAGGAGCCGAGGCCGCTCGCCACCGGCAGGTTCTTGCTCAGCCGCAACCGCAGGCGGGGCAGCTCCTGCCCCGTGGCGGCCAGCAGCGCCCCGAACCGCCGGTGGGCTTCGAGCACGAGGTTCTCGGCCGGAGGCGGCAGCCGGTCCTGGAACGGGCCGCACGCCTCGCAACTCGGCTCGGCCGCCGCCAGGTCGACCCTGGCCTCGACGACATCGCCCCAGAGCTCGCCCGCGGGGCCGGCCAGGGCGGCCCCCAGGAGATCGAAGCCGGCCGCGAAGTTACCGATGCTCGCCGGCGCGTAGGCGCGCACTCGGGTGCGCTGCTCGCCGGCGGCGTGGCTCGTGCTCGTCACTGCGCCGCTCTCCTCGCCAGGCGGCCGGCCCCGGCCACGACGGCGAGGCCCCGCCTCCTTTTCGCGGCCGAGCGTAGAGCCCGCCCCAGGGCCTGTCAATGCGTGCGGCCGGGCTCGCGGCCGGCTGGTAGACTGCCGGCGCCCCACTCCCGGTGGCGGCCCCTTGCCTGGAGCCCCGATGCCGTCTGAGACGCAGTTTCCTCTCCTCCGCCATACCCTGCCCAACGGCTTGCGGTTGGTGTTGCAGCCCGATCGTTCGCTGCCCTTGGTTGCCGTCAACCTCTGGTACCACGTCGGCTCGAAGAACGAGCAGCCCGGCCACACCGGCCTCGCCCACCTCTTCGAGCACATGCTCTTCCAGGGCAGCCAGCACGTCGGTACCAACGATCACTTCGGCCACCTGCAGAAGGTGGGGGGGATCGCCAACGGCTCGACCTCCAAGGATCGCACCAACTACTACGAGACGCTGCCTTCGAGCTACCTCGACTTGGCGCTCTGGCTGGAGTCCGACCGCATGGGTTTCCTGCTGCCGGCGCTCTCGGCCGAGAAGCTGGAGAACCAGCGACAGGTGGTGGCCAACGAGCGCCTGCAGCGGGTGGACAACCAGCCGTATGGCCGCGCCAGCGAGCGGGTCTTCGAGCTGCTCTTCCCTGGCGAGCATCCCTACCGCTGGCCGGTGATCGGCTACATGCCGGACATCCAGGGCGCCACCTTGGAGGAGGTCGCCGGCTTCTTCGCGACCTACTACCGGCCGAACAACGCCGTCCTGACCCTCGCCGGCGACCTCGACCCCGAGGCGGCCCTGGCAAGCGTCGAGCGCTACTTCGGCGAGCTGCCGGCCGGTGAGCTACCGGCCAGCCCCCGCCCGCAGCCGCAGCCGGCCGTGGCGGTGCGCGAGGAGCTGGAAGACGACGTCGCGCTGCCGCGGGTGTGGGTCGCCTGCCGGATCCCGCCCTACGGCCAGCGCCCGTGGTACGCCGCCGACCTGCTGTCGAGCGCCCTCGGTGACGGCAAGGCGAGCCCCCTCTACCAGGACCTCGTCTACGACCGCCAGATCGCCCAGAGCGTCGGCGCCTTCGTCTACGAGTACGAGCTCAGTGGGATCTTCCTGGTGGTGGCGACGGGGCGCCAGGGCCAATCGGCGAGAGAGCTCGAGGCGGCGATCGCCGGCCACCTGGACCGGCTCGCCGTGGCGCCACCGGCGGCCGCCGACCTCGCGCGCGCCCGCAGCCGCCTGCAGTCGAGCTTCTTCGATCAGCTGCAGAGCCTGGACGGCCGCGCCGACCTGCTTGCGCAGTGGACCACCTACTTCGACGATCCCACCCGGCTCTACGAGGAGGACAGGCGGCACGCCGACCTCGAACCGGAGGAGCTCTGTGCCCTCGCCCAGGGCTACCTCGCCGCCGAGCAGCGGGTGGTGCTGGCGGCGGTGCCGCGGAGGGCGGCATGAGCCCCCTCGCGACCCTCGACCGCTCGCGGCCCCCGGCGGCAGCACCGTTGCGCGACTTCAGCTTTCCGGCCTTCGAGCGACGTCGCCTCGGCAACGGCCTCGAGCTGTTGCTGCTGCCGAGCGACCGGGTGCCGATGACCTACCTCGACCTCGTCTTCGCCGGCGGCTCCGAGCACGAGCTCGCCGCCCACGCCGGTCTCGCGCTGCTGACGGCCGGGCTGCTGACCGAGGGCACCACGACGCGCAGCGCACCCGTGATCGCCGGCGAGCTCGAGGGCCTGGGCGCGGGCTACGGCAGCGCCGCCGCCTGGGACTCGGCCTCGCTCTGGCTCAAGCTGCCGTCCCGTCACCATGAGACCGGCCTCGCGCTGCTGCTCGAGATGGCGTCCGAGCCGAGCTTTGCCGCCGCCGAGATCGAGCGCCTGCGCCAGCAGCGCCTGACCGAGCTGGTGCGCCGACGCGACCAGCCAGGGACCCAGGCTGACCTGCTGCTGATCCGCGGCATCTTCGGCGAGCACCCCTACGGGCGCTCGATCCTCGGTGACCGAACGCGCGTCGAAGCGCTCGACCGCGCGGCGGTCGCCGACTTCTACGCCCGGGTGCGACCACCACGCCAGGCCACCCTGATCGCGGTGGGCGACTTCGACGCCGACCGCCTCGGCGCGCTCGCCGAGAGCGCCTTGCCGGGCCACATGGCCTCCGCTGCGGTGACCCCGCTCGTGGCAGCGGCCGGCGGTGAGCAGCGCCAGGTCTGGGTGCTGGACCGTCCGGGGGCGCCGCAGGCCGAGCTGCGCTTCGGGTGCCGGGGCGTCTCGCGCTTCCATCCCGACCTGCCGTCCCTGCGGGTGCTCAACACGCTCTTCGGTGGCAAGTTCACCAGCCGGCTGAACCTCAACCTCCGCGAGCGCCAGGGCTTCACCTACGGTGTGACGAGCGCCTTCTCTCCGCGGCGCGTACCCGGACCGTTCACCATCAGCACGGCGGTCTCCACCGAGAACGTTGGGGCCGCGGCCGTCGAGATCGAGAGCGAGCTCGACCGTCTCAGGGCCGAGCCGCCGAGCGAGGCCGAGGTCGCCGACGCCGTGAGCTACCTCCTCGGCACCTTCCCCTTCACCCTGCAGACCCTGCAGGGCCTCGCTGCTCGCCTCGAGGAGATCGCCACCTTCGAGCTACCCGACGACATCGTGGATCGCGAGCGGCGGGCGACGAAGCGGGCCACCGCAGCCGAGCTCCACCAGCTGGCCGGCGAGCACCTCGACCCCACCCGGATGACCATCGTGGCCGTCGGGCCGGCTGAGGTCCTCGTGCCTCAGCTCTCCCGTTTCGGCCCCGTGGAGGTCTTCCACGAGGTGCCCGGCTCGCCGGCCGGCTCCTGAGGGCGGGCTACCGCAGCTGCACGCTGAGCTCGCCGGCCGAGCCCACCCGCACCTCGAGGGTGCGGCTGCTGCCGGGGAGGAAGTTGCCGTCGAGGCTCTCGGTGCGCGTCTTGTCGAGGGCCACGTAGACCCGCAGGTTGATCTGCCCCGGCTTGAGCTTGAGCGTGCGTTCGAAGTGCCCGCCGACGTCCCGCGTGCGGAGG
>WBZL01003087.1_pt1 | contig 15555 bp, 13 predicted proteins | sample 5204291 | NCBI WGS metagenome assembly WBZL01 (sample SAMN12344345, study PRJNA552823) | activated sludge metagenome | biome: Activated sludge suspended growth; feature: Nitrification reactor; material: Wastewater; isolation source: activated sludge from nitrification reactor of wastewater...
GACACCGACGTGGTGGCTGCTGTCGACGAGGCTGGCTATGAGGCAGTGGCGACCGGATCTGCGTGATGAGCACCTTGGAGTTGGAGATCGGCGGCATGACCTGTGCGTCATGCGCCAATCGGATCGAGAAGAAGCTCAACCGGCTTGAGGGCGTCGAGGCGTCGGTCAACTACGCCACCGAAAAGGCTCATGTGGTGACCGAGCTCGACCCGGCACGCATCATCGAGGAGGTCGAGAAGACCGGCTACACCGCCCACCTCCCCGAGCCTGAGCCGACAGTTTCACAAGAGGCTCCCGCCGATCTCGAACTCCTTGGACTGCGCCAACGCCTGATCGGATCGATCGTGTTGTCGGTGCCGGTGATCATCCTCGCGATGGTGCCGCTGTTGCAGTTCAACAACTGGCAGTGGCTCTCACTCACTCTGGCCGCACCAGTCGTGACCTGGGGCGCCTGGCCCTTCCACAAGGCCACCTTCACAAACCTGCGGCATGGCGCCGCCACGATGGACACCCTGATCTCGGTCGGCACCCTGTCTGCCTTCGCCTGGTCGCTCTATGCGCTCTTCTTCGGCCACGCAGGCATGCCGGGCATGAAGCACGGCTTCAACTTCACCAACGCCGATGCTGCCGGCTCGATCTACCTCGAGGTGGCCGCCGGCGTCACCATGTTTGTGCTCGCTGGCCGCTACTTCGAGAAGCGTGCCAAGAAGCAGGCCGGAGCCGCGCTGCGTGCCCTGATGGGCCTGGGCGCCAAAGACGTCACCGTCCTGCGAGGCGACGCTGAAGTGTTGGTCCCGATCGACGACCTACGGGTGGGCGAGGAGTTCGTCGTACGCCCCGGCGAGAAGATCGCCACCGATGGGGTCGTCGTACGCGGCTCATCTGCCGTCGACATGTCAATGCTCACTGGTGAGTCGGTGCCGGTCGAGATCACCGAGGGCGACCCAGTGACCGGCGCGACGGTCAACGCTGGCGGGCGGCTCGTCGTACGCGCCACCCGCGTCGGCGCCGACACCGCGCTGGCGCAGATGGCGAAGCTGGTTGAAGACGCCCAGTCGGGCAAGGCCCCCGTGCAGCGCCTGGCCGACCGGATCTCCGGGGTCTTCGTGCCCGTGGTGATCGTGATCGCGATCGGCACCTTGATCACCTGGCTGGCTTTGGGGTACGACGCATCCGCCGCCTTCGCCGCGGCAGTCGCCGTGCTGATCATCGCCTGCCCGTGTGCGTTGGGCCTGGCCACGCCGACAGCACTGCTTGTCGGCACCGGTCGCGGCGCGCAATTGGGCATCTTGATCAAGGGGCCTGAGATCTTGGAGTCGACCCGCCGAGTCGACACGATCGTGCTCGACAAAACCGGCACGGTAACGACCGGGCGGATGAGCCTGAGTGACGTCGTACTCGCTGACGGCGTGAGCCGTGAAGACCTGTTGCAGATCGCCGGGTCGCTGGAGCACTCCTCGGAGCATCCGATCGCGCAGGCGATCGCTGCCGGGGCGGCCGAAGAAGTCACCCTGATCGAGCCGGAAGGCTTTGCCAATGTGGAAGGACTCGGCGTACAGGGCGTGGTCGATGGGCACGCCGTAGTGGTGGGGCGCGAGGCCCTGCTGGCCGACTGGTCGCAGCCCTTGGGCGCCGACCTCGCCGAGGCCAAGGCGCGCTTCGAAGGCGAAGGCAAGACGGTGGTCGCGGCCGGTTGGGATGGCCAGGCACGCGGACTCTTCGTGGTCTCCGACCAACTCAAGCCGACCAGCGCAGAGGCGATCAAACGGCTGCGCGCGCTCGGACTGGAGCCGGTCTTGCTGACCGGCGACAACCAAGCCGTCGCCTCACAAGTGGCCGCCGAAGTCGGCATCGAGCAAGTGCATGCCGAAGTGCTGCCCTCAGACAAGATGAATGTGATCGCCGAGCTGCAATCACACGGCAAGGTGGTGGCGATGGTCGGCGACGGCGTCAACGACGCACCCGCGCTGGCCCAGGCCGACCTCGGTCTGGCGATGGGCACCGGCACCGACGTGGCGATCGAGGCCGCCGACATCACGCTGGTGCGCGGCGACTTACGCAGCTCCGCCGACGCGATCCGCCTCTCCCGCAAGACCCTGGCGACCATCAAGACCAACCTGTTTTGGGCCTTCGCCTACAACGTCGCTGCGATCCCGTTGGCAGCCCTGGGCCTGCTCAACCCGATGATCGCTGGCGCAGCCATGGCCTTCTCCAGCGTCTTCGTGGTCAGCAACAGCCTGCGGCTGCGCACCTTCAAACCGGCCAAGGGGGCCTGATGCATCAGCACGGATACATCTCCGACAAGGCCCGCTATCTGGCTCGACTCAAGCGCATCGAGGGGCAAGCACGCGGCATCCACAAGATGATCGACGAAGACAAATATTGCATCGACATCCTCACCCAGATCAGCGCGCTGACCAAGGCCCTGGAGTCTGTGGGCCTCGGGCTCCTCGACGACCACCTCAAGCACTGTGTCGTCGACGCGGCCAAGCAGGGTGGCGAGGCTGCCGATGCGAAGATCGCCGAGGCCTCCGCCGCGATTGCGCGGATGGTGCGCTCCTGAGCGTGCAGCGTCGTACGCCGCTTGCCTTAGACACCTAACGGCTTGCGTCATACGATGCATGCTCTCGGCACCTAACGTCGTACACCGCGAGGCCATATGGCCACATTCCGTATGACGCAAGCCGCAAGCCACACGGAACGTATGACGCAAGCAGGCGGCCGCACGAAAACGGGCCGGCGGCCTAGGAGTCGCCCCCGAAGGTGAGGCGATAGGGCCGGGCGATCGCTTCGCGCAGTTGCTCGAGAGAAAACACGCGGCTGAACTCCGCGAACTTGCTTCCGGCAAACCACAACTGCACGGTCGGCAGCGTGAAGACACCGGCCTGGGCGCATTGCTCGGAGTCTGCGCCCTGGCAGTCGAGATAGGCCAGGGCCAGGCGCGGGTATTCATCACGCACCAACGCCTCGATCTTGGGCGTCACCGCCTGACACACACTGCAGTCCTTGCCGCCGTAGATGATGACAGCGGCCTCGCTCTTGAGGCGGCTGAGCTCGTCAGGATCAGGCGGGCACAAATCGCTGGTCGGTGTAGGCGCGCAGATTTTTCAAGAACCACTTGAAGCCGACGTTGAGCAGTGGCTTGCTCGGAGCCAGGGTGAAGCGGGCAGCTCCGGTGACCTCCAGCGCGAGAGTCCAGGTCAGGCGGCACCCATTGTCCGTGGGTACGACGTCGTACCTCTCGGCGAAGGACTTGATCCGTTTCTCGGAGGCCTCGTTGAAACGGAAGGCCAACATCGTGTGCTCCTCCCACGCCAAGAACTCCTCAGCACCAAGCAGCCCACCCATCATCGTGACCGTGCGCATCGTGCCCACACCACGAGGCTCAGGGGTGGTCCACTCAACATTGGTGATCACCTTGGCCCACTTCGGCCACGAGCTCGCATCGGCCAAGACCTCGAACAGCTGCTCGGGGGTGATGTTGAGCTCGACGCTGTTGGAGAAGCGGTTCACCGCCGAGTCGATGAAGTCGAGACCGACCCGGTCGCAGGGATACATCTCAGTAGCCATCGGCCCAGCCTAGGACACCTTCAACTACGACGACAGAGCCTGTCTGCCCCGACCCGGATCAGCAGGCGTCACCGGGCAAATCACAGACCCCATCGATCGCAAACTGCGCTCAGATCAGGTTGACTGGGAGACGTGACTTCCAGCCCTCCTCGCGCGAGTGACCTGCCCGCCAAAGACCAGATCCGGCTGCTTTCGGGGTACGACGTGTGGCACACCGAGAGCGTGCCCGGAGCACCCGGCGTACGCCTGGCCGATGGGCCGCACGGCCTGCGGGTGCAGCCCGGCGACTCCGACCATCTCGGGCTGGCAGCCTCCCAACCAGCAACCTGCTTCCCCCCTGCAGTCACCCTGGCGAGCAGTTGGGATGCTGACCTGGTCAGCGAGGTAGGGGCCGCGATCGCAGTGGAGGCTCGCGGACTGGGCGTGGGCGTCGTACTCGGCCCCGGCCTCAACATCAAACGGCACCCGCTGTGTGGTCGCAACTTCGAGTATTTTTCCGAAGACCCGTTGGTCTCAGGGGTGCTCGCCGCGGCCATGGTCGAGGGCATCCAGGCCACCGGCGAGGTTGGGGCCTGCCCGAAGCATTTCGCGGTCAACAATCAGGAGTATCACCGCTTCGTCAGCGACGTGATCGTCGACGAGCGCACTTTGCGCGAGCTCTATCTCACCGGTTTTGAGCGAGTGATCAAACAGGCCCACCCCTGGGCGGTCATGACGGCCTACAACCTCGTCAACGGCCAGCCATGCAGCGCCCACGGGCATCTGCTCGGCGAAATCTTGCGCCACGAGTGGGAGTACGACGGACTCGTGATGAGCGACTGGGGGGCGACCACCCAGCGGCCTGCCGGTGTGGCTGCGGGCATGGATCTTGAGATGCCCGCCAGCTCCGGCTTGTACGACGATCAGCTCGCGGCCGCGGTAGCCGACGGCACGCTGGCTACAGAAGCTGTGGCAGCCTGCGCCCAGCGGGTCATCGACCTGTCTGCGAAGGTCAAGGCCCGGCCGAGCGGCACCCCGAGCGGCGCCCCGGAGGTGCCACACGCTGCGCATGACGCTCTGGCCCGCAAGGCTGCGGCAGCTGGCACTGTGCTCCTGCAAAACGACGGCCTGCTCCCGCTGCCACCCGACCTGTCGATCGGCCTGATCGGCGCCTTCGCCCAGAGCCCGCGATATCAAGGCACCGGCAGCTCGCAGGTCAATCCGTTCAAGGTGACCACGGCCCATGAAGCCTTCGCCGACCATCCCGGCGGGGTGCATTTTGCCGCCGGCTACAACTCCGCCCAGGCAATCCCCGACGCCAGTCTGATCGCCGAGGCGGTGGCCGTCGCCGAGCAGGTCGACGTCTGTGTGGTCCTGGTTGGCTTGCCCGGCACCTATGAGTCGGAGGGCTTTGACCGCGAGCTGCTCGATCTGCCCCAACAGCACAACGACCTCGTGCACGCCGTCGCTGCCGCCAACCCGCGCACAGTCGTGGCCCTGTCGAATGGCTCGCCCGTGCTGATGCCTTGGCGCAGCAAGGTGGCTGCGATCCTGGAGAGCTATCTCGGCGGCCAGGCCAGCGGCGGGGCTCTGTATGACGTCATCACCGGAGCCGCCGAGCCCGGGGGCCGCCTGGCTGAGACCTTCCCGGCGTCTTTGGAGCAGGTGGCCGCCAACCCGTGGTTTCCCGGAGCCCCGCATCAGGTGCAATATCGCGAGGGCCTTTTCGTCGGCTATCGCCATCACACCACCGCCGGTCTTGAGCCGCTCTTCGCCTTTGGCCATGGCTTGTCCTATGCGACCTTCGAGTGGGGCCCACTCTCATTGAGCAGTACGACGATCACGCCCGGCGACCCGGTGCGCGCAGGAGTGCAGGTGACCAACACGAGTACGAGGCCCGGCAGCGAGGTGGTGCAGGTCTATCTCCACGACCAGACTGGCGTCGTACTCCGACCCCGCCGCATCTTGGCTGGTTGGGCCAAACTGCACCTGGCTCCTGGTGAGTCGAAGCAGTGCGAGGTTGAGCTCGATCCGCGCGCCTTTGCCTTCTACGACGTACGCGCAGACACCTGGGCCACGCCTTCTGGGAAGTTCACGATCGAAGCGGCCCGCTCGAGCATAGACATCGCCTCGACTGCCGAACTGGAGATCACTGGTGGCGTCGAGACGTCGACAGAGCCGCCGAGCGTGAATGCGATCGCCGCGAGCGATGCCGACTTCGGCCGTCGTTTGGGTCGCGAGATCCCGCAGGCTCGGCATACGCGCCCCTTCACGGTCGACTCGACTCTCGGGGAGATCCGGCGCACGTTCGTGGGCGGCTTGTTGGTCAAGGCCGTGGAGAGTCAAAATCCTGTCGATGTGGAGGCAGATGACGCAGCGAGTCAGCTGATGTTGGAGCGCTCGTTGAGAGAGTTGCCGCTGCGCGCGGTTGCGATCTTCTCGCAGGGCAAGATCAAGCTGCCCGCGCTCAACCTGATCGTGAAGCTGCTCAACGGCAACTACTCCGGCATCGCCAAATGGATGATGGCGCGGGGCAAACCCGACTTGTCAATTTAGGACCCCACATCGGGGTAAACCACTGCTCTAACCTGAGCTTGGGCGAAGTACCCAAAGACCCGTCAGCACCATTACAGTCATGGCTCTCGCGGCACTTTCGGCGGTGGCGGTGGCTCCAACGCCTTCGACTTCCTCAGTGTCCCTAAGGGCGGAGGCGAGTGTGCGAGCTACCTCGAGCACCACACACAGGTGCTCGCCTGTGGTCTAAGTGGGCAAAGCTCCAAAAACACCACATGAGAGCAAACATCCCCTTTAGTCTCATAAATGGCCCAAAGCTCACTTCAACAATTCTGCACCCACGAACGGAGCACAAGCATGATTCTGAACGCCACTGAGATCTCCACCAGGCATAGAGCACACGTCGCACGTCGTGGCTTGGCGGTAACCGCCATCGCTGCGATGGCACTCGCCTCGACTCTGGCGGCAAGCCCAACTGCCTCGGCGGACCCCGGGCCACCCGACTCAGAACAACTCACGCCGGGTGCGTTTGCCTTCAAAGCACCGGCAGAGGCATGCAAGGCGCAGATCACCTTGACCGGAGCTTCGGGTGCATCAGGGGAGATGTACGACGGAGACGAGAATTCGACGAATATGGGTCACGGAGCCACCGTGACTTTCACAATCCCCGCAACAGCCGGGCAGGTCTTCTCCGGGACGGTCGGTGGCCAAGGCGGCCCGGCTGACACTGCTGGCAGCAACGGGGGTGGCGCTGGGGCTTACGAAAACCACGCTGGCGGCGGAGGTGGCGGCTACTCCGAGGTCTCCACCAACAGCCAGCTGCTTGCGATCGCTGGGGGAGGCGGCGGTGGAGGCGGAGGTCACGACTCATTCCCAGCTGTGGGTGGTGATGCTGGGGTCCCCACCGCAACAGGCGCCTTTGCTGGCAGCAACGGCGGGCCCGGCGTCGGGGCCAACTCCGGGGGCCAAGGCGGTCAAATTGGCGGCGCCGGCGCGGGGGGCGTTAACCCCAACGACTCTAGCTACAACGGATCACCCGCGTCTGGTCACAACGGTGGCAACGGCACGGCTGGCAGCCCGTTCCACGGAGGAGATGGTGGCGGTGGTGGCGGTGGCTACTTCGGTGGCGGCGGCGGCGCCGGCAGTCACGACGATGAGGGCGTACTCCAAGGTGGTGGCGGTGGCGGTGGCTCCAGCTTCCTTGACCCCTCTGCATCCTTCGTCTCTGGCAGCCTCGCGGCCGGCTTCGATGGTTCGGTGAAGATCTCCTGGACCACCTGCAGTTATGGCATCGGTCTCACCAAGTCTGCGAGTCCTCAGCGTCTCAAGCGTCGCGGCCAGCGGATCACCTTCAGCTATGTCGTGACCAACACTGGCAAGAGCCCACTCGGGCAGATCAATGTCGTGGAGACTTCGTTCTCGGGAGGCCAGGCACCAATCGTGGTTTGCCCAACAGTGCCTGGGGGCCTGCAGCCCGGCCAGTCGATCACTTGCACCGCGAAATACCGCGCTACCCGCAGAGATCTACGTCGCGGCAAGATCACCAGTGTCGCAGTCGCTAATGGCACGGCCGCGAGCAGCACACGGGTGAGCAGTCAGGAGGCCGCAGTGGTGATCAAGGGCAAGCGACGTGTGCCACGAGCACCACACACCGGTGCTCGGCTGTGGTTGCGCTGAGGGCAATCACTGACCAGTGACACTCAGATTGAGGATGTTGTTGGGGTTCGCCCTGGTCGGGTTGGTGCTCACACCAACACCGGCCGGGGCAGCCCTGCCTCAACAGGGTCCTTGCACGACTAGCAACTCCAGCATCCGCCCAGCCAAGGTGCACTTCGCAGGGTTGGGATCGGCGTACGGCGTGATCCCTGTACGCCGCAAACGCAACGGCACGATCGGCACACCACCGGTCAACACAGCAGGCAAACATCTGGTCGGTTGGGATCGCTACACCATGCCCGGTGAAGGCACCGGCACTGTGATCCTCGATGCGCACACCTGGCCCGACGGATCAGCATTAGGCAATGCCATGCTGCGACAAATGCACGCCGGGCAACTCATCGTGGTCTCAAATGGTGACGGCGCCAAGGTTTGCTATCAGATCACCCAGCGCCGCTCATATCGTGCGCATCGGATCCCCCGCCGCAAAGCCTTCAGGCCTTGGGGTCCTGAACAGCTCGTGGTGGTTGTCTGCTCAGGCAAACGTGTGGGTCCCGGGAAGTGGCTGCGCCGTACGATCTGGTGGGCCACACCAGTCAGCTGAGCCCCTGGCGTGGCGCGACCTTCACCTTCACCTTCGATACGCCCGGGTTGGCTTTCACGGTCAACTCAAGTGCATTGTCAGCCGAGGTGACGGTGCCACCCTTAACGGTGGCGACATAGCCATCGGGGTAGTTGATCGCGGGTACGGCGATCACCGAGGTGCCTTGGTTGAAGGTGCCGCCGGTGACCCGCTTGGTCTTGTATTTCAAGGTGAACACACCGGTGTCACGGTTGATGCCGTACTTCGTGGGCGTGCCGGCCACCAAGCGTGGGTGCGGCACGGCCAGACCCTTGAGCTTTTCCCAACGCACATTGGTGCCGGTGGGCGGCAGGGACGGGACATTGACCAGGGCCTGGCCCTGCAGGTCAGCGGTGGTTGGGTCATCGCACCCGCAATAGGCCCATTCCTGTTGGCCGATCAGGTTGCGGGCGGCCAGATCGATGTGGGCGTTGATGATGCCGATGTCATCCATCGCGCCCCATTCGGTGAGGATCAGCGCGGAGCCTGCCGAGCGGGCATTCATCGCCGCCAGGTCGACACCGAGCTGGTCGCTCCAGTCGCAGCCCTCTTGGGTCTTGGTGGCATTGGCGATCAGGCAATAGGAGTGGAAGGACAGCGCCCGGTTGTTGACATCAGGAGCCGGCCCGGTGATCACCCACAGGAAGCCGCCATTGCTCGTGGAGAAGGGCTCATAGAAGACGATGCCCTCAGGCGATGCGGCCCGGATCGCCTTGGCCGCCTTGTCCTGGGCCGCCGAGAGGCCAGCGGTCGACTTGGGGCAAGCATTGAAGAAGCAAGTGAAGATCTCCGAGCCCGGCATCGGCTCGTTCATCAGGTCATAGCCCAACAAGGCAGGGGTGTCGGCAAAAATCCCGGCGACGTGACCCCACATCGCAGCGAACCGCTCCTGCAAACCGACCCCGCCGGGGCCAGGCTCGTTGAACCAGAACGAGTCAAAGGCACGCTTCAGCGCGAAGTTGAAGATGTAATCAGTGCCAAAACCGATCACCGGCCAGTTCCAAAAACCATGATCGATGGTCGCCCAGTCAGGGAAACCCTGGCCGTTGTATTTCTGGTTGAACTGGTCTTGATGGAAATCAAGCATCGTGGTGATGCCATGGTCGGCCAGCATCTGCGCGGTCTCCTTGAGACCGTAGAGATATTCATCGTCATAGACGCCAGGCTGCGGCTCGGCGGCCTTCCAGTTGAGACCAAGACGCACACTGTCGAAGCCATTGTCAGCCAAGAACTGCGCATCGTCTTCGGAGAAGCCGGTCTCGGAAGGCAAATACGAGTTGCGCTTGTAGACCATGTTGATGCCCGAAGTGATGAACACCCGCCCCTGGGCATCGGTGATCCACCGACCACTCGTCTGGAACGGCCCATTCAAGTCATCGCTCGCCGCTGCCGGCCCAGCCATGAGCGGGATGAGCAAACCAACCGCAGCAACGATCGCGACCACAAAGCGCTTCAGCACGACGGCCCCTTCCATCGAGGTGAGTCCAGTACTCACCGAGAGGACAGTCGATCATGACCTAGCCCACATGTGAAGCGGCGGGGGTTGCTGGCCCAGACAGGTTGTTCGGCTTACGCCGCTCAGCTGGAGGGTCAGCCCAGATGTTTGAGAGCCTCGCGCCGCGACAGGGGACTGAGCCGCTCCCCCCACTGGGCCGCCTTGGCCCGCACCCAGTCGGGGTTGGTGCGCGCATGCTGGCGCAAGGCCCAGCCGATCGCCTTGCGCAACCAGAATGAGTCATCGCCCAGATTGGCCTCGATCACGTCGGTGAGTAGCTCAAGGTCGGTGTCCTGTTTGCGCCCGAGTTGGCAGAGTACGGCGGAGCGTCGCACCCACAGGTCGGGGTCGCGGGCCCACTCGCGGATCACCGGCGCGAGGCTCTCGGGGTACGCCGCCACGATCGGCCCGAGCACATGCTGGGAGGCCTCGTCGACGAGATCCCACCAGGCGCCCTCCTCAATCAGGTGCCGGGCCAGAGGCAGGGCCTCGGGGTCGAGCCAGCGGCGCCCATGTCTGGCCATCGCGAGCGCGGCGTAACGCTCTTCGCGGTGAGTCGCTTCGTCGTACATCGCGAGGATGGTGGCCTCCCACTCATCCCGGGTGGGTGACCAAGCCTTCAGCAGGGGCCGCAGCAGCGGGCGGAGTTGGGTGAGGGTGACGCCGTAATAGGGCAGGTCTGACTTCATGTAGCGCTGCTGGGCGATGGCGCGCTCGGGGTCACCGGCCTGCATGAGCAACCGTCTGATTTCGGCGATCAGGTCGCTGTGACAAAGTGCTGCCATGACTCCATTCTCCATCGGGGATCTCCTGATCGGCACCGCCACGGCGGCACTGCAGATCGAGGGCGGCGATCGCAACAACAACTGGTATGACTGGGCCTCACTGCCCGGCACGATCAAGGACGGCACCACCCCGTTGCGCGCCACCGACCATTGGCACAGGTGGCGCGAAGACACCGAGTTGATGGCCACTTTGGGGCTGCAGGTCTATCGGATGGGGGTGGAGTGGTCGCGCATCGAGCCGCGGCCCGGCGAGTTTTCAACCGAGGCGATCGACCATTATCGCGAGGAGATCAGCCTGCTTCGCGCGCGCGGCATCCGACCCCTGGTCACCCTGCATCACTTCACCAATCCGTCGTGGTTCCAAGGCATCGGCGAGTGGACTCACCCGGAGTCGGTCAATATCTGGCTTCGTTTCGTACGCCGCGTGGTCACCGATCTCGGCGACCTCGTCGACGAGTGGGTCACCCTCAACGAGCCCAATGTCTACGCCGTGATGACCCGGCTGTACGGCGAATTCCCTCCCGGCCACAGGTCGCTGCCCGAGACGATCAAGGTGATGCGCCACATGGCGATCGCGCATGTGCGGGCTTACGAGTTGATCCACGAGATCCAGGCTCACGCGACCGTGGGGCTGGCCCACCACTTGCGCTCCTTCGACCCGCTGCGTGTCTGGGACTCCCCCATGGCCAAGATCAACACTTATCTCTTCCAAGACGCCCTCGTCGACGCCACCTTGGGTGGGCGCTTCGCGCGAGTGCTGGGCGGGCAGCCACGCGAGGTGAGCCCCGGCAAGTACTACGACTATCTGGGCATCAACTACTACACCCGCAGCGCGGTGGTCGGCTTCTCCGACCGGGTCTTCCCAAACACGCCGGTCAACGACCTGGGTTGGGAGATCTACCCCGAAGGACTCACCCGCATCGCCCAAGATCTGCACGACCGCTATCCCGGCCCGATCTGGATCACCGAAAACGGCACCGCCGACAACGACGAGGCATTCCGCTCCCGCTATCTCGCCGACCACCTGCGCGTCATCTCCGAGTCGCAGCTGCCCTTCGAGCGCTACTACCACTGGTGTTTCGTCGACAACTTCGAATGGGCCGAGGGAGAGGTGCCCCGCTTCGGCATCGTGCACAACGACTTCGACACCCAAGCGCGCACGATCAAGCCCAGCGGCCACTTCCTCGCCCAGGTGATCAAGGATCGCGGCGTCACCGCAGAGGCTTTGGCGCAGTACGTCGTACCGCAGCGTTATCGGGTTGGCTAGGCGAACTGCTGCTATTGGGAGTGGACTACGTCGATCACCTTCGTGTACACTGTGTACACATCAGCACTTCAAGGAGGTGGCAAAGATGTCGTCTGCGACGGTCAAATTCGACACCGTTCGCGAGGCTCGGGAAAATCTCAAACAGCTCCTTGACGCCGCCGATGATGGTCGGCCGGCCACCGTCACTCGTGATGCACGACGCGTTGCTGCTGTCGACGCCGATCGCCTGCTCTACTTCTTGACCAGCATCCACCCCTCGGGGGTCGAAGCGGTTGCCGAAGAGGGCGGGTGGTCGCTCTATCTACCCGGGACACCAATCGCAGCAGATGGAGCCACCATCGACATTGCAGTCGACGAAATGATCGACTCGATGCGCGATTACGCCGAAGCGTGGACGCAGCGACTCCGGCTCGCGCCAAATCATGCCGACAATTGGGGCTTGGTACAGATCATCGCCTTGTCCTCAGACGAGCAATTGCGCACGTGGATTCTCGCCTAGGCGCGTGTCTGAAAAACGACGTCCCACAACCCGCGTTGATCACGAGACCTTCTGCGTCAACGAGGGCTGGACTGAGCGGAAACGCGCGACGGGCAAGCGTGGCTCTCATCACGTCAACTTCGAGTTGGCGTTGGGCGACGGCGAGATCCTCTATACCCGGATCAGCCATCCAGTAGAGCGCACACATTACGGACCGAGCATGTGGGCCCACATCTTGCGAGACCAACTCAAGGTGACAGCAACCGAGTTTTGGGACTGCGTGAACGACAAGTTGCTGCCAAGTCGGGGCGTGACCCACGAGCCCCGCGAGACGATCCCGTTGGGGGTGATTCGGGTGCTGATCAATCAGGCGCATCTTCCCGAGTCTGAAGTACTTGCCATGACGAAGTCAGAGGCAATCGCTCGTCTGGCCGCGTTCTACGAGCGCTGATGCATGCGCGGCAACCAACCTCACCCGGCCCGATGCTTGCGCTTCTTCACCAAGCCCAACTTCTTGGCCTGCTTCCACAGACCCTCGCGGGCGTCGGGGTGGGCGCTGTTGGTGATCAGGCCGACCGCTTGCTCCTCCTGGGTGAAGCCGTAGACCTCGGTGACGCCCTGCTCGGTGACCACACACGACATCTGCATCGAGGTAGTCGGGTCTTTCAGCGAGCCAACTATGGTCGACACATCGGCTCGTGGGTGCCACGACTTCAGCGCGATCATCGCCTGCCCACCCGGGGAGTGCATGGCGCCGACGATGAAGTCGGTCTGGCCGCCGAAGCCGGAGTAGATCGTGTGGTTGATCCGTGATGCATTCGCCTGGAGGAAGAGGTCGACCTGCAGGGCGGTGTTGACGCTCACCATGAGTGGGTTCTTCGCAATCCGTGCCGGGTCGTTGACCTTCTCGGTGCGCAACACCCGCAGCCGGTCGTTGCCATCCGCCCAGTCATAGAGCTCCTGGGAGCCAAACAAGAAGGTCGTCACCAACGGCAGGTCCTTGTTGAAGGCCCCTTGCCGCTCCAGGTCGAGCACTCCATCCGCAAACGTCTCGGTCCACATCCGAAGGCCCTTGCGCTCCCCTAGTCGGGCCAACACCGCATCGGGTACGGCGCCAATCCCGGTCTGCAGCGCTGAGCCATCCACGATCCGGGCCGCGACCAGATCGCCGATCCGTTGAGAGTCGTCGTCGGGCTGCTTAGGCTCATGGGTCAGCAGCGGCTCGTCGATCTCGATCGCCAAGTCGATGTCTTCGGTCGAAATCACCGAATGCCCTTCCGTGTAGGGCATGTGCTTGTTGATCGCCGCCACCACCACCCCGCCCTGACTACGGCAAGCCTCGATCGCTGCAGGCAAGACATTGACCTCGATCCCCATCGACACCGTGCGCTGGTGGCCAGTGCCTCGCGGCGACGACACATGGAGTACGACGACCTGCGGCGCGAGTCGACCGGCGTACAGGTGGGGCACCATCGACAGGCGCGCAGGGTAATAGGACAGCCTCGGGTGACCACGCATGCCTGCGCCCACGAAGCTGGTCTCGTAGTAGACCCCCGGCCGATCGGGGATGCCGCATTGGGCGTTGAGCATGTTGAGGCGATAGGTGTCGAGCGCTTGGTCGACGATGCGCAGCATCGTAAACGGCGTCGCGAAGTTGCCGGGCGCCACGATCCGCGATCCATCGGGAAGCGACGCCAATCGCGCAATCAGGGTTTGCTCATCCACGATCCGCATGCGCTTCACCCTAGCCCGCTGCCTAGGGTTGGGCAGGTGCAACGAATAGCCACCTTCAATGTCAACGGCATCCGAGCCGCCCACAAGCGCGGGTTTGGCGACTGGTTGACCCATCGAGGCGCCGACGTGGTGGCCTTGCAGGAGGTGCGCTGCCCGATCGACGCCCTGCCTGAGGGCGCCTTTGGTGACTTCCATGTGGTCTATGAGCCAGGCGAGTTGGCCGGGCGCAATGGGGTGGCGATCTTGACCCGGCAGGCGGTGAGCGGCGTACGCACTTGGGGCGCCGACGTGTGGTTGGCCAGCCCCGGCGAGACCGGCACCCTGGTGGCCGGTCACGACCCCGGCGCGATCGCGCGCGGTCTGGGCAAGTTTGCCCGTGAGGGCCGCTATGTCGAGGTCGACCTGGCAACTTCGCCGATCACGGTCGCCAGCCTGTACCTGCCCAAAGGCGGCTTGCCCGAGCACCTGCAAAAGCCCGGGCGGATGCGTGAAGCCCCCGACGGAGGCGCGAAATATCAGCGCAAGATGGACTTCCTGGCCGCCTTCGCCAGGCAACTCGACCGCAGCAGGCGGGCAGCGAAGGCGCAAGGCCGAGAGTTCTTGCTGCTAGGCGATCTCAATATCGCCCATCAGGAGCACGACCTCACCAACTGGCGCACCAACAAACAGACCGAGGGCTTCCTGCCCGAGGAGCGCGAGTGGTTTGGGGCCCAACTCGGGCCGCGGCGGCTGATCGACGTACAACGCAAACTCGTCGGTGAAGTCAGCGGGCCGATGTCTTGGTGGAGCTGGATGGGCCAGGCTTTTGAGAAGGATGTCGGCTGGCGGATCGACTATCACCTGGCCACTCCAGAGCTGGCCAAGAGCGCCGTACAGGCCGTCACCGATCGGGCGGCCAGCCGCGAAGAGCGGATCAGTGACCACACGGCCGTAGTTGTCGACTACAACATGTAGTAATTGGCTGGCCCTTTCACCACCCATGCGCTATGCATTACCCATGGCACAGGGGATGAACCTTCGCGAATACATCGACACACTGCGCACTGAGGGCTACACAGTGCAGGGGAGCAAGGATGAAGACCCGATCCTGATCGACCCGCAAGGCAAGGCGGTGGAGACCTGGCGCCAGGACTACCCCTACGACGAGCTCATGGATCGCGATGAATACGACGAAGCCAAATATCAACTCCAAGTCGAGCTGTTGAAGTTTCAATATTGGTCAGAAGACACCGGCGCCAAGCACGTGATCGTCTTCGAGGGTCGCGACGCCGCCGGCAAGGGCGGCACGATCAAGCGCTTCATGGAGCACCTCAACCCCCGCAGCGCCCGCACGGTCGCGCTGCCCAAACCCTCCTCGACCGAGAAGGGTCAGTGGTACTTCCAGCGCTATGTCAACCACCTCCCGACATCTGGGGAAATGGTGCTCTTCGACCGCAGTTGGTACAACCGCGCCGG
>WBZL01002410.1_pt2 | contig 15554 bp, 17 predicted proteins | sample 5204291 | NCBI WGS metagenome assembly WBZL01 (sample SAMN12344345, study PRJNA552823) | activated sludge metagenome | biome: Activated sludge suspended growth; feature: Nitrification reactor; material: Wastewater; isolation source: activated sludge from nitrification reactor of wastewater...
AGTTCTGGTTGCGACAGCGCCGCATCGCGCAGCATGCCGTTCGCATCGAATCCACGCAGCCCGAGAGGCCGGCCATCGAAAACGGGCGGTGTTTCATCTTCGAAATGCGCCGCTGCGGTCGCACGTTCGCGGACATAGATCGCGTAGGCCGAACGATATGGCGTCTTCACGTCATGGCTTGTAAAGTTGAGAAGCAGCAGCGTTTCCCCAGCCCGGGCATCCTCAAGGCTGATGCGGCAGGGAAACCCCCTGTCTGCCGTCGCCGTCACGCGCTGCGCACCGAGCGCTGCAAGCTCCACGTCGCCAAGGGTGAACAGCGAGTTGAAGTCGTGTGGGTTCAGGCCAGTGATCTGGTAGGTCATGTTTGTCTCCGTTTCCAAGAAGTGGAGACTCAGTGGACCAGACTCGCACCTGATGCGTCCCGCGGCTTGCTTTCAAACTTCCAGCAAATGTTTGCGGTCGGATTTACCCCAGCAGATGTTTACCCACCACAGGCCTGAAATAATGCCAAGGTTCGCTCCCGTGCCAGATCGGCGCTCGGCTCGTGATAGTCCTTGCGCCGGTCGGAATTGAAACCGTGGCCAGCTTCGTACACGAAAATCTCCGCCAATGGGTGCTTCTTGGCGATCAGGGCATCAACCCCCTCCATGGGAATTCCGGTGTCATGGCGCCCGAAATGGCAGATTGTTGCGCATTTGGGTGCCTGGTCCATGAATGTCGTTGGAACCAGGCTGCCATAATAGCTGGATGATGCCGCAAGGTCTTCACTTTGCCCAGCCATGGCCCAGGCCACAGAGCCGCCATAGCAATAGCCCGTAATGAAGACCGGGCCTTTGTCCTTGAGGGCGTCGATGCAGGTTTGGGCATCCTTCAGTGACAGATCGAAGGGGTGGAGCTTGCGCGCCAGCTCAACAGCCCGATCAAAGTCGGGTCCTGTATATTCGGCCTCGAACCCCGGATGCTCGCGATCATAAAGGGATGGGGCCAAGACCTCATAACCGTCTGCGGCATACTCGTCACACAGCTCGCGGATATGATCCGTGACGCCAAAGATTTCCTGTATGAGGACAAGGCCCCCGCGCCGTGGCCCTTCGGGCATGGCATGGTAAACGGAAATGTCTGCCCCGTCGGACATTGTCATGCGAATCATCTCACCCATCTTCGCCTCCTTTTCAGCCTCGTCTCATTGCGCCGTTGCGGGAAAAAGAAAAGATTGGGCTGGCCTTGGCGATGCATTGTGCTGGACGGGGGAATCCCATCTTGCATCGCAGCAAAATCGTTGCTAGGCGCGCCGCGACTTTGGCGGGGGCGTAAGCCCGTTGCCCTTGGTCTCGGGCACCATTCTCGATCTCATGAGGAACATTCGCGCGTGGAGAATTCCGGCGGCATTCAGGCTAGTCTCGCAGGGCGTTATGCCACTGCGCTTTTCGATCTGGCCCGCGAGTCCAAGTCCATCGATTCGGTGGCCAAGAGCCTTGCTTCGCTTCAGTCTGCGCTTGCGACCTCGTCTGACTTTGCGGCGCTGACCAGCAGCCCGCTGCTGACGCGCGAGGCAACAGCAAAGGCGGTTGCCGCTGTAGCGCGCAGCATGAAGCTTGATGGACTGACGACGCGGTTCCTCGGCGTGCTTGCCCAGAACCGGCGGCTTGCAGAACTGGGCCCGGTCATTCGGTCCTTCAACGCACTGGCGGCTTCCCATCGCGGCGAAGCGACCGCGGAAGTGACCAGTGCCCATCCCCTTGCAGCCACTCAGGTGACTGCGCTCAAGAAACAGCTTCGTGCCAAGGTTGGCCGCGACGTCGCGGTTGATCTGAAGGTCGATCCCGCAATTCTTGGCGGGCTGGTCGTCAAGATCGGCTCCCAGATGATCGATTCGTCGATCCGAACTCGCCTCAATACCCTCGCGAATGCGATGAAAGGTTAAAACATGGACATCCGCGCCGCAGAAATTTCAAAGGTCATCAAGGACCAGATCGCCAACTTCGGCACAGAAGCCCAGGTTTCCGAGGTCGGCTCGGTTCTCTCGGTGGGTGACGGTATTGCCCGCATCCACGGCCTCGACAACGTCCAGGCCGGTGAAATGGTCGAGTTTGCAAACGGGATCAAGGGCATGGCCCTGAACCTGGAAGCAGACAATGTCGGCGTCGTGATCTTCGGCTCTGACGCCCAAATCAAGGAAGGCGATGTCGTCAAGCGGACCGGCACGATCGTGGACGTGCCCGTGGGCAAGGAACTGCTCGGCCGTGTGGTTGATGGCCTTGGCAATCCTATCGACGGAAAGGGGCCGATCAAGACTGCCCAGCGCAGCCGTGTTGAAGTGAAGGCCCCCGGCATCATCCCGCGCCAGTCGGTGAGCGAACCGGTCCAGACCGGCCTTAAGGCTCTCGACGCTCTGGTGCCCGTTGGCCGTGGCCAGCGCGAATTGATCATCGGTGACCGCCAGACCGGCAAAACTGCCGTCGCGATTGATACCTTCATCAACCAGAAGGAAGTCAACAAGGGCAAGGACGAATCGAAGAAGCTCTATTGCATCTACGTCGCCGTTGGCCAGAAGCGCTCGACGGTTGCGCAGATCGTCCGCGCGCTCGAAGAAAACGGCGCGATGGAATATTCGATCGTGGTCGCCGCGACCGCATCAGAACCAGCTCCGCTGCAGTATCTGGCGCCCTATACCGGCGTTGCGATGGGCGAATATTTCCGTGACAACGGCATGCACGCCGTCATTGTCTATGACGACTTGTCCAAACAGGCGGTCGCCTATCGCCAGATGTCACTCCTGCTGCGTCGCCCGCCGGGCCGCGAAGCCTATCCCGGCGACGTTTTCTATCTTCACTCACGGCTTCTCGAGCGTGCGGCCAAGATGTCGGATGCCAATGGCGGCGGTTCGCTCACGGCGCTCCCGATCATCGAGACCCAGGCCGGTGACGTGTCGGCCTATATTCCGACCAACGTGATCTCCATCACCGATGGTCAGATCTTCCTTGAAACCGACCTCTTCTTCCAGGGCATCCGTCCTGCCATTAACGTCGGCCTCTCCGTGAGCCGCGTCGGTTCGGCCGCGCAAACCAAGGCGATGAAGAAGGTGTCCGGCTCGATCAAGCTCGAACTGGCCCAATATCGCGAAATGGCGGCGTTTGCCCAGTTCGGTTCCGATCTGGACGCTTCGACGCAAAAGCTCCTCAACCGTGGTGCACGACTGACCGAACTGCTCAAGCAGAAGCAGTTCAGCCCGATGCCCTTCGAAGAGCAAACCGCGTCGATCTTTGCAGGTACCAACGGTTATCTAGACGGCATTGCGGTTTCGGACGTCACCCGCTTTGAAGAAGCGATGATTGCCGACCTGCGGGCCAATCATGCAGATGTCCTGAAAGGCATCCGCGACAGTCGCGACTTCTCTGATGACAGCAAGAAGGCACTGGCCGCTGCACTCGACAAGTTCGTGAAGACCTTTGCGTAATTGACTTGACCCTGGCTGTCGCCGGGGATCGTGAGGAAACAAGATGGCCAGTCTCAAGGCCCTGAAAATCCGGATCAACTCGGTCAAATCGACCCAGAAGATCACCAAGGCGATGAAGATGGTCGCTGCTGCAAAGCTGCGCCGTGCGCAGGACGCGGCAGAGGCATCGCGGCCCTATGCCGAACGGCTTGAAAAGGTCGTCTCTTCGATTGCTTCGAAGGTCGAGCGCAGCCCGCAGGCGCCGAAGCTTCTTGCGGGTACGGGCAAGGACGATGTCCATCTGTTTGTGGTCTGCACGTCGGACAAGGGTCTTGCCGGCGCCTTCAACACGAACATCGTCCGTCTGGCCCGGAAGTCGGCAGAAGAACTCAAGGCTGCAGGCAAGACAGTCAAGTTCTACACGATCGGTCGCAAGGGTCGTGACCAGCTGAACCGGACGTTCCGCAACGACATGGTCCATGGCGTTGAACCGGGCGACCTCGGCAAGATCGGGTTTGACATGGTTCAGGATTGGGCTTCCGATCTCACGGCTCGTTTCGAGGCCGGGGAATTCGACGTCGCGCACCTGTTCTTCAGCAAATTTGTCAGTGTGTTGACGCAGGAGCCGACGCAGCTCCAGCTCATGCCGGTCGCTGTCTCGGCTGATGCCGCAGGTTCGGCTGGTGCTTCGGCCGCTGTTGAATATGAGCCTGATGAGGAAGAAATCCTTGCGGACCTGCTTCCACGCAATGTTGCAGTGCAGTTGCTGCGCGCCCAGCGTGAAAATGCCGCTTCGGAGCAAGGATCGAAGATGACGGCCATGGATAACGCCACGCGCAATGCGGGCGACATGATCAATCGCCTGACCATCCAGTACAACCGCACGCGGCAGGCCGCGATCACCACCGAACTCGTTGAAATCATTGCGGGCGCAGAAGCGCTCTAACAGACATAAAGGCAAGGAAGACAGACATGGCGACCGCCCCGAAAAAGACTGCAGCCGCAAAGCCAGCCGCTGCCAAGGCTGCTGCACCGAAGGCCCCGGCCAAGGCTGCTGCTGCCAAGCCCGCCGCTGCCAAGCCCGTTGCGGCAAAGGCTCCAGCAGCAAAGAAGGCTGCCCCGGCAAAAACATCCGCTCCAAAGGCTGCGTCTGGCGCAACCAAGGCCAATATGGCCGGCGCGACAGGCCGCATCAGCCAGGTCATCGGCGCTGTTGTGGACGTGACCTTCGAGGGCAGTCTGCCGGCTATTCTTTCGGCTCTTGAAACAGAGAACAACGGGAACCGACTGGTTCTTGAAGTCGCCCAGCATCTTGGTGAAAACACGGTGCGCACGATCGCCATGGACGCAACGGACGGCCTGACCCGCGGCCAGAAGGTTCGCGATACCGGTTCGCAGATTCGCGTGCCCGTTGGTCCGCAGACACTGGGCCGAATCCTGAACGTGGTGGGCGAACCCATCGATGAACAGGGCCCCGTCAACACGACATTGTCCGCACCGATCCATGCCGAAGCGCCTCTGTTCGTCGATCAGTCGACCGAAACCGAGATTCTCGTGACTGGCATCAAGGTCGTTGATCTGCTTGCGCCGTATGCCAAGGGCGGCAAGATCGGCCTGTTCGGCGGCGCGGGCGTCGGCAAGACCGTGCTCATTCAGGAACTGATCAACAACATCGCCAAGGGCCATGGCGGCACCTCGGTGTTTGCAGGCGTGGGTGAGCGGACCCGCGAAGGCAACGACCTTTATCACGAATTCCTTGATGCCGGCGTTATTGCCAAGGACAAGGATGGCAAGCCGACGCCGGAAGGATCCAAGGTGGCGCTCGTGTTCGGCCAGATGAACGAGCCGCCGGGAGCCCGCGCCCGCGTTGCGCTCTCCGGTCTGACGATTGCCGAATATTTCCGCGATCAGGAAGGCCAGGACGTGCTCTTCTTCGTGGACAACATCTTCCGCTTTACCCAGGCCGGTTCGGAAGTGTCCGCACTTCTTGGCCGTATCCCTTCGGCCGTGGGCTACCAGCCAACACTGGCGACCGACATGGGCGCGCTGCAGGAACGCATCACGTCCACCAACAAGGGCTCGATTACGTCGGTGCAGGCCATTTACGTGCCGGCTGACGACTTGACCGACCCTGCACCGGCGACGTCGTTCGCGCACCTTGATGCGACGACCGTGCTGTCGCGTGCAATTTCGGAACTCGGCATTTACCCGGCGGTGGATCCTCTCGATTCAACCAGCCGCGTGCTGACCCCGGCCGTCGTCGGCCAGGAACATTATGACACGGCTCGCCGCGTTCAGGAGACCTTGCAGAAGTACAAGTCGCTGCAGGACATCATCGCCATTCTGGGCATGGACGAGCTTTCGGAAGAGGACAAGCTGACGGTTGCCCGTGCACGCAAGATCCAGCGCTTCCTGTCGCAGCCGTTCCACGTCGCCGAAGTGTTCACCAACATTCCGGGCAAGTTCGTGCAGATCGAAGACACGGTCCGCTCATTCAAGGCTGTGGTTGATGGTGAGTATGACCATCTCCCTGAAGCGGCCTTCTACATGGTTGGCGGCATCGAAGAAGCGGTTGAAAAGGCTGCCAAGCTGGCAGCGGAAGCGGCGTAAGCCAAGATGGCCCTCCACTTCGAACTCGTCACGCCAGAACGCCTCGTTCGCTCCGAAGACGTCTATATGGTCGTCGTTCCGGGCACCGAGGGTGATTTTGGCGTGCTCGAAGGCCATATGGCGGCGATGTCAACGATCCGCAGCGATGCGGATCTTGCCATCTATGCAAGCCCCGGCGCCCAGCCCGAAATGCTCAAGGTTACGGGCGGATTCGCGGAAGTGAACGACAAGGGGCTGACGGTCCTCGCCGAAGCGGCGGGTTAAGCCAGTCTCTCAAGCGATAGGGGCGCATGTGTGCTCCTGATCGTTTCCGTCGATCACGAACTTTCAAAAAATCGATTCCGCAATTCCACCTGCCTGCGCTAGAGGTGACGATCATCACCTCAACCATGGAGAGCAAAATGGGTCTTGCCGGCACGAAAACCGAAGCCAATCTGAAAGCTGCATTTGCAGGCGAAAGCCAGGCGAACCGCCGCTACCTTTATTTCGCCCAGAAGGCCGATATCGAAGGGTATAATGATGTGGCAGCCGTATTCCGCTCCACCGCGGAAGGCGAAACGGGCCATGCTCATGGCCACCTCGAATTCCTGGAAGAAGTGGGTGACCCTGCAACCGGCGAGCCGATTGGCGACACTGTGGCGAACCTCAAGGCGTCAATCGCCGGTGAAACCCATGAATATACCGATATGTACCCGGGCATGGTGAAGGATGCCCGCGAAGAAGGGTTTGACGAGATCGCTGACTGGTTCGAAACGCTCGCCAAGGCTGAAAAGAGCCATGCGGGCAAGTTCCAGAAGACGCTGGAGTCCATCGCCTAACGGCCCCATCCCCTCCCCCAAAACGGGGCCGTATCCGGCCGGGGCCACGGGATCGTGGTTCCGGCCGTTTGGTTTTTTCGATCAATTGAGGACCAGACATGCGCGAAGGCAGCCTAGACGCCCCCACGCGTCACCCGATCCCCTGGCGGGAAGAGTCTTTTTACGACGAAGCCGAACTTGATGCGGAGCTTCGCCGGGTTTTTGACATCTGTCATGGGTGCAGGCGGTGCTTCAACCTCTGCGACAGTTTTCCCAAACTGTTCGACCTGATCGACGAGAGCCCGCATGAAGATGTCGAACATCTGGACTCCGTAGACTTCAAACCTGTCATCGATGCCTGCACCTTGTGCGACATGTGTTTCATGACAAAATGTCCCTATGTTCCCCCTCACGAGTTCAATCTCGACTTTCCCCATCTCATGCTCCGCGCGCGCGCGATTGAGAATCGCAAGGGCGAAACCGGCTTCATGGACCGGCGGCTTGCAGAGACGGATGCGAACGGAAAACTGGGCTCCATTGCGTCCGAGTTCGCAAATATCGCGACGCGTGAAGGCAGTCTGGCCCGACCCTTGATTCAGGCGGTTTCGGGGATCGACAAACGTGCACATCTGCCGGAATTTGCATCGGTTGCACTGACAAGGCGGGCCGGCGCGCTGACGCGCTCACCCAACCCGCAGGCGCCAGCCTTTGGCCGCAAGGCCGTGCTCTACGCATCCTGCTATGGCGAATTCAATGATCAGACCGTTGGAGAAGCGGCCTTGAAATTGCTGGCCCATAATGGCGTCGATTGCCGGGTGGAACACCCACAATGCTGCGGAATGCCAAAATTTGAAAATGGCGATCTTGGCGCTGTGGCAAGCGGCGCTGAAGCCGTAGCTGCCTTTTTTGCGCCGCTGATCGAACAGGGGTATGATATTGTTCCGCTGACGACAAGCTGTGCCCTGATGCTCAAGTTTGAATGGCCGCTTCTGCTGCCTGAAAATGACGCAGTGAAGGCGCTGGCTGCGGCCACATTTGACCTGTCGGAATATGTTGTAGATCTTGCCAAGCGCCATGGCCTGGTCGCCATCGATGCAATGCCTTCGGCAATCGCCGTGCATTTTGCTTGCCATGCCCGTGCACAGAATATGGGGCCAAAGGCAGTCGAGATGCTCAAGCTCATTCCGGAAGCCCGGCCTCAGGTGGTTGAGCGCTGCTCCGGACACGGCGGGAAGTGGGGCATTTTCAAGGAGAATTTTGACACCGCCATCAAGGTCGGCAAGCCGGCGGCGAGAGCGATCGACAAAATGAAGCCAGACTATGTGGTGTCGGAATGCCCCCTTGCAGGCCCGCATCTGAAACAGGTCCTCAAAGCAATAGACTCAGAGACGACCCCTGATCGGATCGGCCACCCGATCGAGGTGATGGCCAAGGCATATGGATTGTAACATGCCCCGCGAACATCGAACCCTGACAGAAGCCGATATCCTCCCGCTGGCTGAGTGGGCCAAAATCCGCGTCGCGCACCGCAAGGCGCTTTCCGAGCGCAAGAAGAACAGGCGCGTGGCCATTGGCCCGCATGCGACTTTGCTGTTCGAGAACTGGGATACGATGTGGTACCAGGTTCAGGAAATGCTGTGGATTGAAAAGGGCGGGCCAGAACAGGTTCCGGACGAACTGGCGGCCTATGGCCCGATGGTTCCGCAGGGATCCGAATTGACGGCAACGCTGCTGTTCGGAATATCCGACGAAGCAAAGCGTCGTGCGTTTCTGGCGGAACTTGGCGGAGTGGAGACCCATGTCTCCATCAGCATCAACGGTGACCGGGTGATGGCGGTTGCTGAAGAAGACCTTGATCGCACCACCGCCGATGGCAAGACTTCAAGTGTCCACTTCCTTCATTTTCCGTTTTCTTCCGAACAAGTGGCCGCATTCAGGCGCGGAGGAGATCTCCTCGTGCGGATCGACCACCCCAGATACGGGCATGCAGCGATTTTGAACGAGGCAGTTCGGTCAGAACTGCTTGGGGATTTCGCGAACTGAGTCGAGCGCCTTGAAAAAATGGCCGGGAGGCGAGGGGCGCTCCCGGCCAGAGAGTGTCCTGCCTAAGGGGGGCAGGCTCGGGGTAGGCGTGGCGTTACGCTTGGGGCGTTACGATCGTGTAGGCCTGGATCTGCGCGGGCACATTGGTGAAGGCTGCGCTGAACATCATGCTTCCTGCGACCATGAGGAGGCTGACGAAGGCTGCGGTAACGCTGCTGCGAAGATTGAAGCCATTGTACGTATTCATTTTAGGTCTCCCTGCATTCGAGTGTCTTGACTGTCGGCATTTGTCGTCATGCCAATGCAATTGCAGGACCCGTGCCAATTACGATTTTTGGCGGAAATCTGCGCTTGAGCGTGTATTTTTCAAAATTTCAATCGTAAGAAAATACGAAAAGTTGGCGAAATTTGCTGATGATTGGTGTTGAGTGGGTGTTGTGTCTGTGGTGCGTCACAGCTGGCGACCCTGTCTCTCTGATCACTTGATAAAAATGTAGATGGCAACAGCGGCGACCATCAGGGCAAAAAGCCGCCGGGCTGTTGTCGCCCGGGTGGCGAGAAGGCGGGACACGGGCACGCCCATCACCGCGCCGCCCGATCCGCCCGTGATCAGCGCGACGAACAACGGCCAATCGATCTGGCCAGACGCCGCATAGCTGGCACTTGTCGCGCCGCCGAACAAGGTCACGGACACCAAGCTCGAAGCCGAAGCATTCGCAAGAGTCATGCCGGTCGCGGCCATGAGGCCCGGAGCAATCAGGAATCCGCCGCCGATACCGAAGAAGCCCGCTGCCAGGCCCGCGGCGAACCCCACGGGCGCCAGCTTCAAGACCATCTGCGGGGCGAGGCGAACGCCGGGATCGCCGGCTGATTTCCTCGGAATGGCCATGGATACGGCGATGGCAAGCATGGCGATTGCAAACCAATCAAGCAGAGTTGACCCGTTGATCGACTTGCCAGCTTGAGCGCCAGCCAGAGCGCCGGCGAGGCCTGCGATGGCAAATACGATGGCGCATGGCCATTTGACGGTTCCAGCGCGGGCCTGGGCCCAAAGGCCGGTTGCCGCGTTCACGGCGACAGCAGCGGCCGACGTCCCGATCGCCACATGAGTGTCAGACACGCCAACGACATAAATCAGCCACGGCGTTGCAAGTACGGATCCTCCGCCGCCGAAGACCGTCAGCAGAAGTCCTATCAGCAGGCCGCCGACGGCAGCAAGAAGAAGGGTCTCCTGCACGGTCTCATGCCAAACTGCGCGGGCGGTTCCAGGGTGCGAGCATCAGCAGGCGTGCCATGCCGCAAAACCCGGTCACACCCGCGAACGTGAGGCCGGCACCAACGAAGGCAGACAGGCCGAACCATCCCGGCGCGACGGTGAAGCCCAAAATGACCCCCACAAGTGTCAAGAGTCCAGCTGCAATCTGGACCTGACGCATGATCTCAAGCGGAGCGTGCTCGTCTATGGCAAGCGGAAGACCGGTCCTGGCCCAGCCGTCAATTCCTCCTTCCAGCATGAATGCTGGTGACGAGACCCGTGCAGCGAGTTGATCACAGGCGCCCTCTGTCCGCATGCCGGACCGACATGTGAAGATGACATCCTGTCCGGGTGTCGAGGGGATGTTTGCGGTCTTCCATTGCGACAAGGGGCGGGAAAGCGAGCCTGCGACATGGCGGCGTGCAAATTCATCAGACTCCCGCACATCGATTAGAATTGCGCTTCCTGCGTCAATGCGGCGGCGAGCCTCTTCGGGAGACATGGAGGCGAGTGCTCTGGTCATGAATCATCTCTTTCATCTGTTGGGCAAAATAGTTCGGCCAGCGTGGCCATGATGCGCAGGGCGGCTGGATCGACAATCCGGTAGTAGATGGTTTGCCCGTTTCGTCGGGTCCCCAGAATGCCCTGCTCGCGCAATCGTCCAAGGTGTTGGGACAAGGCTGACTGCCCAATCCCGATGCGCGCCTGAATCTGGCCGACCGAGCGCTCTCCGCCGTCAGCAAGCTGGCACAGGATCATCAACCGGCGTTCATTGGCCAGCAGCCGCAGTGCTTCGGCGGCTTTCGCTGCACTGGCTTCAAAAAGTGCGGAATCGAACTTTGCGAAATCAAACATGGTCCAAATATATTAGTTGAATCTAATTTAGCAATACCTAATATGAGGAATACAGGAGAACACCTATGACTGAGTCCCGTCCATCCCACGCAATCGGCCCCTCTGTTGAGGCCCACTTTGACCCTGCAACCAATACAGTCAGCTATGTGGTGCATGATCCGGCCACGAAGGCGGCCGCGATCGTGGATCCAGTGCTGGATTTCACGCCGCGAAATGGCCGGACGCGGACCGGAAGCGCGGATCGGCTCCTCGATAGTGTAAAGGCGCACGGCCTTGATCTCCGATATATACTGGAGACCCACGCCCATGCAGATCACCTCTCCGCCGCTCATTATCTTCGGGAAAAGACGGGCGCCCCTGTGGTGATCGGCGCACACATCACGGAAGTGCAGGCCATTTTTGCAGACCTGTTTGAAGCTCGCGATGTGATTCCCGATGGTCGGGCATTCGACCGGCTTGTTCATGAAGGCGATGTGCTGCCCCTCGGAGAGCTTGACATCCGGGTTCTCCACACGCCTGGCCACACGCCTGCTTGTGTAAGCTATTGCGTGGGCGATTCTGTCTTTGTCGGCGATACGCTGTTCATGCCGGATTATGGTACGGCACGTGCGGACTTTCCCGGTGGCGATGCCGCGACGTTGTTTCGTTCAATCCGCAAGATCCTTGCGCTGCCGGCTGAAACACGTGTGTTCACGGGCCATGACTATCCGCCTGAGTCCCGCGGCAGGCCGGCATGGGAAGCCAGCGTGGCGGAGCATCGTCAAGCCAATGTCCATGTGCATGACGGCGTTGAAGAGGCGGCCTTCGTCACGATGCGCCAAGCTCGGGATGCAACGCTGGAGGCCCCGCTGCTGATCCTGCCGTCGTTGCAGGTCAACATTCGCGCAGGCCGGATGCCGCCCGCAAGTCCGGGCGGGCATGTCTATCTCCAGATCCCCGTCAACGCGATTTGAACTCCTTGAGACAATGACGCCCGCCGGAGAATACTCCGACGGGCGCGTTTTCCTCCCCAGGAAATCTTGGCCTATTTCGGCATGGCGCTTCCGAGCCGGTGATAGAGCCTTGAAAACTTGATCGATTCCGGTTTGTCCGCAATCACGGTCAGATAATGGGCAACCGCTTCTCGCAACAGCTCGAAATCTTCGTTCGACAGGACCGCTCGTGATCGCGCTGGCTCAGCCATGGAAGAGCTCCTTTCTGATCATCCGAACTGGTTCATAGTGTTCAGGGCACCCCCGGCCTTGAGCGCCGCTTCGCCAGCGAAATATTCCTTGTGGTCATCGCCAATGTCGGAGCCGGACATGTTCTGGTGCTTCACACAGGCAATGCCCTGACGAATTTCCTGGCGCTGGACGCCAAGAACATAGCCCAGCATGCCTGCCTCGCCGAAATACTCCTTGGCGAGATTGTCGGTCGACAGCGCGGCGGTGTGATAGGTCGGCAGCGTGATGAGGTGGTGGAAAATCCCTGCGCGGCGTGCGCCATCTGCCTGGAACGTCCGAATCCGCTTGTCAGCCTGTTCACCCAGTTCGGTCGCGTCATATTTCGCGCTCATCAGGTCTGCGCGATCATAGGCGGAGACATCAAGGCCTTCTGCCTGCATCGCATCATAGACCTGCTGGCGGAAATTGAGCGTCCAGTTGAACGAAGGGGAATTGTTGTAGACCAGCTTTGCGTTCGGGAAGACTTCGCGAACACGATCCATCATCCCTGCAATCTGCTCGACATGCGGCTTTTCCGTCTCGATCCACAAAAGGTCGGCGCCATTCTGCAGTGATGTGATGCAATCGAGCACGCAGCGATCCTCTCCGGTTCCAGGGCGGAACTGGAACAGGTTTGACGGCAGGCGCTTGGGGCGCAGCAGCTTGCCATTGCGGTTGATGATGACGTCGCCATTCTTCGCCGTCGCAGGATCAATCTCCTCGCAGTCGAGGAAACTGTTGTACTGATCACCAATGTCGCCGGGCGTATGGCTCACGGCAATCTGCTTGGTCAGGCCAGCGCCGAGGGAATCCGTGCGAGTCACGATGATCCCGTCCTCGACGCCAAGCTCAAGAAAGGCATAGCGGCAGGCCCGAACCTTTGCGAGAAAGTCTTCGTGAGGAACGGTGACCTTGCCATCCTGATGGCCGCACTGCTTTTCGTCCGAAACCTGGTTTTCGATCTGAAGGGCGCACGCGCCAGCCTCGATCATCTTCTTTGCAAGCAGATAGGTTGCCTCTGCATTGCCAAATCCGGCGTCAATGTCTGCAATGATCGGCACAACGTGCGTCTGGAAATTCTCGATCTTGTCGAGGGTGGCCTTCTCCTTCGCAAGATCGCTTGCAGCACGGGCAGCATCAAGTTCGCGGAAAAGAAGGTTCAGTTCACGCGAATCCGCCTGACGCAGAAAGGTGTAGAGCTCCTCGATCAACGCGGGAACGCTGGTCTTTTCGTGCATGGATTGGTCGGGCAGGGGGCCGAATTCCGAACGAAGTGCAGCGACCATCCAGCCGGAAAGATAGAGATATTTGCGCTTTGTATCGCCAAAATGCTTCTTGATGGAGATCATCTTCTGCTGGGCAATGAAACCGTGCCAGCATCCCAGGGACTGAGTGTACAGAGCCGGATTCTCATCATATGCGGCCATATCTTCGCGCATGATCTTGGCGGTGTAGCGCGCAATGTCGAGTCCGGTCCTGAAGCGGTTCTGGAGCTGCATGCGAGCAACGGATTCAGCGTCAATGCCATCCCATGTGCCGTTCTTGTCCCGAACAAGCTGGCCGATTTGCGCGATTTGATCCTTGTACGACATGGCGTGTAAATTCCTTAACAAAATATCAAACAGGGTTCGTTGCCCCAGGCATCCTTGTGGCAAGGCTTTTCTGCCAATCAGAACAGGATTTCCAGATAATATTCGTGAATCTCCTGTGCGATGGTGATGGGAGCTTGTCACTTTGATTGTAATTTTGTAAATTTGTGACAATGACGGAACAGAAACTTTTTGCAGGTCACACCGTGCGCCGCCTTCGCCGGTCCCAGGGGCTGTCTCAGGCGGCCCTCGCGGAATCGCTGGACATTTCGCCGAGTTATCTCAACCTGATCGAACGCAACCAGCGTCCTTTGACCGCCGCCCTGCTTTTGAAGCTCGCGGACCAGTTCGATACAGATCCGCGGGCACTTGCGGGTGAGGGAGACCCCGGTGGCGGGATGGATGCCATGCGCCGGCGACTCGCCGACCCCCTGTTTTCGGATCTTGAGATCGACCGGGTCCAGATTGAGGACTGGCTCGCTGCCGCGCCGGCTGGGGCGGAAGCCTTTGCCCGCGCGTTTGACAGGGCCGGTGGCGCGCCGGGCATCGGCAGCGATCCCTTCGCAGAACTGAGGGCAGAGATCGAGCGCTGGCGCAATCACTTCGCCGATCTGGACGGTCACGCAGAGGCGCTCGCGGACGAACTGAGACTGGGTGCCGGCGACCTCTACAATGCCATTGCCGAGCGCCTTCGCGTCAAGCATCAGCTGGGGATCCGGATCTTGCCCGTCGATGCGATGCCAGATCGCCTTCGTCGGTTGGATCTGCATGCGCGGCAGCTCCAGCTGTCCGAGCTTCTCGATCCAGCGAGCCGGACGTTCGGAGCGGCGTTCCAACTTGCACAGCTTGAGGCGCGTGAGCCGATCGAATGGCTGGTCAAGGGCGCCAGTTTTAACGAGCGAGCGTCGGAGAGGCTCTTTCGTCGCCATCTGAACAGCTATTTCGCCGCGGCATTGATGATGCCCTATGCGCGATTCCTGAGAGCCTGCGAGGCAACTGGGTATGATCTTGAATTGCTCCAGCGCCGATTTGGCGCGGGTTTTGAGCAGGTGGCCCACAGACTCACGACGCTGCAACGTGTTGGAGCGCGGGGTTTGCCCTTCTTCATGATCCGGATCGACAGGGCAGGGCAGTCATCGAAGCGTTTTGGGGGTGCGAGCAACTCGCCTTTGGTCGAAGAAGATGGCCGCTGCCCTCTTTGGGCTCTCCACCGTGCCTTTGATCGGCCGGGGACCTTGCTGACCCAGCTTGTCGAGCTTCAGGATGGCAGCCGCTGGTTCACTCTTGCGCGGACGGTTCGACCGCAGGGCGTCAGCATTGGGAGTGTTTCCGCTGAGTTTGCCATAGGGCTGGGGCTCGCTGCGGACGTCGCGTCACCGCTCGCGGCTGCCAGAGGTGTTGATCTGAAGCGTGGGGAAGCCGTTGGCATCGGGCTGGGATGCCGCCACTGCACGCGGCCCAACTGTCCGCAACGTTCGGCACCTCCGGTCTCAAGGGCGCTTGTGTTCAATGAACGGGAAAGGGCCATAGCACCCTTCACCTTTGCCGGGGACTAGGTGCTGAATTTCTTGACGTCCTGCGACGTGCCCCGCGGCAGGATCATGACTTCTTGGCCACTGGCAACGATGATCAGGTCATTCACGCCTGAAACGGATATGCGCAGGCCGTCGCTTTGAATCAGGTTGCCCCGGGCGCCAATCATGCGCACGTCGCCCTTCGCGCAATTGTCTTGGGCATCCTTGTTGCCCAAGGCATACAGTGCATCCC
>WBZL01003088.1_pt1 | contig 15553 bp, 17 predicted proteins | sample 5204291 | NCBI WGS metagenome assembly WBZL01 (sample SAMN12344345, study PRJNA552823) | activated sludge metagenome | biome: Activated sludge suspended growth; feature: Nitrification reactor; material: Wastewater; isolation source: activated sludge from nitrification reactor of wastewater...
AAAACAACCTGATGAGCTTGCTAGCGAACTATGGCAACTCATCAGATATTATTAATCTCTGCTAGTCTAGAGCCTTAAGTTTATTACTTTTAGTAAATTAAAAAGGGAATCTAATGATTCCCTTTTTCTTTTGAATGAAACGATTCAAGATAATAAGCAATCAGCGAACTAGTTTGCTGCATCCTATAATTCATGAAAAAATCGCACCATCTTATTTGATGTTGATTATTTGTACTTTTACTTATGCCACTTATTACCCTTGAGGATAGCTGCTTAGCGTTTGGCCATCACGCTTTACTGAATCATGTCGATCTCCAATTAGACCCAGGAGAACGAATCGGCTTGATTGGGCGCAATGGCAGTGGCAAATCAAGTTTGTTAAAAGTACTAGCGAAAGAAATTAAGCTTGACGATGGAAAGCTTTGGCATAAACCAGAACTGAAACTTGTTTATGTTTCGCAGGAGCCTGAATTTGGGACAGCGGGTACTGTCTATCATGAAGTTTCTCGAGGATTGGGTCATCTGAGTCAAGTTCTCAATGAATACCATGAAATTTCCCAAGCGCTGAGTGAAGGCAAGGGAAGCGATGAAACCAACTTTTCTCGACTTGCATCATTGCAGAATTTTTTGGAGTTAAACGATGGATGGCGGATCCAAACGAGAGTTGAAACCGTCATTCACCAATTAGGATTATCAGCACAAGATCTGATTGGAAATTTATCAGGTGGAACCCGTAAAAGAGTCGCGTTAGCGCGTGCTTTAGTCGTGTTGCCTGATGTATTGTTATTGGATGAACCCACTAACCATCTTGATTTTACTTCGATTGAATGGCTAGAAGAATTACTCCAGACTTTTGCAGGCAGTGTGATTTTTATCACTCATGATCGGCGCTTTTTAGATAACGTTTCTACTCGAATTATTGAGCTCGATCGCGGATTACTTGGGAGTTTTACAGGTAATTTTGCGCATTACCTGCAAAAGAAAATGGAAATGTTGCAAAGTGAAGCGACACAACAGCACAAATTCGATAAGGTGCTTGCGCAAGAAGAGGTATGGATACGAAAAGGTGTACAAGCGCGTTGTACGCGTAATGAAGGGCGAGTAAGACGTTTGGAAGCATTGCGTTTGGAACGCGCTGCACGTCGCACCCGTGTTGGGTCTGTCAATTTCAATGTTGAAGTAGGTGAGCGATCAGGACATTTAGTAGCAGAACTTCAGCAGGTTACCAAATGTTTTGGTGATAAAACCGTGATAAAGGATTTTTCTTGTCGCATTCTTCGTGGCGATCGAATCGGTTTATTAGGCCCTAATGGTTCGGGTAAATCGACCTTACTAAAACTTATTCTAGGCGAATTGGAACCTGATTTAGGGGAAATAAAGCGAGGAACGAAATTATCCATTGCTTATTTTGATCAAATGCGAGGTCAATTAAATCCAGAATCCACAGTTATCGAAGCGATTAATCAAGGCTCTGATTTTATCGAGATTAATGGTGAGCGTAAGCATGTTATCAGTTATCTTGAAGACTTTCTTTTTGCACCGCAGCGCGCGCGTTCACCGGTTAAATCATTATCCGGTGGGGAGCGTAATCGCTTGTTATTGGCGCGTCTGTTCACCCAACCCGCTAATTTGCTCGTATTAGATGAGCCTACGAATGATCTTGATATCGAGACGCTGGAATTACTGGAAGCTTTATTGCAGAGTTACACCGGAACCCTGTTTTTAGTCAGCCATGATCGTACTTTTCTAGATAATGTGGTTACACAAGTTATTGCGTTTGAGGGAGATGGATTGCTAAACGAGTATGTTGGTGGTTATGAAGATTGGGCACGAAGTAAAAGTGCCAAAGATAACTTGACCCAATCACTTCTTCAAACAAGTAAAATTTCTGTCCCGACTGAAGAAAAGAAATCAAGATTATCGCCCAAATTGAGTTATCACGAAGTGCGGGAGCTAGCGGCGCTACCAGAAAAGATTGATTCATTAGAGTGTGAACAAACTTTGATTAATCAGCAACTCAGTGATGCAACACTCTATAAAAGTAACCCTGAACAAATTAAGGTATTGCAAACGCGTTTGACCAAGATTGAAGACCAGCTCGCTCAATTCTTTTCGCGCTGGGAGGAATTAGAGGCTAAACAATCCGCAGCAAAAATGTAGGGATTGAGCGTTTTTTCCCTATAAACAACAGGGAGATAGCGATTATCTTCATTGACTAAACAGCCCCCATCGTTTAAAGTTCTGATTTTTGAGAGGAGGATGCATAAAGTGAAAAAGTTGGCCGTTAAATTAGCGTTTGCAGTCGGCTTGGCTTTGGCAATTTCTGGTGGGGTTCATGCGGCCAGTGATGCTGAAGGAGTGAAAAGTAAAACTTCTATGTGCGAAGGATGCCATGGAATAGAGGGTTACCGTACTGCTTATCCAGTTGCTTATCATGTACCAAAATTGGGTGGGCAGCATGCTGTGTACTTAGCAAAAGCATTGAGAGACTATAAAGCGGGTGAGCGTAATCATCCTACAATGAAAGCGATTGCAGCTACCCTTTCTGATAAGGATATAGAAGAATTAGCTGCATACTACGCAGGTAACTAATTTCCCATTTACGCAAGGATAATAAGATTATGAAGAATTATTTTATTGCTGCAGTAACCGGAGCAGTTTTTGTTATTTCGGGAAATGCGATTGCAGCAGATATTGAAGCAGGTAAAAGAAAAGCCGCTGAAGTATGTGCTTCTTGCCATGGAGCAGATGGCAATAGCCCAGCGCCTAATTTTCCTAAAATTGGCGGTCAACCAAGAACTTATCTTGAAAAAGCACTAAAAGACTATAAAACAGGCGATCGCAAAGATCCAGTCATGGCAGGAATGGCAGCAGCGTTGACTCCAGATGATATCGGCAATCTCGCTTTTTACTACTCAAGCCAAAATATTGGCTTGACAATGAAAAAGTAAGTTTATTAGATCAATAAAGTAGGGCATTCATTAGTGCGCTACTTTAAAAATAAAGTTGTTTCGAAAAGGCGAATATGGAATGTTTCATATTCGCTTTCTTATTTTTCAGAGCGCTACGATTTTTTCTCCTGCTTATCCGATTTTCCTGTCTTTACCGTTAGGGTTATAACTTCAAAGAAATCTGCTATATTAGCTGCTTGTCCAATTTGTAATCATCGTAGATTAACTTTTTATGGAGAATTAGTTTAATGTCAAAGAAAATCATCAAACCTGTTTCAGCCGCGATAGGTACCGTACTTTTGACCACATTATCAGCCACTACTTATGCTGCTGAGGGTAATCCTTTTGAAATGAAAACCTTATCGAGTGGCTATATGCAACTCGCTTCTGCTGATGATGCCAAGAAAGGTGAACAAGATAGTCAGCCATCTACAGATCAAAAAAAGGCTGATCATGAAGGTAAATGTGGGGAAGGCAAGTGTGGTGCTAAAGGTGAGATGAAGAAAAATATGGAAGGACAGTGTGGCGGTAAGAAAGCCGAGCAAGAAGGAAAATGCGGTGAAGGTAAGTGTGGTAGCTCCAACAAGAAATAATAAGGTTTTACCATGAACAGTTTTAAATATCCTGTTCATGGTGTTGGGCTTGGTCTACGGCGTGTGATGTTGAGTACGCTTGCAGACCAAAACACCGAATCGGTTAATTTTTGGGAAGTCGCACCTGAAAATTGGATCAATGTTGCTGGACGATACGGTAAGCAATTTCGAGAACTTACCGAGAAATATCCTGTTATTTGCCATGGCTTATCGCTTTCCATCGGGAGTCCAGCACCACTCGACGAAACATTTTTACAGCGTTTGAAGCAATTTTTGAAAGAGCATCGCATACGTTATTACAGCGAGCACCTCAGCTATTGTAGTGATGATGGGCATTTGTACGATTTGATGCCCATTCCTTTTACGGAAGAAGCGGTGCGCTATGTGGCAGAGCGGATTAGGCATGTTCAAGATATGCTGGATCAACGAATTGCCATGGAAAATATTTCCTACTACGCCGCACCCGGAAAACAGATGGAAGAAATCGATTTCCTGAATGCAGTCTTAGAAGAAGCAGATTGTGATTTGTTGCTGGATGTCAATAATATTTACGTCAACAGTATCAATCATCGCTACGATGCAGAAGCGTTTTTGCGACAGCTTCCCGCAGAACGCATTCGTTATATTCACGTTGCAGGGCATTATCAGGAAGCGGAAGATTTATTGGTCGATACCCATGGATCTTCGGTCATTGATCCGGTCTGGCAATTACTGGGAAAAGCGTATCAACTTTTTGGTGTATTACCGACATTGTTGGAACGCGATTTTAATATTCCGGCACTCTCTGAATTATTAGAAGAAGCTAAAGTCATCGATCATTTGCAGACCAAGTGGCTAAATTGCACTTGTGACCACATACAACACGCCCGACCGTCCTGACTTCATTCGGCAGCAGTATGTTTTTGCTGCACATATTCGTAACCCTAAGCAATTTCCCTGCCCTGAAGGAATCGAAGCGCGGCGTATGGCCGTGTATCGTGAATTGTTCTACAACAATGTAGAAGCGTTCATCGCCAATACTTACCCGGTGCTGCATAACATTATGATTGAAGATCGCTGGCATGCGATGGTTCAGGATTATTTTGCAAACCATTTAGCGCAAACCCCCTTGTTTCCGGAAATGCCAAGGGAGTTTCTGAAATATCTCGAACATGAGCGCCAACCTCAGCCTGATGATCCTCCTTTTCTGTTAGAGCTTGCGCATTACGAATGGGTAGAACTAGCGCTATCCTTATTTGATGAAAAGATCGATAACAACGCAATTAACCCAACTGGTGACTTGCTCGAAGGCATACCTGTTATTTCACCTTTGGCCTGGGTGCTGAGTTATCGTTTTCCTGTCCACAAAATTTCACCGACTTTTCAACCTCAACAAGCTGATGAAGCGAATCCAACTCATCTGATCGTATTTCGTGATGCCGAATTTGACATTCACTTCATTGAAACAAACGCCATTACCGTGCATTTGCTCCAACGCATTACCCATAATACCAATCAATCGGGGCAAACGATTTTACAGCGCATCGCAGTTGAGATGAATCATCCTCAACCTGATATGATCGTAACCTACGGGGAGCAATTGATGCAGCAGCTCAAAGAACAAGGAATCTTGCTCGGTACCGTACGTTAAGCAACCTGTAGACTAAATTCGCTAGCATCGCTCCATTCAAGTAGCCAATTTGATAATAATTTTTTGATACTAATTAGATATGAATTCGATAGTGAATAAACTAGGTTGGTTACTCTTTTCTCTCCTCGGTGCTTCTGCTCTCGCGGTCATCGCACTTAATCGAGGTGAGTCGATCGGTGCGCTGTGGATTGTCATTGCGGCCGTGTGTGTGTATCTGATTGCGTATCGGTTTTATAGCCTGTTCATCGCCAATCATGTGTTGAAGCTCGATGAAACACGGATGACACCGGCGCATAAGCATAACGACGGATTGGATCATGTGCCGACCAATAAATATGTATTGTTTGGCCATCATTTCGCGGCAATCGCTGGCGCAGGTCCATTGGTGGGGCCGATTCTGGCTGCACAAATGGGTTATCTGCCTGGGATGCTGTGGTTGCTGGCTGGCGTTGTGCTCGCTGGTGCTGTACAAGATTTTATTGTGTTGTTCGTATCGACGCGACGCAATGCGCGTTCACTCGGCGATTTGATCAAGTCAGAGTTAGGGCAAGTTCCGGGGATGATTGCGTTGTTTGGCGCATTTTTCATCATGCTGATTTTGTTAGCGGTTTTGTCGCTGATTGTGGTCAAGGCGCTCGCAGAATCACCGTGGGGGACGTTTACCGTGGCAGCAACGATCCCTATTGCGATGTTTATGGGAATCTATTCGCGTTTCTTCCGGCCTTGTGCGATTGGTGAAGTTTCGCTCATCGGTTTTGTATTGCTGATGCTATCGATTGTCGTTGGGCAATATGTACAGGAAGACCCTGCATGGGCTGCAATTTTTACCCTAACCGGCGAGCAATTGACCTGGGCACTGATTGGCTATGGTTTTATTGCTTCAGTCTTGCCCGTTTGGTTGTTGCTGGCGCCCCGTGATTATCTCTCGACATTTCTGAAAATCGGCACGATCGTTGGGCTTGCGATAGGAGTGCTCATCATTGCGCCAGATCTCAAAATGCCAGCATTGACCCAGTTTGTAGATGGTTCTGGTCCCGTCTGGTCTGGCGACTTATTTCCCTTTTTGTTTGTAACGGTTGCATGTGGCGCGATCTCGGGTTTTCACTCGCTCATTGCGTCCGGTACGACGCCTAAAATGATCCAAAACGAAACCGATGCGCGTTTTATTGGTTATGGAGCGATGTTAATGGAGTCCTTCGTGGCCATTATGGCATTGGTTGCTGCTGCGACGCTTGAGCCAGGAATATATTTTGCAATGAATAGCCCCGCTGCGATCATTGGTAGCACTGCCGAATCAGCGGCGCAGACGATTGCACAATGGGGGTTTTATGTAACACCAGAAATGATTAACCAAACCGCACAGAATGTTGGAGAGCACAGCATTATTTCGCGCACTGGCGGTGCTCCGACGTTGGCAGTGGGTATGGCGCAAATTTTGTCTGAGGTTGTCGGCGGTACCGCCATGATGGCATTCTGGTACCACTTTGCGATTCTATTCGAAGCGCTGTTTATTTTGACGGCAGTTGATGCGGGGACCAGAGCAGGACGTTTTATGTTGCAAGATTTACTCGGCTCTTTTATTCCTGCCATGAAAAAAACCGAATCAGTTCCGGCTAGTTTAGTGGCTACTTTTATTTGTGTGTCAGGATGGGGATATTTTCTATACCAAGGCGTTGTCGATCCCCTCGGTGGCATTAATACCTTGTGGCCATTATTTGGTATTTCCAATCAAATGCTGGCGGGTATCGCATTGATTCTATGTACCTGCGTACTGTTTAAGATGAAACAGGATCGCTATGCCTGGGTGACTATGATCCCAGTGACTTGGGTCTGTGTATGCACGTTAACCGCAGCGTGGCAGAAAATCTTTCACGATAACCCCCGTATTGGTTTTCTTGCGCATGCAGAAAAATATCAAGATGCAGTTGCGCAAGGAATCGTGCTCGCGCCTGCTAAATCGATCGACCAAATGCAGCAAGTGATTGTTAACGATTATGTCAATGCGACCCTGGCTGGATTATTTATGGCAGTATTGATCAGTATGTTGTGGTTTGGTCTCCGAACCGTGCTGCAAGCACGCACTAATCAAAATCCAACGGTACAAGAAGCGCCTTTTGAGCTGTTACCGGTTACCGTTCCGACTGGAAAATAATTAAAGGAGTAACACAATGCAATTTAGCATCACAGAAGTTTGTAATCGCGTTGCGCAGAGTCTGCGTTTGATGGTCGGCGTCCCAGAATATAGCCAATACGTAGCCCATATGAAAACAGCGCATCCAGATCGAACGATTATGACCGAGGTGCAATTTTATCGTGAACGGCAAGAAGCCCGTTATGGCGGCAAGGTTAGCCGCTGTTGCTAGCGGTTGGTATCAAGTTCTTAGCGCTGGTAAGGGTTCGTCTTTAGCTACAAATTTGAGTGCGATCCCATTATTGCACCAGCGTTCGCCGCGTGGCGGAGGACCATCACGGAACACATGTCCTTGATGCCCGCCGCACCGGGCACAGTGATATTCGACACGTGGCCAAATCATTTTGAAGTCGAGTTTGGTCGCTAAGTGTCCAGCAATCGGTTGGGTGAAACTCGGCCAACCGATCGAGCTTTCATATTTGTGCTGACTTTCAAATAGCGGTAGGTAACACGCCGCGCAAAGATAGTTCCCTTCACGGTCTTCATAAACTAGATTACTGGATTCGGGTCGTTCGGTTTCTTCCTCGAAGAGAATTTGATAAGCGCGCTGTGAGAGTAATTCACGCCATTCTTTCTCAGATTTCTTGAGTAGTGTGATGGGATTGGCAGCTTCGCCAATTTCAGGGATTCGCCAGCAAGCAGCCATGAACGGAAACATACTCGCAGTGGCTAGTGTTTTTAATACAGCGCGTCGTTTCATTCTAATGCACTCAAACTAACTGGATTAAAAACATAATAAATAAAATAATGATGACCATCGGCACAATAACTGATTGCCAATCTGCAGCGCTGCCTTTAGGGCTGTTCTTCATCATATTGATAGCAGTCGGAAATAAAAAAACTACAAACAGCCCTAACGCTAATGCAGAGACAATTTGCATCCAATCCATACTCAGGTTTTTCCTTTATTATTGAGCATAAAAAAAACAAAACCCCGGATGAACCGGGGTTTGTTTGTCTAACATAGGTAACTTATCGACAAGAATCAGTCATCTTTACCCATAATGCCTAAAATTTGTAACAAGCTGATGAAGATATTGAAAATCGTCATATACAGACCGATTGTGGCCAACACATAGTTGTCTTCACCGCCATGAATAATGCGGCTGGTGTCGTAAAGAATAAAACCACTCATGATCAGAATAACCACAGATGAGATCGCGAGTGACATCGCTGGGATTTGCAAGAAAATATTTGCGATTGCAGCAATTATTGCCAGTAAAAGGCCCACGACCAAGAATCCACCCATAAAACTAAAATCTTTCCGGGTAGCTAGCGCGTAGGCTGACAATCCCAGGAAAATCACACCGGTTCCACCTAGCGATAAGGTAATGATATTGCCCCCATTTGGCAGTGAGGCATACATTGTCAACATGGGACCTAACCCAAAACCCAGCAAACCGGTGATCAGAAAAACAATGCCGATACCAGCGCTAGAATGAGCAAAACGCGGCAACACAAACATTGCAAGCACCATGCCACCGATCACAGAAATCATATAGGTCATTGGCGGCATATTCAGAAACATTGAAAGTCCAGCAGTCAATCCGCTGAACAATAATGTCAACGATAGAAGCATGTAGGTATTCCGTAATACCTTATTAGTAGCTAATGCAGACGTCGAACTTTGTGAAACGGTTGTAAAGCTTCGATTCATTTTGTGACCTCCAACAAAAACATAAATGTGAATATTATCATTGTATTTAAGCACACGATATCGATTAAATACCGTCTTCTGCGCTCATCTCTTGTTAACGTAGGTTAGACCTACTTTTTTAATTATAGATCAATTATTTTCGATGATTTAGGAAAATACCGACCCAAGAGCCCAGTTTAAATGATTTTTGAGCTCAGATAAAAGTGCTATTACGATGAATAAGATAACAAATTCATCGACTTTTGTTTCAATTTTTCTCGGAATGCAATGTGCTAAACGCTATCATGAAGCGATTGACATGATCGCAATATGGTTTTAGGTCTATGGTGTTCATATACTTTTCAAACCAAAGCATATGAGGTAGAAATGGAAAAACTGAAAAAAGTCGCTTAGCTGGGCTGTCTGGTTTTACTTGACCAGGTCAGACTGTTGCTAATTTAGAGTGCGCCAGGCTAAATCAAGATGAACGTGTGAGCATGAATGTAAAGAAGGAGATTTGAGTTGTGATTGTTAAAGATAAAGTGTCTTGGGTGCGCTTGTTGTTTCATTTTCGCGGCAGTAGCTTTATGGAAACGTGGCCGAGAATACTGACGGTTACTGTAACAGCATCGATTGTGACCTACATTGAGCTCTATTACAGTATTCAAGCGTACACGCTCACAACAACGCCGTTCCTATTGATTGGGGTTGCGTTAGGTATTTTTCTAGGTTTTCGCAACAGTGCTTCATACGATAAATTCTGGGAAGGGCGTAAGTTATGGGGGGCATTGGTGAATACTGCGCGTAGCTTGACACGCCAAATTTGTCACATGACTGATTCAAAACAGAGTTACGAGACATTGCAGCCATTTCAAACTATGTTTGTCAAACGAATCATCGCATTTGCACATGCGCTACGTTGTCATTTGCGCAATCAAGAACCCTTTGAGGAAATAAAAAAATTTTTACCCGCAGATGATTATGCTGCGGTTACTGCTGCAAAGCACCGACCCTTAATCATTTTGCAGCAATTGAGTCGTGATCTAGCCATTGCGCGCGATCGTCGTTGGTTGAGCGAATATAATCATCCGTTTTTAGAAGCGCAGCTCAATGAATTCTCGAATATTTTAGGGGGGTGCGAGCGCATTAAGAATACCCCGATCCCTTTCAGCTACTCAGTATTGATTCACCGAATTGTCGCAGCTTATTGCTTATCGCTACCTTTTGGTTTAGTCGAGACGACTGGAATCCTGACGCCGGTCGTAGTTTTGATGATTTCCTACGCTTTCTTTGAATTAGATGCGATTGGTGATGAAATCGAGAGCCCATTTGGTTTGCAGCCGAATGATCTTGCCTTGACTGCCATTTCTCGGAATATTGAAATTAACTTGCTGGAGTTGATCAATGATGCTGATCAACCCGATGTCGTTAAACCCGTGGATGATATTTTGATTTAATGATTGATAACCACAGATGATACAGAGATGAGCGTTACCCTTTTCAAGTTCTATATTAAACTCGGTAACGCTCTCTGTCTTGCAGCGCTGATGCGCTAATTTGTTTTTCTTGCCATTTCACGGTGGGCCGCAGCTAATTCTTCATATCTTTTAGCCGCTTTTTCAAATTTATGTAACAGGGCTTCATGATGCGACGCGAAATCTTGCCCTTCACGGCCATAATAATAACTATGAAGTTCATACTCATCTAACATTTGCTTTTCTTCAGTAATTTTGTCGATCATTCTCTTAGCTTTATTATCATAGCGCTGAGCAATTTCCTCATGACTAAGTGGGGATTTATTCTTAGCAGCAGCGATACTCTCTGACTCAGCAGCGATCGATAGATTTGTTACTAGAAAAGTTAATATCAGTACAGAGAAGAAAAATTTTTTCATGTTCAAGATCTCCTTAAATTAACGTATTTCAATGAATGAATCATCCTAAAAAAGGATGATTCATGTTTTACTAATGAGTTGACTCGGTACTAGAAACTTCACCGGCAGCAAAATTATTAATGTTTGCTTTGTTAATTTGATTTCTTTCTGCTTCAGCCATTTGTTGATGAAATTCTGCTTGTTTCAAGTTCTCAGCGATGATTTCTTCATAAAGACGAACATTGGCTGTTTCGTGTGATCTAAAATCTTGACCACCTCTACCATAGTAGTAGCTATGTAATTCATAATCTTCAAGATTATTTTTGTGTTCCTGAAGTTTTACTTTTGCTTCATCGACTAGACTTAAATGATGCTGGGCAAGCGATTCATGATTGCTAGGAGCAATCGTTGATTCAGCGTTAACAGCAAAACTTTGTGCAACAAAAGCGAGTAGAACGATTAGATGACGTGCTTTCATGTTAAATTTCCTTATGCAGAATTGAAAAAAGTTTCGATAGCGTCATACTACTGAAGAGGGTGGCTTGCGTATATTGGGCGATCCCTGATTTTTCATTAAGGGAAACCATTAGAATTCAAAGCGATACTAATCAATATCGCTTTACTGCTTAAATATGTAGATGGAGTAGCTTACAGGTAGGTAGTTAGAACTGCCATCGGGCACCAGCGTAGATGCCACGAGGGATGAGTGCTGGAATCGATGGGATATTATCTGATACAAATTCTCTGTGGTATTCACTAAACAAGTTTTGTCCAACCAGAAATAATTCAACATCTTTGACGGGTTTGAAAGCGAGCTTAGTGTCCATCGTTACAAAACCTGGAATATTGTAGAAGCCGATCGCACTGGTATATCGCAGCCAGAGATTAAACTGCAGCCTGTCTGAAATATCATAGTTTGAACGTACTGAAACCTGATGTTGCGGATTAACTTTAGCGGCCCCGCCAGTGGTGGGATCAAATGTTCTAAGCATTTCATTGGAGGAAATATTCATATCCAAGAAGCTGTAATTTCCTTGGAGTCGCCAGCGACTCGTGGGTTTCCAATCTGCAGAGACTTCAAAGCCATAGGTTAGGGCAGATGCGCGATTGTTAAGTAGCAGCGGTAATATTAATTGCCTTGGTAATCCTGTGCTAAAGGATAACGCCCCGAAGCTTAAGTCGCGTAAGTGGCTATAGTCGTTGATGAACCCCGCGATATCGATCGATGCTTGTTGGGAAAACTGGTGGCGATAGCCTAACTCATAGGCAAGTAGTTTTTCTGAGCCGAAATTGTTTGCTCCTTGCATGAGAATAGAAATAGGGATAGGCAAAGTAGGTATTCCTGGCAAACTTTGAATCTGGCCCGCATTCAAAGTAATATCATTTTCCCCTCGAGAAGGAATCCGGACTGCACGTGAAATTGATGCCCATATCGAATTCTGCGCATTGGGTGTCCACATTAAACGTGCATTGGGTTGAACTTCCAATCCCGAGAAATCATTGTGATCGAGCCGAGTTCCGAGTGAAAATAATAAACGATCAGGTATTAAAGCAACATCATCGCGAATAAAACCGCTAAATTGGTGGTGCGTTCGTTCTCGCGGACTAGCGCTTGTTAATAAAGTATCAAAAATCTTGTTGTTATATAAGCGGTAATTGGCGCCCCAAATCACATCGTGCTTATCAAAGAGCGGGAGTCGATGTTGGAAATCAATATCGAAGCTTTCTGCATCGGATTTTCCTATTGGCAGCAATTGGTGAGTGTTTCGGTCATAATAGGTTTGCAGCATGATTGAAGATCGTTCTGAATAAACGCGATCCCAGCGAAACCGGATATTGCCGCCTTCCTGATTTCCCCTCAATCCTTGAGTTTGCAGCGCAAGCAATTGAGAAGTATTTTTATCAACTGAATTACCAAAAGAATTAAAGTAGATATCACCCTGTAGCGTAAATTGATCGAGTCCTCTTGCATGATCTAAACGAAAACCACCTCGCGCTGAGTGCCATTGATCATGGCGATTAACGCCCTCTGGGGAGATCATATGGTCACGCGTAAACCCTTTTGCATACACTCGGAAAGGGGTCTCTTCATTGATCTTTCCACCATAACGGGCTCCAAAAAAGCCGTGCTCAAAACTACCCCCTCCTGCAGAAAGGAGCGTTCCTTGAGTATCAGCCGCTTTCTTGGTAATGATATTGATAACGCCATTGACTGCATTCGCCCCCCAAACCGTTGCTGCAGGGCCGCGAATCACTTCAATGCGCTCGATGTCTTCGATCAGGGTATCTTGCTGTTCCCATAGTACGCCAGAGAAAATAGGGCTATAAACACTTCTACCATCCATCAGAACTTGTAATTTGTTCGCATAAATTCCATTAAAGCCACGAATACTAACCGCCCATTGACCAGTGCTGACACGATCGACCTGAACGCCAGGGGCCATTCTGAGTGCGTCTGGAATGCTGGTTGCACCCGAGCGGCGGATATCGTCCTGTGTGATGACAAAGATAGCAGAAGCGACTTCTGTTAGTTTCTGCGGGCGTCTTGATACTGTCGTCACTTTGACATTCATCAATTCTTCAATGCTTAATTGGAGAAATTGATTATCACCAGGTTTTCCGCTGATAGCGTTAGTACTCAATAAAATCAAGAGCATTAGGGCGAAAGCGAAGGTTCGATTTATTATTTTCATAGGTTCTTACCGATAAACATGGGTCGCTAGCTGTAGCAACTTCGAGCTAAAATCGAGTTTAGAAAGACGCGCAGTTGCTAGATTGATTTCGAAAGTGACTTTTCCATCACTATTGACATTCATATTGATGTTGACTCCCTGAGATGCGGCATTAGGGCTATCTGCCAACAATAAGATAGGCTTCTCTTGTAGGGTATTCAGGATGTTCGATAGATTGCTTATATTGGACTTGGCAATGAAAACAACTTGGCATTCAGTTAATGTACTTTCATCATTGGTGCGCCTAACTTTGATTTTTCCTTTGCTATTAGGTTTTTGTGCTATTTGATCCAGGCTTGTGCCAAACATATCTTCACCGTAAAGACATAGTTGAATGCTTTCATTGGAATCACCTGGCCATGCGGTAAATGCGATAAAATTCGAGATGAATGCTGCTTTGACCTGATATTCAACGCTTTCGCTGGAATGAGCTGGACGAGAAAATAGCATCAGATTCACAACCATTAGTATGGCGAGCAAGTACTGCGCACCTTTCTTAAGCGTAGTGTGCTTCTGAGTGGTTATAAAGCTAAATCGAGTAGCGAGTGATTGCATTAAATAAGCGTATTACTCAGCCATATTGCCAATAAATCATCGTTTAAATGAGATTAACAATTGCAAAACAGGGCCTTGATAATTAACTATCTCTGTGAAGTTAGAGTGAGCGCTTTATTACGTTAATTTGAACCTTGTCATGTTAAAACGAGTCATCAGGATTGATCGTTTGATTAAATAGCGATTTATCGCTTTATTTTTGATATGAAGTGCCCTATCGAACCTCGCTTTTCTACAACGCTTTCTTTGGTAACATTTAATTTACATGGAACATCCATTTGCGCTTGAATTAAGAAACATTAATAAAGCCTTTGCGAGTAAAAGACAGATATTTTCTCGCTTATCTTTCTCGCTTCGGCAGGGTGAATATGTTGCAATTACCGGTGAGTCGGGTATCGGTAAATCAACGTTATTGAATTTGATCGCTGGCCTAGATTTCCCAGATGAAGGGGAGATTTTGATTAATGGAAGCTTATTGCCTAAGGATGACAACGCCGCGACGTTACTGAGAAGACAACATTTTGGTTTTATTTTTCAAGCGTTTCATATCCTTCCCCATTTGAGCCTATTACAGAATGTAGCGCTGCCTTTGTTATTGAATCAATGCCCAATTGACCGTGCTCAGGCGATGTTAATTGCGGTTGGTTTGGAAGGTCGAGAGCAGGATTTTCCGCACCAGCTATCAGGGGGTGAGTTGCAGCGGGTTGCAATTGCCCGTGCTTTGGTTCACCAACCTAAATTAATTCTAGCGGATGAACCCACTGGAAATCTTGATCCGGATACGGCGCGCGAAATTCTTTACTTGCTTCAGTCTGAAATCAAGGCTAGTGGCGCTGCTGCCATTATTGTCACGCATTCTCAGTTTGCAGCCCAAACCGCTGATCGCGTTTTGCAACTGACTGCGTCTAATTTGATCTCGGTTGATCACCCTTGAGTGCCATGAAACGTAATTTGTTATCGCAGTGGTTATTACAAGGGCAGTGGCATAGTCATCGGTTGCAAATGTCGATGGTAATGATTGCGATCGCCTTAGGCATTGCATTGGGGTTTTCGATTCAGCTCATTAATTCAGCTGCAATTCATGAATTTTCCTCAGCGATCAAAATTTTATCAGGACAATCTGATCTGCAGATACGCGCGGTTCAGCCTACCTTCGATGAAATGCTTTATCCTAAGCTTGCGCAGCGCGAAGGGGTTGAATTGGCTAGCCCAGTGCTAGAGATTCAGGCTGCAATTCCTGGCCAATCGGATGATACGCGAAATGGTATGCTGAAAATTCTCGGGATTGACGTTTTTCGAGCAATGGCCATGACACCTGATATCGTCGGTGTGCCTGCAGAAGATCGGAACTTTGACACCTTGGCAATCGATGCAATCTTTTTATCACCTGCC
>WBZL01003091.1_pt1 | contig 15549 bp, 22 predicted proteins | sample 5204291 | NCBI WGS metagenome assembly WBZL01 (sample SAMN12344345, study PRJNA552823) | activated sludge metagenome | biome: Activated sludge suspended growth; feature: Nitrification reactor; material: Wastewater; isolation source: activated sludge from nitrification reactor of wastewater...
GAGGTCGCCGGTTCGAGCCCGGTCGGGGTCGCTCGAGTCTCTCGACTCAATCGGCCAGGTAGCTCAGTTGGTACGAGCGTCCGACTGAAAATCGGAAGGTCGGCGGTTCGACCCCGCCCCTGGCCACCACCAGACCGTTTCCACTCTCCGAACGGCTCCAATCCATTCGTCCCCACCGGAGCGCGAACACACCCACACCAGGCCCGAGCGAGCAGCCTCCGGTCACGATCGCCGTGCGTCGGCCAGGCCTGCGAGCACGTCGGCCGCAGTGTTCCGGTAGTCGACGCCAGTGTCCAAAGGCCGTTGGCGCATGATCATTTCGCCTGTGGTCACCCTGCCGGCACCCGATACCGCCCCATCACGCGCCAGTCACGTCACGCTGCTTCCCCGCCTCCACGTACTCCAGCGTCGCCGCCAGCATCCGACCGGCATAGGCACGCCAGAGTCGACTGAGCACCACGCGCACCAACCAGCCTCTACCTGGGCGAGGGTAGAACGCGTACGTCCACCGGACCATGGTCCCGCTGCCGTCCGGCGTCATTGTCCATTCACCACGGATGTGGTCGACCACATACCGCAGGCTCCCTGTGAAGTCGCGCAGTTCGTAGGCGAAGCTGTGCGGTGCGGTGTATTCGGTGAGTTGCTCCACGACACTGGAACCGTCACCGAGCTGTGGCCGCCGCAACGTACCGGGCGTGTCCCACGGCCCGGTCTGGTCTGTGACCCCGTCAACGGACGGGAACGGACCCCACGCCTTGAATACGACACTGAGGTCGATCGGGGCGATGGTGTGGAAGGCGGTCTCTTGATCCACTCGGGTCCGCTGTTCGACAGTGACGGGGATGTACGGGTGTTGTGTCATGCATCCAGCCTGTGCCAGGCGGTTCGAGGCTGGGTAGGACTGCGAGTACGACCCTGCGCCCGAATGCTCAGAGCGACCCGAAGAGTTCCTGATGGCCCACGGTCATCGCCAGTTGCAGGCGGCTGGCGTCCTCGCTGCCCGCAGCGCAGGTGTAGATCACGAGTCGCGAGTCTGTGTCGGGCAGCAGAACCACGTCGCAGTCCAGGGCGATCGGCCCGACTGACGGGTGATGAATGGTCTTGCTGTGGGACTGATGGCCCACGGCTCGGCCTTCAGCACGCAACTGCCGATAGACGCCCGACTCTGCGTCCAGGTCGTCGAGCAACTGCGCGAGCATCCGGTCCTGGGGGTAGGTCACGGCAGCTCGCAGCAGGTCACTGACCATGGCGGCCTCGAAGTCCGTGCGCACATCGTCCGGCATCTCTACCAGTCCCTGGAGTCGCCCGGTGAGTTGGAGCCAGGCGATGTTGTCCGGATGCGGTCCGTTTCGGGCGCCCCCAGCGAACAGGGCGTCCCACGCCCGGTTCGCAGTGATCAGAGTCCAGGTCGCGTCGAAGGCTGCCGTGGGGTAGTCCGAGAGGCGCTGCATGAGGCGGGTCGAACCCGGGGAGACATGACGCGGGACCACTGCGCTCGACGGCGGGGTGACCCCGGCGCAGCGGAAGAGCAGGACGCGCTCATCGCGGTGGAGTTGGAGGGCCCGTGCCAGCGACTCCAGGACCTCCGGACTGGGACGGGTCGAACGACCCTGTTCGAGCCGTTCCAGATAGTCCGGCGAGATGTGCGCCAACATCGCCACCTCGGAGCGCCGCAAACCCTGCACACGACGACGCCGTCCGGGTGCGAAACCCACGTCCGCCGGGCTCAGCCGCGCTCGCCAGGCACGCAACAACTCAGCCAAAGTGCCGGGCGCCGAGTTGTCCATCCGTACCCCCTTCGGCTGCCACTATCTCACCTGTGATCGCCCGTACCGTCGCCCTGACAGTACGACCCTCCTACGCCTCCGGACCCGCGACTCAACCCCCCGACGCGCCGTAGAGGATCACCCCTGCAGCGACCAACTCGACGACCAGGTACATCAGCGGGCGGGACGGCAGGGATCGGTCGATCACCGCCGACACAAGCCGTCCCACCGCCATGCCGATCAGTGCGACACCGATCGTCAGACCCACACCCAGCCGAAGATCCATCGACGTGCTCGCCACGATCAGCATCGCCGCCATTGCGATCCCGAATCCGCCGTAGACCGCACGGACCTCGTTGCGCCCCGCAATCGTCAATGTTGGGACGTCGAACTGCTCCGTCACCCGGTCGGGCACGACGAGTGCGCCGACGCCCATCACGGCGAACAGGAGGGCACCGAGGTACAGGCCGAGGTCATACATACATGTCTCCTTCAGCCATCACGACAGCGCCAAGCCCGCCACGATCACGGGAACCAGTGCCATGTCGGCATAGGCCACGCGATCCAGCGCCGGCGTCCTGACGCCACTGCGCCACCAGAGGACGACGAAGAGCACAACGCTGCCCAGCGCGAAGATCAGGACCGGGGTCCGCCACGGCTGCACGAACAGTGCGGCCACCGACATGACCACCAGGGTCGCGAAGCCAGCGGCGCGATGCCGCAGAAGCAGGACCATTTCCGGAGTGAGCGAGGACCCTCCGTAAAGGTTCTCCATGCCGTGCGGCCGGAAGAGCAACGATGCCGGGATCGCGTGGACACCCGCCGTGACGAGCAGCGCGACCACTGGGATCACGGACATGCGGGCCTCCTGCCTTGACGGCGTCGTCTCTACAACAGATGCTAAGAGTATGTCGCCGACTGTGCACGATGAGCCCCCGGACTTCCTTCGCAGCGGCAGACCGAGCCTTGACCTCGCGTGGACCGTCCGCTTCCGCAATGTCTGGCCCACTGAGACATTGGTGGACACTGAGGCCCTCATCCGATGGCTCAGGGCGACCTATCCCGGAGTCACGTTCAACCCCCGACTGGTCACCGACGAGTTCCTCGCCGAACTCACACATCTACGGGAGGCCATCTACGCGCTCGTCCGTGCGTCGATCGCCGACGAACCATGGCGTCGCAGGGACGTGAGCCTCGTCAACCGCCACGCAGTCAGGCCGCGGTTCCGTCATCAACTCGGCGGCAACCGGGCCGTCAGGATCACCGTGACCGATGCCGGGCAGTTCCTGGCTGAGCTGGCCGTAGACGGCATCGCCGTTCTCAGTGCGGACCCGTCGCGGCTCAAGCTGTGCGAGGGTCCCGACTGCGCGCTACCGTTCCTGGACGAGAGCCGCGGTGCGTCACGCCGTTGGTGCACGGCGCAACGGTGCGGTAACCGTGTGAACACGAAGGCCTACCGCCGACGCCTCAAGGCCTGACGACCGCCCTTCGCCGGCTCGCGTGCGCCATTCTGGGTGCTGCCAGCCAGCCCCGGGAGCCGACCATGACCCAGACCGCGACCGCGGGTCCGAGTTCCCGGGCCCGGGAGTTCGGCAAAGTCGCGTTCGTGGCCACGGTGGGGATATGGCCGCCCTTGATCGCCGGGCGACTCATCCTCGGCCCGACCGCGATCACGATGCTGCTCTTCGGCACCCTGGTCGGCTTCCTGAACACCGCCGCGGCTGGTCGGCGACTGGGCGCGGCCGCCACGATCGCGTTCGTGCTGGTGGCTCCCGTGGCCCTCGTGGCCGGGCAGGACCCGGTGGCCGGCACCTGTCTGATGGCGCTGGGGTGCCTCGCCGTCGGCACCAGCGCCTACTGGCAGCGGTTCAGCGCGTTCAATGTCGGACTGACGGGCACGCTGTTCATCCTCGCCTCCCCCGCCGCACAGGCTGATCTCTTGGACGGCGGCCCCGCACAGTCGGAATACTTCCTGGCGGTCCTGTTCGGCACGCTGCTGTGCGGGCTGTGGCCGGTCGCGATCCTGCCGCTCATGCACTTCGTCAAGGACATCCCCTTGGAGGCACACCACAAGAAGGCCGACACATTCCGCTACGTCGTCTCGGTCACCATCCTTGTGTCTGCGACGACCTTCTACGCATTGGCCTTCGCCCGGGACTCCAACGGCCTGTGGCTGCCGCTGACCCTGCTGATGGTGCTGCAGGTCGCACCTGACACCACCCGGCACCGGGCTTTTCAGCGGGTCTACGGGACGATCGCCGGGGCGCTCGCATCAGCGGTGCTCGCCACTGTTTTCCACGGCACCTGGGTCATCGCGGTGGTCGCCGTCATCGCCTTCTTCGGGCTGCTCGCGACCATGGGCCACCAGCCATACAGCTTCTACGCATTCTTCCTGACCGTTCTGGTCCTGCTGGGCGTCTCGGCCACTGAGCCGCCGCTTGAGGCGAGCATGCAACGCATCGTGTACACCGTGATCGGCTGTGCCCTTGCCCTCACCGCCTACCTGATCGAACGGCGGCTGACCGCCGATCACACGCGGGCCGCCTTGAATCCCGGATCAGTGGGGAGTCTTGCGCTTCGGCGTGCTTAGCGCTACCAGTCGCCGGTAGCCCGCCAACGGCAGCAGTCGGTGACCGACGGTCATGACCGCGTACGGCACCCGCGGCGCCACGACCCGGAAGCGGGGACGGGACTGCTGCAACACTTTGGCCACTGCGTGCGCAACCACCTGCGGGTCGTTGGGCTTGAGAACCTTGATCGCGTTGATCGTGTCCTCGAGCTGCGGAACAAGGTAGTCCGGCGCCTGCTCCTTCTTGGTCTCCAGCACCGCAATGTCCTGCGGCAGCATGTCGGTGTTGCAGATGCCCGGCTCGATCACGGACACCTTCACGCCAGTGCCCTCGAGTTCCATCGCCAGCGCCTCGGCGAACCCTTCGAGGGCGAACTTGGAGGCCGAGTAGGACGCATACAAGTTCACGGGCGCGGTGCCGTTCACGCTCGTGACGTAGACGATGTGACCGCGACGTGCACGCAGTAAGGGGAGCAGGGCTTTGGTGACCGCGGCGGCTCCGACGTAGTTGACGTCCACCTCCGCCTGCGCGCGACCGATGTCGAGCAGTTCGACCGGGCCCGCTACTGAAAGGCCGGCGTTGTAGACGAGTCCGTCAAGGTGATCCACATGTTCTGGCAATTCGGCCACCGCAGCGTGGTCGGTGACGTCGAGGACCAGCGGGGTGATGCCCGCCGCCAGCAAGGGCGCTCCAGCGGACTCGCTGCGGACGGTTCCGATGACCCTGAAACCCTGCCCCACAAGATGCTGCGCGATCACCAGGCCGATCCCTCGCGACGCACCGACGACCAAGATCGTCTTCATACCTCGACGGTACTCCCGCCAGAATGGGCCTGTGCTCCCCCTGGTCCTGACGCTGCGGTTCGCGCTCGAGCTCACGCTGCTCGCCGTCGTCGGGTGGTGGGGGTACTCGGTGGGAGGGGTGCTGGTGGGTGCCCTCTGCGTCATAGTTGTTGCGGTGGTGTGGGGGTTGCTGCTCTCGCCCAAAGCCCGGTTCCCCCTGCCGGCACAGGTACGCAACGCGGTCGAGGTCGCGGTGTTCCTGCTGGCTGCGGCGGGGCTGGCCGCGCTGGGGCACCCCGCTCTAGGGGTCTTGCTCATCGCCGCGGACGTGCTGATACTGCTGAGCCTCTGGCGGCTCGGAGCGACGACCGGTGGCAAGCCGGTCGACTGAGGCGCACCTCGAACCCATCCGTGAGCACTTCGGTGATCTGTGAGCGTCGCGGAGGCACCCAAGTGCTCACCGATCTCCACAGTGCTCACCGATTCACCCCTGGGCGTCCCGAGTGCACCTGTGTTTCCCTGAACGTGTGAGCTTCGACGAGGACTGGGTCAACGACGCGGCGCACCAGGAGGCGTCCGCACGTGAGCGCGACCTGGAGGCCAAACGCCAACGCTGGGCCGAACTGGACCGTGCGGACTTGCAGGGCAAGGGCGAGGCGGTCAAGCGTGCAAGACAGGCACGTCGCACGGAACGCTGGCGCAAGACCTGGCCGTGGCTTGTGTTCTTCTGCCTCGCCGCGGCATTGATGATCCTGGCTGCCGTGCTTGGGTTCTGACACAGACTAGGCTCAGGCATCATGCGCGCTCTGCTGATCGGCCTGACCTTGATACCCCTGGCCGCGTGTTCGTCCGGTGACGCCGCTCCGGACCCGTCGGCTTCCTCGATCCCCGGGCATGCCAACGAGGATCTCGGGAAGATCGCGACGAGTCTGTACGAGGCGTACTGAGGCTGCCGCCCCACCCGTTGTCGCGAAGGTGCAGGAACACGCTGGCGTGTCGTGCCACTTCGCAACAACGGGTCCGTGTCAGGACACCTCGACCACGTCGGGGAACGTCTCCATCAAGTAGTCGACGAAGGCCAGGCCCACGCTCTCCTGCCGCAGCACCTCGACCGACACCGGCAGCGGGCGCACGACGAAGCTCTCATCCGCAACGGCCTGCGCCGCGAAGTCGTGGTGGACGATCGCGCCCTTGCCCACAGAGACGAAGTCCGCGCCGGCGTCCATGCACCACTGCGCGTCCTTGGTCGACAGCACCTTGCCTGCGACGCCCAGCTTCGTCGAGCCGCGCGGCAGGTCCACGAAGTGGTCGATGAGCAGGCCGTCGCCGCCCTTGCGCGGCGACATGAAGACGTCCCACAGCGACAACTCGAGGTAGTCCAGCAGTCCTGACTCGAGGGCGCGGCGCGCGTACTCACGCCCATCCACCAGCGGGATGCCGAAACCTTCGGGAGACAGCCGCAGGCCCAACTGGAAGTCGGCGCCGGTCGCGGCGCGGACACCCTCCATCACCTCCTGCACGATGCGGAAGCGGTTGTCCAGGGAACCCCCGTAGGCGTCGGCGCGGTGGTTACGCGTGGAGTCCATGAACTGCCCGAGCAGGTAACCGTGCGCACCGTGCAGTTCGACGCCGTCGAAGCCCGCCTCTTCAGCACGTACTGCTGCCGCCACGAAGTCCCCGACTGTCGCTTGGATGTCGTCGAGGGTCATCGCGACCGCGTCGTGATTCGGGTCGTCCCAGGGGCATTGCGCCGCCATGCCGGTGATGGCCCGCTCGGCCCGGCGACCCCCGTGGTGCAGTTGCACGGAACTGCAGGCACCGGCCTCGCGAAGGTTCTGCGCGAGGCGTCGCAGCCCGGGCAGGTGGTCATCGTGGGCGATCCCCAGTTGTCCTTGCCACACATGACCCGCGGGCGCGACGAACGCCGCCGCCGTCATCACCAGCCCGAACCCACCGACGGCCCGGGCCGTGAGCCACGCGATCTCGTCGTCGGACAGCGCACCGTCGTCGTGGCTCTGGCGGTTGGTCAACGGCGCCAGCGCGATGGAGTTGCGCCAGGCCGGGCCGTGGTCGAGGAGCAGGGGGTCGGAGGGCTTAGGCATGGGGCCAATCCTAGGTACGCTCCCGGACATGGACATGTCGCTGTACCCACCCAACGCTGCGCTCGTCGACGGCCGGCTCACGATCGGAGGCTGCCGGGTGGCGGACGTGGCCGAGGAGTTCGGGACGCCCGCGTACCTCATCGATGCGCCGGGCCTGCGGCAAAGGGCAGTGGACTTCCAAGAGGCACTGGCGTCCCGGCATCCGCGCAGTCAGGTGTTGTTCGCGTCGAAGAGCTTTCCCACACCATCCGTGATGGGGCTGATCGCCGACACCGGGTGCGGGCTGGATGTCGCGGGACTCGGGGAGTTGCTCGCCGCTGAACGCACGGGGGTGGATCCGTCGCGGGTCGTGCTGCACGGCAACGCGAAGTCGGACGCAGAGATCGCGAAGGCGATCGAGATGGGGATCGGCTACATCGTGGTCGACAACCTCGACGACGTGGCACGGATCGCGCGACTGGCCAGTGAACCGGTGCCAGTGCTGCTGCGGGTCAGCCCGTCCGTCGATGCGGAGACCAACCCTGCGATGGCGACCGGCCACGACGCGTCGAAGTTCGGCATCCCCAGCCACCAGATCACCGACACCATCACGCGTATCCGGCGGGAGCCCATGCTGGATCTCCGCGGCCTCCACGCCCACGTCGGATCGCAGATCCTCAACGTCGACCAGTTCGAGCAGGCGATCGCGTCGTTGGCCCAGTTGGAACGCTTCGACGTGTACGACGTGGGCGGTGGATTGGGCATCCGCTACGTACCCTCGGACGTCGCGCCGACAGTCGAGGAGTACGCGGAACGGCTCGTGGGGGCTGTGCACCGGCACCTCGGTGACGACGTGGAGTTGCTCATCGAACCCGGCCGATCGATGGTCGGTCCGAACGGGCTGACGGTGTATCGGGTGGTGACCGTGAAGCGTGGAGTGCGCACCCACGTCGCCGTGGACGGCGGGATGGCCGACAACCTCGAAGTCTCGCTCTATGGGCAGCCCTTCGATCCGGCCGTCATCGACAAGACCGGGCGGCTGGAGGTGTGCGACGTGGTGGGCCGCCATTGCGAATCCGGCGACACCTTCGTGGAGGGGCACGAACTGGTCGAGCCGGAGGTCGGCGACCTGCTCGTCATCCCGGCGACGGGTGCGTACACGTTCACGATGAGTAACAACTACAACGGTGCGCTGCGACCGCCGGTGGTGTTCTGCGAGGGCGGCGAGGCACGGATGGCGGTACGGCGGGAGACGTACGAGGAATTGCTGGGGCGTGATGTACGGAAATCGTCGTTGTGACTCCGTTTGTGTGAGGAATCACTCGTCAGGCCCTTCAGACACGTGTGCATTCCGTCGATACACTGGGAGTAGATGATTGGGGTGAACATGATGAAGGGCACCACGAAGTTGCGCCGGAGCCGGGCCCTGCTGCACCGCACGTGGATGGTGGTTTCTCACCTTGTCGATGACGTCGAGCCCGACCGTATCTCGACCATCGCGCCGATCGCGGCGACCGGCAACCGGGTCCGGCCGTTCTCGCAGAACTAGCCAGCACACCACCCGCCGCACGCCGTCGTCGACGGCCTTCCGACGCCCTGCCTGCCACACTGGCACACATGATCACCAGTTTCGAAGTGGTCGCGGACAGCACCGACAGCGCCCGGGAGATGGCCATCAGCCAGGCCCGCGCCCAGGGCTACACCCGGATCGATGCGGTCTTCACGCCGGCCCTGGGCGACCGCCGCTACAAGGTGCAGATGACCGTTTCGCGGTAACTCTCACCCGTGCCCCGCGGCAGCTGCCGCCGGGGCCGGCTGAGCGCCACTGCCAGCCCGCCCACCGTCCCCATCGGTGGGCAGGAAGTACTTCGACAGTACGCGCGCCCGGTCGACACGGCCACGCGCGAGGTGCAGAGCGATCGCATGGGAGAAGTCCTGACTCGCCGCGGCCTCGTCGCGATCCAGTTGGCTGCGTCCACGCACCTCGTAGCAGTATGCGGTCCCGATCTGCGCCTCACGCGCAGGCGTGTGCGCGATGACATGGTTCGCGATCGCCGTTGCCTGATCCGCGCGATCGTTCGCCTCGAGCGCCAGTGCGTACAACCCGAGGAACTCGCGGTACGTGGGATCCTCCGCCGTGGAGCCGTCCGGCCAGGCACCCATGTACTGCTCGGCTGCCTGCAGGCATTCGCCGTGGAGGCTGTCCTCGTGCAAGTTGTCCAGCAGACGCACGATGCTCCACCGCACCTCCTCATCGTCATCGATGCGGCTGAAGGCCTCGATAAGCCGCCTGTTCACCCGGGCGGCCTGTCCGTAATCGCCCGCGCAATGCTGCACGATCGCGAACCGGGCCTCACACCGCAGGGCGTCGTAGTCCCTGCCTGTGGCGTCGAACAGCACCCGTGCGTCTGCGAACGCATCGAGCGCCTCGTCCGCCTCACCCTTGTCGAACAGAGCCTCCGCGCGCCGCTGCTCGCACCACGCGGCACCGATCAGATCGTTGTGCGCGCGGTATGCGGCCATTGCCAGGCCCGCGTGTTCGAGTGCCCGGTCGCTCTCCCCGCGACGCTGGAACACCTCAGCGAGGCGAAGCCGCGCATAGGGATCGTCCTCCTCCGATGAGGACGTGCGTGCCAGCACCAGACAGCCTCGCGCCAGCTCGAGGGCCTCATCAAGGTTGCCCAAGTAGAGGTGGACCGTCACGGCGAAATCGTCGATCCGGGCGACTTTGTCAGGGCGTTCCGCAGCACGGTAATGATCACGACCGGTCCCGCAGACCGTCACCGCCTCGGCGTCGCGATTGAGTGCGTACAAGGCACGGGCCTCGAGCAGGCACGCATCGCCCGCGATGTTGAAGTCACCCTCGGACTCGGCGATCGCCCGGCTCTCCAGCGCGGCACCCAGCTGGTTCTCGAAGTCCCCGATCGCGCGATAGGTGTCCGCGAGGCACCACAGCGCACCCGCGGCGTCCCGTGACCGGCCCGCCTCCTCGTGTCCCTTGGCCGCGCGCTGGTAGAGCTCGACGGCGGCCTCGAAGTCTCCGGCGAAGAACGCGGCACCCCCCTGAAGACGGACCGCCTCCGCCGCGACGGCCACGTCCCCCGACTCCTGCGCAGCCTCTTCGATCTCCTGCCACAACGTGCTCGCGGTCGCGAAGTCGTCGCGCTGCGACGCGCGGCTTCCCAGTTCGAAGAGGATGTCGATCCGCTCCCGACCGACGGCCTCGCCCAACTTCGACCAGAGGTCCTCCTCCGGCAACTGCTGCAACTCTTCCATGTGTCCCCCGTCCTCTCACCACCACGCTAACCGGGGGGTACGACATCGGCGGGGGCGCTGAAAGAGCCACAAATCGCAATCCCCAGGTTCTTCCGGAATTCGAACATGTGTTCTATGCTGAGGTATGCCCGAAATCCCGGAAGACCCCTTCCCGTCCGTCAGCGCCACGCTGGCCGACGCACGGGCACTCGACGACCAGCAGCTCGTGGAAGAACTCACGGACGTCGCACGCAGCATCCGGTCGCTGCAGGCCAAGCAGGCCGCGATCATCACCGAGGTCGACTCCCGCATCCGAGCCCTTGGGTACCCCATGTCCGGGACGGCCGAGACGGTCGCAGTGACGCTGGCGATGTCACCGCGCTCGGCCGAGCATCTCACCGACGTCAGCGTGGAGTTGTGTTCCCGCGAGGTGGTGTGGACCGCCCTGGCAGAGGGCCGCATCGACCTGACGAAGGCACAGCGCATCGTCGACGAGTTGCATGAAATACCCGACCCGCGGCGCGAACACCTGGAACTCCTCGCCCTCGAGTACGCGCTCGACCACACCCCTCACGAATTGCGCCGCTACCTGCTCGGCCTGACCTGTGACCACGACCCCGACGCAACCCTGCGCAAGAAGGCCCTCGACAACCGCGGGGTGAGTGTGACTCCCCGCGGCCACGGCATGGCGGACATCTACGCGTACGTGTCCGTCGAGGTGGCCGAGGCGTTTATGCAAGCTCTCGAGTCCTTGGCGGCCAGCCCCGAGTGCGCCGATCCGTACCAGCAGGGCGAGGACCGCACCAAGGAGCAGCGCCGCGCGGATGCCCTCGCGGGCTTCCTGGCGGCCCACTGCACCTACCGGATCAACGTCGACGTCGTCATTCCGGCTGACACCCTGATCGGCGACAACGAGTACGGGGCCGAATCCAAGCGCCTCGGCCCGATCACCTCCGAGTTGGCACGGTCCCTGTGCTTCTCGCCCGACGCACGCTGGCGCCGACTCGTCACCGATCCCGTGTCGGGGAGTCTGGTCGATCTCAGTGCCGAGACCTACCGGATCCCCGAGCGGATCCGCAACGCGGTCAAAGCCCGCGACCTCACCTGCCGCTTCCCCGGGTGCCATCGCAGCGCGGAGTTCGCCGACTGCGATCACATCGTCCCGTGGCCTCGGGGCACAACTCGGGCAACGGACCTCGCCGGTCTCTGCCGGCACCACCACCGGGTCAAGACCCACTCCGCCTGGACGGTCGAACACGACCCCAGCACACCGCGGCACGACATGGTGTGGACAAGTCCGCTCGGGACGGTTCACAAGACCACCGCCCACAACTACCACCGACGGGACTGAGGACCGGCGAGCTGTCCCGCCGGCCACCTGCCATACTCCTGGAACGATCGCCCTGAGCGTCTCCCGATGTGGGCCCATCGCTTCTCCACAGATCCGAATGCGAGCCCCTGCCAGCGGCGAATCCGTAGTTGCCTTGAAGCATGTCCCTGACCGCGTGGCTCATCGGTGATGACACCGAGAGCATCCTCGACGACCTGACAGCCCCCGAGGGGTACCCACGGGCACAACTGTGGGTACCCCTCGACCCGACGACACACCCGACGGGCCTTCCGAAGCACCGATCGGCATGGGTGCAGCGCACCACCGACGGCGAGCAGTGGGTGGACTTCGCCCTGCCTGCGGACACGATCCTGGAGAGCATCGGACCGCAGGCGCTCGCCCACCCGAAAGCGCTGACCTACGGCACAGCGCTGCAGTCGGATGTGCAGACGCGCGACGGCGTGCTCATGGTCAGAGTCCCGCGCTACTTCAGCACGGTCGGCAGCCAGTGGACGCTGGACCAGAACGGTCAGGACCCGCTCATCACGCGGCGCGGACGCGAGACGACGTGCACGACGATCGGGGAACTCGACCTGAAGGCCTCGTGCCGCCAGGACGCGACCGAACCGGACCTAGTGATCGACGAGCGTGGCCCGCGCAGGCTGCGGCGGGACAAGGGTCGCTACTACAACGTCTCGAGTTGGGTACTCGCCAACCGCGTGATGAACGAGATCCGCAAACTGCCGCCCGGGACCACCATCCGCTGCGCCTGGTGCGCCGACTGAGACGGAGAAGAGATGCATTGTCAGGCAATCGTGTTCGGCGAGAACCCCGCACGGCTGATGGACTCGCTCATCCGGACTGCACAGGGGCTGGACCACGTGAGCGTGCCACTGGACGTGGCCGATGCGGGTGGCCGCTCCGGCTGGCACATCATCGGCTCCGAGCACCGGCAACTGCCCGATCAGTCCGCCTACGGGTATGGGAACTGGGTGCATTGTGTGTGGCCGACGGCGTTCCTGCGCGAACACCTGGGACCCCACGCACTGCTGTCCGACGAGATGCTTACCGCCCTCGAGGTACCCCGCGACCAGGTCCAGAAGAAGGACGGGCAATGGTGGGCGAAGGTCCCCCGCTACTTCCGGACCATCGGGGTGCAATGGTCCATCGTGTACCGCTCCTCGCGCTGGCAGGGGCACGGCAGCCGCGACGCCGCCGATGGGGCGACCGTGTCCAGCCTCGACCTGGAGCACAACCTCACGGCCCACGACCCGAACCTCATCGTCGGACCCACGGGGCCGGTGTTCTACCAGGACCCCGAAGTCGAGGGGCGCAACGTCGTGCGCCGACGGCTCGAAGCGACCCTGCCCCTGATGCGACTGCCACCGAGCACCCCGGTGAATCTCGCGACGTGGCATGACAAGGAACCGCAGCGATACGGCTGGTCTGGCACAGGCGATGAACCGTGCTCCTGTTTCGGCAAGGAGTACGAGCACCAACGCTGGAGTCATCCAGGGTACGGGTACTGAGGTAGGCCGTATCGCGGACGATCAAGGCCAGCAACAGCGCCCATGACGTCGCAGGGTGGCCGACATCCCCCCGTTGACGTCGTGCGACAGCCACCGCAGTCCGCAAGAAATGGCATGTTCCTGGTAATCTTATGGCATGCGTACAACCATTGATATGGCAGGCAGGGTGGTGATCCCCAAGTCCCTGCGGGACGAACTCGGCTTCCGACCCGGGGAAGTGGAACTGGTACGCGACGGCGCCGGGGTGCGGATCGAACCCGTGAGCTCGGACGGTCTCGCCGAGGAGGCCGGCCGCACGGTGATCCCTGTCTCGGGAACGCCCATCGACGACGACCTCGTTCGGGCCCTGCGGGATGCCGGCCAGCGCTGAGCCGCTGCTGCTGGACACCAGCGCGGCGGTACCGCTGATCGTGGCTGACCACCCCTCGCACGAACAGGTCCTCAGACAGGTCGCGAAGAGGTCGCTCGGACTGGCAGGACACGCCGCCTTCGAGACGTATTCAGTCCTGACCAGGCTGCCGGCCCCTGCGCGGCGCAGCCCAGCAACGGTGTCGCGGGTGATCGGACTCAACTTCCCCGAGACGCGATTCCTACCTGCGGACGAGCACGTGCAGCTGCTCACACAACTCGCGGAACTCGGTATCGCGGGCGGATCGGTGTACGACGCACTGGTGGGCATGACAGCCGCGCACCACTCGTTGGCCCTCGCCACCCGTGACGAACGCGCTCTTCCGACATACCGCCGCTTGGGGGTGACGCTGGTCGAGCTCTGGTGAGCACGCTGATCGACTGAGGGCACGTCGGCGGTCGGGCCGACCGGGTACCGGGTTACCCCCGCGGACCCCGGGTAGTGGGCCCCATGGCAACCATTGAAGAATCCATTGAAGTCAACGTCCCGATCCACGTCGCCTACGACCAATGGACCCATTTCGAGGAATTCCCTCACTTCATGAAGGGGGTCGAGTCCGTCACGCAGATCGACGACACCCACCTGCACTGGAAGACGAAGATCGCGGGCGTCGAGCACGAATATGACGCCGAGATCACCGAGCAACATCCTGAAGAACGCGTCGCCTGGCGCAGCATCGACGGAAAGACCAACGCCGGTGTGGTGACCTTCCATCACCTGTCGGACAGTCGGACCAAAGTGATGGTGCAGATCGACTGGACGCCCGACACTCCTGCCGAGACCGTCGGCAGCCTGGTGGGCGCCGACGATCACCGCGTGAAGGCCGACCTCGGCCGGTTCAAGGACTTCATCGAGAACCGGGGCACGGCTACGGGCGGCTGGCGGGGGAACATCGAGATCTGAAGTGAGCTAGACCCGAGCGTCGAGGAACTCACTGATCAGATCGGCCACCACATCGGCGGACCGATCGTTGAGGTGCAGGTTGTCGGTGAGCAGCGTGAGCCCGTTGCGGGCACTGATCGAGTCCCAACTCTGCCGCAGCACCGCGTGCCGAAGCATGGATCGAAACACCAGCCATAGGTCCCCGGCATACGGGGGCGGATCGGCCTCAGGCAGCAGCGCCACCAGTCGCTCGTGCAAGGGAAGGACGGGCACGCTGTGCTGGGCGGCAACGTCGCGCAATGTGTCGTTGTACTGATCCACCAGCTGATTCATGCGGCTGGCCAGGTCTTCGCCGAGGGGCGGGAGGTCCAGAACAGCGAGCCGGGCTGGAGTCTCGCTGAGCCGCGTCAGGATCACGTCGATCTGCTCGCCGAACCAAGACCGCGTCGGGTCGACGGGCAGGCGCTGCTGCTTGCGGTAGCGGGCCAGCCAGGACGCGTCGAACTGCGCGTTCACGTCGTTCGTGCCGACCAGAAGCGTGACCACGTCGGGCTGTTGCGCGACCACCTCGTCGAGGCGTTGCGTGATGTTGTAGGCGAGTTGGCCGTTGACGCCGGCGTTGATGAAACGCGTCCCCGGCCAGCGGTCCTGCAGCCGCTTCACGTAGTTGGCACTGAACTGCCCTTGGGTGTTGCTGTCCCCGAGACAGACGACCAAGGTCTCGGCGGGCATGGGGCCAATCGTAGAGAAAGCTCAGCCGCCCAGTGCCCACGCGGTGGTCACGACCTTGCCCTTGCGGCACACGATCGCAAGCCGGTTGACCTTCGCTGCCTTCTTCCGCGCCGCCTTGGGGCCGTCCTTGCAACTGGCGACTAGTTCATCGAGCGGCGGGGCGAGGGCACCACCGGTGGAGATGTAGGAGGTCCACAGCAAGGTGGCGTCCGC
>WBZL01003092.1_pt1 | contig 15548 bp, 14 predicted proteins | sample 5204291 | NCBI WGS metagenome assembly WBZL01 (sample SAMN12344345, study PRJNA552823) | activated sludge metagenome | biome: Activated sludge suspended growth; feature: Nitrification reactor; material: Wastewater; isolation source: activated sludge from nitrification reactor of wastewater...
ACGCTTCCTACGCTGACGGAACTGCTGGCGGAACTGCCGCAGCCGCCGGCCAACGTCCAGAACTGGAAACTAGAACAGGCCCGCGCCGCTCTAACTGCCCCAGTAATTCCGGAGTCTTAAGCAATGAAGCTTTTGAAGGTCAATGAGGGCCATACGTTTCTATCCAGCATCTCCGAACTCCGGAAGGAGTTTCCGCACGTATCATTTCCTAACGACCTAGCGGGCGTAAACCTTTCTCAGTACGGGTACATGCTATCCGACGATCCCGATTCGTGGAAGGTAAGGGAGCGCTTGGAGGCGGTGCCTATCCGTGTAGCTATGCACCAGTTCCTGTATGCTGTCCGTGAGTTCGGCTTTCGCGAGCAGTTTGAGCGGTACACGCTTGCCTTGGACGGACATGCGAGGGACTACTGGTTTACTGCTCCTTACGTCAACAAAGACCACGTTTGCGTCAAGCACATGGCAAAGTTCTTTCAGTTGAGCACGACTGATCTGCACACCATCTTTTCTATTGCAGGTTCTATTGAGGAGTAACTACAGTGAACAAACACATCACTTCTCACGTTAGCAAAGTAACAGCTAACCGCGTTGTAGTAGTTCTTAAAGGAAAGTAACTACATGGAACAGTCGTGGAAAACAGTACTCAAGGAAGACCTGAAGCGAGACGAGGGCTTGCGTCTAAAGGCGTACAAGTGCTCTGCGGGTGTCTGGACTAATGGCTACGGCCACACAGCGGGCGTAAAGCCCGGAGATGCCATTACCCAAGAGCAGGCCGACAAGTGGCTGGACGAAGACATGGAGCTAGCGATCAAAGACGCACGTAAAGTGTGCCTGTGCTTTGACACGCTGGATGGTCCACGTAAATCAGTAGTTGCTAATATGTCATTTAACTTGGGTGCTACACGCCTTGCCGGGTTCAAGAATACGCTGGCTTGCATCTGTGCTGGAGACTACGCCCAAGCAGCCCTGAATATGCTCAAGAGCAAGTGGGCAACGCAGGTCGGTCAGCGTGCCAAGCGTCTTGCCAAGCGCATGTCTACCGGGGAGTGGTAACACATGAAGCTGCCAGCTAAGTGGGAAGTTACTGTAGCCAGTAAGTACGCAGAGGGGTGTTCTGACGAAGAAGTGTGCAAAGCCCTCAAGATGCCCATGACTGCGTACAAGCGTTTGTACGGTTCCGACCCTAGTTTCCGAGAAGCCGTGGACAATGGGCGTGGTGTAGCCAAAGCGTGGTGGTTGGAGATGGGGCGTGTCAACCTCAACAACAAAGCGTTCAACTACACGGGCTGGTTCCAGAACATGAAGAACCGTTACGGGTGGGCGGACAAGAGCGAGGTAGCGGATACGATCTCCAAGCCTGTTGAATCTCTTAGTGACGAGGATTTGCAGCGGGATGTAGAGGCGCTGCTCTCAAAGATGGCAGGAGCTAAGTAACGCATGGCTGTGACCAAGGAAGAGGTCTACGAACTAAAGCGCAAGGTAGAAGAGCTTGAGCGCAGGCGCTCTCTGTCTGGTATGGCTAAGTGGTTTCCAAACGGACCGCTGTCTATCGACAAGTACCCCAAGCACAAACTGTTCTTTGATCTTGGTGACACCAACCGTGAGCGCGTGTTCATGGCAGCTAACCGTTGCCTTGCAGAAGGAACTCTTGTAGCTACACCTGCCGGGCCTAAAGCCATCGAAACTCTTAAGGTCGGGGATTACGTGTACGACAGGTATGGTGAGCCTACCTACGTCCACGCTGTGTACGATAACGGGTATAGGCACACTGTGTCTATGCAGAACCGGAGCAAGGAATACCTACGCTGTACCCCAGACCACTTACTGGATACAGTTACTGTAGACTCTCACACTTTTGCGTGGGATTCCTCTACTAATACAGAGTCTAGTAAAGTAGCAGCAGAGTACGGTAAACGTGATCTTGCGCGTAGGCAGTACATAGAATCTCCTCTAGGCTCTGTATCTTTTGGCGCTGCTTACGCTTTGGGCGCATTTATAGGAGACGGATGCTGTACTTGTGGAAACAAGCATACGCTAGTCATATCTTCAGCAGACTCTTTAGTCCCCGCAAAAGTAGCCAGCCTATTAGACGCCCCTGCTCCTGTAAAAGCAAAAGGTAACTACAACTGGAGCATCAAATCTTCTGGTGAACAGATGCAGCCATACTACGATGCGTGGTGTAGAGGAAAGCTTTGTCACGAAAAGTCTGTGGACTTAGAGGCCATCAAAGAGTGGGACAGAGTGACTGCGCTTAACTTTGTTGCGGGACTTCTTGATACAGACGGCAGCCTTACACATGGGCCAGAGGGTAGCAGCCTGTGCTTCCACAATCAATCTGAAACTGCAATAGAGGCTTTTTGTTACTTGGTCCTAGCTCTCTGGCAAGAGCCGGCATCTGTGCGAGTTGACAAGCGCGCCAAGTATAAGAATGGTCCTGTACTTTCTGCGGTCATACGCAACCCTCACGCAATAGCACGTGTGTGTAAGGAGCTTTCTGGTTACGTTGTGCATAAGTACAAAGTAGACGCATCGCTTATTAGGGCTTCTGGGAAGAGATCACGTCCAGAGGCTATCAAACTTAGCCCGAAGCCGGGCAGGTACGAGCGCGTGTGGGATATTGCAGTGGATCACCCTGAAAACTTCTTCCTTCTAGCAAATGGCATATCCGTCCACAACTGCGGAAAGACTACTGCCGGAGCGTATGAAGTGGCATGTCACGCAACTGGAAAGTATCCTTCGTGGTGGAAAGGTAAGCGATTTACAAAGCCACTAGAGATTTGGGTAGCTGGTAAAGACAAGACCACTACCCGCGATACGATCCAAGTCGGCCTGCTCGGCCCGCTTGGTGCTCCCGGTACGGGCATGATTCCCGCTGATGATATTGTGCGTACGTGGTCTATGCAAGGCGTGCCTAATGGCGTGGAGCTTGCGCAGATTCGTCACGCATCTGGTGGTTTTACGACTATCGGATTCAAGTCTTACGACCGGGGTGTGGAGTCGTTCTTCGGAACTGCTCGTGACGTAATCTGGCTTGACGAAGAGTGCCCGGAGGATGTGTACGGAGAGTGCTTGCTGCGTACCATGACCACTGGCGGTATCATGATTACGACGTTCACCCCGAAGAAGGGACTTACTCCGCTTGTTCTTAGCCTTAGCCGCAAGTCTAGGTTCGTAGAGAGTGAGCGATTCATCGAAATGGAAGAGGGTATCGAGAACCCTAGCCGTGTAGTTGTCATGGCTGGGTGGGACGATGTACCTCACCTAGACGCAGACGCCAAGAAGCAGATTCTGGAAGGCACTCCGGCTATGTTGCGGGATGCTGTGGCTAAAGGTATCCCAACTTTTGGCGAAGGTAACGTATACCCGCTTGGGCGTACCGACATTGAGTGCGATCCGTTCGAGATTCCAAAGCACTACCGGCGCTGGTACGGCATGGACGTAGGCTGGAACTGTACTGCTGCTGTGTTCTTTGCACAAGACCCAGACTCTGGACAGATTTGGATTACAGATGCGTACAAAGGCGAGCGCTCGGAACCGATTATCCACGCTGCTGCTATTAAAACCAAGTCCAAGGGCTGGATGGCAGGTGCTGTAGACCCCGGAGCTAGGCAGCGTAACCAGCAAGATGGTACGCAGTTAATGCAAATCTACCGCGATTTGGGTTTGCAGATTATCCCAGCTAACAACAACGTCGAGTCAGGGGTTGGTGCTGTTTGGGAACTGTTAAGTACTGGAAAGCTCAAAGTGTTCAAGTCGCTACCGTCGTGGTTTGCGGAGTTCATGACGTACATCTACGAGAACGGGCGCATCAAGAAGACTAACGACCACTTGATGGACGCTACCCGCTACGGAATCATGACTAAAGATCGTATTGCTCAAGTCGAGCCCACTACAAAGACCACATCAGGAGCTTCGCATGGAAGACGGTTTGATTTCTAACACGCCTAGCGACGCTATGATGCTCGCAGTGCAAGCCTCTCCAGAAGAGGCACAGGCTATTCTTGAGGCTATTGCTGCTGAAGCCCTAAAGCTGGAAGCAGAGAAGCAGCAAGCTATGGATCAACTGGCCGCAGAGATCGAAACCACCCTGCGCCAGCGTATGAGCCAGCGTTCCCAGAAGGAAAACGAGTGGACACTCTCTCGCGATCTGCACATGGGCTCTTTGGCTACGCCTATCTATCGTCCGGTGTTCCCGGAGCCGGGAGCGGACAGTGCATCCCAGCGGGGGCGTAAGAAGATTCGGCTGAACATCATCAAGCCCAAAGTAAAGACGGCTGTATCCCAGCTTATCAGCGCCCAGTTTGGTGGGGGCGAAAAAAACTGGGGCTTGCTGCCAGATAAAGTACCAGAGATTGACACTAACGTCGATCCGTCTATTGCTGTCAAGAAGATGGAAGATGTTATTGAGGATCAGCTTGAAGCCACGGACTACATGCGCGAGTGCAAGCTTGCTATGTACGACATGGCCATTCTTGGTACGGGTATCCTGAAAGGTCCGATCAACTCGGGCAAGCTGAAGAAGATTTGGAGACAAGAGTTGACGCTTGACGAGATGGGCAACCAGAAGGTTGTGCGTATCCCGGAGCTTACTCCTGAGTACATCCCGTGTGTCAAGCGCGTTGATCCGTGGATGTTCTATCCAGACATGACAGTCAAGGATATCGCGTCAGCAGAGGACGCTATCGAGATTCACCCGATGAGTAAGCGCGATCTTCTTCGTTTGCAGAAGCATCCCGCGTACTTCCCCGAAGTTATCCAAGAGATTCTGGTAGAGAACAAGAAGGACTTCGTTGCCCAGTCCCAGATTCCCCCGTACTCGTTCATGAACTCCGATCTGTTCAAGGACAAGTGGCTGGTAATTGAACGTCACGGACGAGTTGATCGCGATTGCCTGTGCAAGATGGGTGTAGACCTCCCACCAGATTCGGACGAGTTTGAATCGTTCTGGGCAGAGGTCTGGGTTTGCTCGGGAAAGATTATCCGCATGGAGTTGAGTAATCTTGAGACTACTGACTCCGTTCCGTACGCTGTTGATGTGTGGGAAGATGACCCTTCGTGCATCTTTGGCTTTGGTCTGCCGCTTCTTAACGAAGATCAGCAGCGTGTTGCCGAGGGGATGTGGGATGTAATCGTCGAGAACGCCAAGATCAGTTCGGGTCCGCAGGTTGTCATCGACAAGAGCCTGATTGAACCGAACCGTGACGGACGGTACGACATTGAGCCGTGGAACGTCTTCCTGACCAAGCAGTTTGGGGTTGACGCTCGCCAAGCTATCCAGTTCCACGAGGTGCCTAACCGTCAGCAGGAGCTTTCCAACGTCCTAGAGATGGCCAAGGGCTTTGCGGACGAGGAGGCTGCTATTCCCCTGCTGGCTGGTGGTATGGATGCGCCACAGCTATCCTCAGGCGCTACAGGGCTGGCCCTTGTTGCCAAGGCTTCTACGTCCGTGTTGCACGAAAAGGCCCAGCAGTGGGACGACAACGTAACGTCCAAGGTCATTGAGTGGATGTACGACTGGAACATGCAGTACAACGAGGACGAGACGATCAAGGGCAGCTACGAAGTGGATGTGCGTACCACGACAAGCTTCCTGCGGCAGCACATGGAGATCATCAATCTCGAAAAGTTGATTGCCCAAAGCTCGCAGAATCCCGAGCTTCAGAAGGTTGTGAAACTGGACGAAGCTGCCAAGGCTTTGCTGACCAACATGCAGCTTCCTAGCAATAAGCTCGTCCGCAACGCGGAAGAAGTCAAGCAGTACATGGAGCAACAGCAGCAACAGCAGCAGAACCAGCCGCCCGACCCTAACGTCCTTAAAGCGCAGGCGGAGATGGCCCGCATTGAGGTGGAGAAGGAGAAGCTGGCCCTTGAGCGTGAACGTCTTCAGTTCCAGCGAGAGCAGGCGTATCACCAAGCCCAGATGCAATACGCTGCCAAGCAAGAGGCTAACGATGCCCGTGTGCTGGAAGCCCAGTCTGGTCTGGTCAGGGAGCAGCTTAAGCGCGACACTGCTCTTATTCAAGCGGGCGGTAGGCAAGAGGTGGAGTACGCCAAGCTTCAGCAGGACGCCCAGAAGAGCGAGCGCGATCTCAGTATCAAGGAGTTTATGGCAGGCGCCAAACTTGAACTGGAGGCTAATCAGCAGGCTCTCACGAACAAAGAACTCGAACTTAAGCGACAGACAGGGAGTGGTATCTAACTATGCAATCTAGGACGCAGGTACTCGCTGAAGTTATCACGAGTATGGAGAGGGATATCGCACATCGACACGAAAAGTTGGAGCGCTTGACCAGTACCGAGAAAGAACGAGACGCTGCTTGTGGCGAAATCCGGTACATTAGAGGGAAGATCGAAGAACTTACAGCAAGTCTTGCAAAGGGAGATTAACAAGAAATGGAACTTCTACAAAACAACAACGGTCCAACCGACCAGATTGACCAGAATAAGCTCTTTGAGCAGTTCTACAACGACGATTCCCTCGATCCGACGACTGTCGGTAAAACCGAGGAGGCCCCCGCACCAGCGGCAGCGCCTGTTGAAGAGTCGAAAGAACCCGCTGGTCAACCCGCTCCTCAGTCGTCGAGCGGTAGTGAAGAGGCAGAGCGCAAAGAAGTTGTGGCCGAACAGCCCCCTTCTCAGCCTGACCCCAACGACTGGTTGAGCACGCTTCCAGAAGCGGCGCGTAAGAACGTCGAAAACCTTGCCAAGCAGGCCAGTCTCTGGCAGCAGAAGCATCAGGAACAGGCGTCCGAAAAGCGGCGTGTTCTGAACGAACTCAATCAATTGAAGAAGAAGGTGGAAGCTCCAAAGCCTCCGGCTGTTTCGGAGGGAGAGGAGGATGACGTTTGGAGTCAGCTAAAAGAAGCTGATCCGATTCTGTACAAGGCACTGGACAAGAAGCTCCGGTCTCTCGAAGAAAAGCTGGCTGGTGAAGCGGAACGCAAAGTTCAGGAAAAGCTTCAGCCACTTGAGCACGAGAGGCAAGAGTTGTTTGTACAGGAACAGCTTGGGGCGTTGGAAGCTACTGTGCCGAACTGGCGAGAAGTTACTAGCGATCCTTACTGGAAGATGTGGTTGGATTCACAGACTCCGGGTACGCAAGCTATGTTCAACAGCCCGTACGCAGCAGATTCGATCAGGCTCCTTAAGCTGTACGCAGATGACATGGCGATGATGTTTGGGCAACACACTCAGCAGCAGGTGCCGCAACAGCCCCAACAGGCAGCGGCAAACCCGCAGGCGCAGCAGGTAGATCAGGCACGTCAGCAGAAACTGGCAAAGACGGCCCCTCTTCCGGCAGCCCCGGCAGGTACTCCGAAAGCTGGGACGCTCACCCAAGAACAGATGTTCAACAAGTTCTACGATGATCCTGATGCGATCCTCGCACTACTGCAAAAACAATCGAATAGGAGTTAACACATATGAGTCAGTACAATACTTATGGCGATCTTGGCGAAACCGTAGGCATCTACGCAGCCGCCCAGTTCCTGAAGAATGTCGAACCCCAGCTTGTCTTGGAGAAGTTTGCCAAGGCTGAAATGCTGCCCAAGAACGCCGGTGACCAGATTCGCTGGCGCCGTCTTCGTCCGTTCCCGGTGAGCACCACTGCTCTGACCGAGGGCGTGACCCCCGCTGCGAACAACATCGAGTGGGATACCGTGACTGCGGATATCTACCAGTACGGTGCTGTGTCGCGTTACACCGACAAGGCTGCGGACCTGCTGGACATCAAGGGCTGGCTGAATCCGGTCATTGAGGAACACGCCAAGCAGAGCGCCACGGTGCGTGAGCAGCTTCTGTGGAACACGATCACTGCTGGTACTTCCGTCGCTTACTCGAACGGCTCGGCCCGCACCGACGTGAACACCCCGGTCGATCTTGACATGGTGCGCTACATGGCCCGTGCGCTGGACCGTAACCACGCTAAGCGCGTGTCGAAGATGATTAAGGCCGGCCCAAACTTCTCGACCGAGCCGATCAAGCCGGGTTATATCATCGTCGGCCACACCGATCTGCGCCGTGACTTTGAAGAGTGCGACGGCTTTGTCTCGGTTGTCAACTACGGCTCGTACACCCCTGTGTCTGAGTACGAGATTGGCGCTGTTGACGGTCACCGCGTCATCCTGACGAACCACTTCTCGAAGGTCACCAGTGGTGGTAGCGCAACCACTAATGGTATGGAGTACACCGGCTCGAACGTAGACGTCTACCCGTTTGTGATGTTCGGTGAGGATGCGTTTACCTCGATTGCCGTCAAGGGTGACAATGCGGGCCGTCCGTTTGCGCAGGCTCCGAAGCCGACCGTTGGTGACGAGCTTGGTCAGCGCGGCTTTATCTCTTGGAAGTACTACTTCGGCTCCAAGATTCTCAACGACAACTGGTTGATTCGCGGCGAAGCTGCGGTCACCGCGCTCTAATCAACTAGGAGGAACTGAACAATGGCAACTTATTACAGTGATGTGTACGTCGGTCCCCCGGCCCGAGGCGTAGACAGTAAGGGCGGTGTGGTGCAGGTTGTAGGCAAACTGACCTACCCCGCTGGTGTGGCCCCGGTTACCGGAGATGTGCTGAAGCTGGCCCGCCTTCCGGCAAACTGCTATATCACGGCTTTCCGCATCTTCCACGCCTCGTGGGGTACTACGGTTCCGTGTAAGATCGGTACCGCTACCGATGACGATGATTGCGTCATTGCTGCGCATCCGCTTCAGACTGCCTGCAATACTACTGGCAAGACCTTTCGCAACGACGAAACGGCAGGTACCAGTACTAACACGGCAGCGTTTGCTACTGACTCCGTTGTGACTACGGCTGCTCAGGACTTTCAGGCCACTCTTGGTTCTGTTACTTCTGGTACTGCTGCGTCCGCTCTGACGTTCCAGCTTGAGTACATCAACCTTGGTGTCCCGCAGGCTGGTACGGTGGCGTTTGACTATAACGGTCAGACTTCCCTGTAACACAAGTAGTTGATGTACCTTGGGGCAGTGCGGCGTAAAAACCCTCTGCCCCTTCTTTTGTCGCGGGGTAGAACAGTCTGGCAGTTCGCGGGCCTCATAAGCCTGAGGCATAGGTTCAAATCCTATCCCCGCTACCACAATACCAAAACTAGAGAAGGAACCTGCACCAATGAGCGAACAGCTTAAGAAGCAGCTTGAAGAGAAGACCATCCAGCAGTTGCGCAAGGATGCGGTTAGCATCTACGGCCTGCGCCCCATGCCGGAATGGACCAAAGAAAATCTAATCGAGCGTATCCTTGCCGTCACGGAGTCTACGTCTAGCACGTACGCTACCGCAGCCGATGAGACTACGCGAGATAACCCGCGTCAGGGAATGTCACGCATTGTTGTGTCCAACAGCTCTGGGCAGCCTGATACGCACTGCCGCGTTAATCACAATGGCTATCAGGTGTTCATCCCGTTTGAAGTGGAAGTTGAAATCCCCACGATCACGGCTGACTACATCAAGAGCCTGAAGCACATGCGTCTTGTGGCTGTTAACCCGGATGAGAACGTGCTGGAAAAGGGGTTGCGCTGGGTGCCTCGGTACACGGTAGGCTTTATCTGGCGGGATGACGGTCCGTGCCCGTGCCCTGATAAGTACATGGGCCTGCGTCGAGAGGCTACGCTTGCTCCGAAACGCCGATTCCTCAAGCAGTTTGGTTTCTGGCCCAGCGACAAGAAACTTCGTGAGTACGCCCAGAATCATAGCTTCAACATGCAGGGCTAAAACCTACAACTAAGGAGCACCGATGGCGACGTACATTGATCTGGTTAACTTCGCGCTGCGAGAATCTGGTTCTACGTTGGACCAGCTTACTACGTCTCCGGATACGTGGACCTCGCCATCGGACCCGTTGTACACCAAGTTCAAACAGTGGGTCAAACAAGCTTGGGTAGATATCCAGACTGAACGGCGGGACTGGGAGTACATGCAAGATAGCGCGACTGTCTTGCTTAATCCCGCTATGGAGGTGTATGGGGCCGATGGTCCTAACAACAACGTAAGCGACTTTGCTGGCACTGTATTCTGTTTGCACAACAGTGCCAACGCAGCTTTCATGACCGGTAGTTCCCTCACGATTGTTGACGGGGCATTTGCTGACGGTGATGTAGAGGGGCTACTCAAAGTCACGTTCTCTGGGTACGACGGACAGTTCTTCATTGAGCCGGGTGATCTTATCACAGACTCCACGGGACTTACTACTGCGTACTTTAAGCGCTGGGGTAGATACGACCTCGCCCAGACGGGCACTAACGGACGTGACGAAGTAGACGATCTGGCCGAGCTTAAGGTGGATAGCGTGGCTATCTCCGATCTACAGTTTGCTAGTGGACAGAGTTACAGCAGTGTGACCTATGACCGGCTAGAGTTTGTACCGTACAACAAGTGGCTGCGGTATGGCTACGACCGGCCCAAGCGCATCGGCAAGCCCGTCAAGTTTACGGTAAGCAACAACGGTAAGCTGGAGTTTTATCCCCCACTTGACACCACGTATAATCTATTCTTTGAGTACACCAAGACTCCGCAAGAGTTTAGCGCTGCTGCGGATACCCCGACAGGTCTACCGTCCCGGTTCCACGACGCCATTGCTTGGAGAGCCTTGCTGTACTACGGACAGTTTGACGGCATCAACCGCATTGCTCAGATAGCCTCTGAGCGCTACAAGAAGATGGAGTACGAAATGGTACGTGACCTTCTCCCGGAAACAAAGGTGGGATACGATGCCCGTAGGTGGTAACTACTCCGACGATACTCAGCACCGCCACAAGGTAGTAATGCTGGATGGCGGGCTTGATCTTGTAACCCCTCCTCTGTTCGTAGAGCCGGGACGTCTTGTTGACTGCCTGAACTACGAGTGTGTGGACCAGAGCGGGTACAAGAAGATCGACGGCTTTGAGCGGTACGACGGAGGTACTAGCCCCTCTATTGCGTACAACTGGTATGTCAGGACTACTCACAACGGCGGGCTGGGTTTCTCGTCTGTTCCGCAGACTGCGCGTCTTACGTATGTAGACTCTTCTGGAAATACTCGTCAGCATACTACTACGATGATCGACTCGTTTGTAGACGCCAACCGCTGGCACGCTGTGTTTCCACCAATCTTTCCAGAGGCCCTTGCGGGGGCTACATCTGGCACGTTGGACATCATCGGCGAAAGTACCACGACGTACACTCTGGCCACCACGGGCGGGCTGGTGATCTACGGTATCTATGACGAGCTAGCTGACTCCAACACCAACGCTACTAGTACCCGTTCTGACGTAGATTCCCTTCCCGGAGATGTGTTCCCATATGGCTTGCAGTACTACAAAGACCGGATATTTGCTGTAGCCGACTGCCAGTACATTTATATTGCCTACGATCATACACTAAGCGTACCGACTAGCACCGCTGATGCTCAGTTTTTTGTGGGCAACGTATTTCGCAACGGAGCTTCAGGGCGCGAAGGGGTTATCCTAGACTTCAAGTGGCTATACGGGGACTTTGGTGCTCTGTGTTCTGCTGGCACTTTACTGACCAGCGCTGTGGCAAAGGTGCTTGTCCGTTTTACCAACAAAGCAACGCTCACCACAAACACTGTACTTAATATCGACAGAGTTAACCCAGAGTATGCGGTTGCTTCAGTTACCTACTGGAAGTATGTGGGCGCCCTTACGGGCACAAGCGCTACAGATGATGCGGTTGTGTGGGGAGGGGTACTCTACAAGAGCCTAGAGGACGGGGCAGGAGAGCGCACAGACGACAACGATTGGGAATCTGTAGACATGGGGCTGGAAGTGTCGTTCAAGGACGGCAACTCTACGATCATCCCGAGGGAGCTTACACTCTCCACTACTACTGCTCAGCTTAACAACGAAATCCAGACGGTTACGTACGATCCGGCAAACACGGCTGCTGCATTTTCCCAGTCTGCCGGCATGCTGGGCTACGTAAATAGTGCGGCATCTTTTCCCGGAGCCACTACTGATGGGGGGGTAGCTCTTACAGGCGGCCACGATCTTTCTACTGCTAACACCACGGGTGTGTATCTCACCTGTACTACTGGCATTTGGGGAGATGGCACAGCAAACACGTTTAGTAACTTTGGGTTCTCTATCCCTGAAGATGTCATCATTACCGGCGTAACGGTAACAGCTAGGTGTTTCTACAACTCAAGCTCAGCAGTCAACGATGTACACTTCCATACCGTTAAACTGACCACGGCTGGTAGCCAGAACAAAGGGTCGGCTTTGCACTCTTTAAGCGCTACCACAAATGCTACGTCAGCAGCGGCTAAGACGTTCACTTTTGGTGGGGCTAATGACAAATGGAGCATCGGCTCACTCAGCCCTGCTGACGTAAACTCCTCAGACTTTGGTGTTACAATGACCCCCGCCGCTGCTAGCACGGCCACGTCGTACCTATTCTGGGATGTGCTGACGATTACCGTGCACTATTTCCGTCCGGTAGGTAAGGCATACTTCTACGATGGCTCCTCTGAGCTTGAAGGAAAACTGGTACGTATCCATGTGACCAAAGGCTCTTGGTCGGACGGCACGGCTGAAGGCGTGATGCACGTCTATGGATTTGTGGACAACAGCACGCGCAACTACCTCAAACCGGGTGAGGACATCCGCCTTACTTCTGGTGGTAGCGCAATCGCGGAAGTTACCTCTGTAAGTGGCTCGTTTCTGCCGTCGCATACTGACGTAGTAACCTCTGACCGGCGTGTACAGATGTTGGTAGCTAACTACTTCCTCAACCCTGACTGGGATACAATCTACGGGTGCACGGGGTTGGGACGGGCGTTTAGTTACGACAACGCATACTTCCGTAAGATTTACACGGCATACGCCTCTCAGCTTGACAAGCCGCGACACATAGCAAGTTACCGCAACTACTTGGCGATGGGTTACGAAAGCGGTAACGTTCTTCTTAGCAAGGTTGGCGAGTCCGGACCAGAGCCAGAAAACTTTGACCCTCTTCAGGGCGCTCGTGAGTTCTCGTTTGTAGACCGAGTTACTGGACTAGCAGAGCTTGCGGACACTAGCCTTGGCGTATTCTGCACCCAGAGTGTTAACCGCATTGTGCTTAACCCAAACGTCTCAGACTCTTCCAACCTGTTCTATACCTCAGTAATCAGTCCAAGCTCGGGCGCCATCGAGTACACAGTAGCGTCCTTTGGCAACATGACCCTGATGTGCGATCAGTATGGAATCCGCTCAGTCGAGCAGACGGATGTGTACGGGGACTTTATCGGGCGCCCCCTTTCCCACGTAGTTTCTCCGTGGCTGCGACAACGACTGAGCAGTCACAAGTACTGGGAAAACGCTAGGCGCGCTAACCTTCCGTTATTTGCACACGCTGTGCGAGGAAAAAACCAGTATCGTGTGTGGTTTGACGACGGTTACGTTCTGTGCATGAACATTAACACGCAAGAGGATTCCCCTCGGTTTACTCTGCTGCGATACGGCTTTAACTTTGGTGGACAGTTTGTACCTCTTACCCCGATTGCTACCTCGTGTATCCTAGATGATACCGGAGCAGAGCGCACACACGTAGCCCACTGGAATAGGCTGGCTACATCCTCAGCTCTGGAAAACTCCAGCGCACTGTTTAAGTATGTGTTTGAGATGGAGAGGGGGTGGAGCTTTGATGGGCAGGATTTCCCCGCTAGAGCTACTATCAATTTGTCCTATCTCGAAGAGCCCTTCGACTACGACCAAGTGCGCAAGATTGAGGTCCACGGTCTGGACTACAACAACACGACGCTGTTCGCTGGGTTTGGAACAAAGTACGGTGAAGAAATGTCATACACCGGCATGAGCCTTGGGTCTACGTACACCCCGGCTGGGCGCAACGTCGCGGGCACGCTGAGCACTGATTATGTGCCGTGGGCCAAGATGGTCAACTGCGCTACTCGTGGGCGGCCCCTGTACTTCAAGTTGAAGAACAGCAGTACCGCCACAGACGGAGAAGCTTCCTCCGCTATTGAGCCGCCTCACATTTTGCAAGCGTTGCTGGTCCACTACAACCCGGCGCGCACGGAGAACTAGATATGCAGACTCCTCTTAACGCACCGCCTAACTTCAACATCAACCAACGCACACAAGGTGGCGGTCTTATGTCCGGCGTAGGCTTTGGGCAGGGCGGTTTGTATCAGTATATCCCACCTGACGAGCACCTTGTTGCTGGCCAGCTAAAGAAGAACATAGACCTGAAGAGCCCGCTGATGCAGCAGGCCAAGCAGAACGCGATGGAAGTGGCTATGGCTCGTGGTGCTGCTGATACCAGCTACCAAGCCGGTGCGGCTCAGCGTGCTACAATTGATTCCATGCTTCCCGTCGCCTCTCAGGACTCGGAGACACTTACCCGAGTTGGGCAAATGAATGCCCAAAATGCGCAAGAGGCTGCTAATTTGCAAGCCCAGCTTAACGCCCAGAGTGCGCAAGGTGGTGGGCAGATTGTCTACGACATGACAGGCGAGGAGGAGGCTAATCGACAGCACCAGCTCCAGTTGCAGCGAGAGCGTCTTGCCTTTGAGGGCGAACAGAGCGCATACGGACGCGAGCACGGCATGTCGATGGGGCTGTTTGATCTGTACGGTAACCTGTACCAAGGTCAGCAGAACTTTGGCAACCAGCGCCAGCTTGGCTTCGACGAGTTTGGGTTTAACCGCGCTCTGGCTGGGGATCAGTTTGGGTACGGTCGCGCTCTTCGTGGCGACGACTTCCTGTACAACAGTTCTCTTGCTCGCCAGAACGCTGACCTTGATATGCGCCAGAGTTTTGCCAATTACCAGATGGGCATTGGCCGAGGCATGCAGGACTTCTACCAGAACATCATCCTTGGCGGAATGCAGAACCCCGAGTTCATGGCTGATCCGGAGGGTTTCTTCGGCTTTGCGCAGTTTGCTACCGGGCAGGTGCCGGGACCGGGTTCTAACTTCTTCCGTAATCTGTTTGGCTTTGGGGGTTAAAGACTATGCCTAGTACTACTGGCGGTAGTGGCGGCAACAAACTGGACTGGGGCACGATCATTGGTGCGGGGGTGCAGCTTGCTGGTGGCTTGCTCAACATCCGGGGTTCTCGCCAAGCAAACCAGATGTCCCGAGAGTCCTTGCGTGAGCAGATGCAACAGGATGCGTTGCTTCAGCGTGAGCGCCTTCGTGCAGAGATGCAGACCCGGCAGGATGATTACCAGCGAGAAGTTACCCGCAACCGTAGGGCTATCTCTCCGTACCGCCAGATGTACAGTGGTCCTCGGTTCCAGTTTGCGGAGGGACAGGGGCCAGACGCTCCGATCTACAACCCGCTCATGGAACAGGGAAGCTTGTATCAACAGCTTGGCCAAGCCCCCACTATGCCGTGGACTGTTCCTAATCGCAAGCAAGGGAACCCGTAACTATGAAAAAGGGATTGATGGAACCTCGTGAAGATACCCGAGAAGACGAGATCGAAGACGCCCGAGAGGGCGAGGGCAAGAGCGCCGAGGAGCTTGACAGCGAGATTCTGTTTAACAGTGCGCTTGCATTTCTGGGCACTCCAGAAGGCACTGACGGAATTGTACGC
>WBZL01003093.1_pt1 | contig 15545 bp, 11 predicted proteins | sample 5204291 | NCBI WGS metagenome assembly WBZL01 (sample SAMN12344345, study PRJNA552823) | activated sludge metagenome | biome: Activated sludge suspended growth; feature: Nitrification reactor; material: Wastewater; isolation source: activated sludge from nitrification reactor of wastewater...
GCGCCGCGGCCGGTGACCGCGCCGCGTAGCATGCCGCCGCATGCGGTGGATGGTGCGGAGTGCGGCGTGAGCTGGCGGGTGCTGGTGGTCGAGGACGACATCGACATCGCGCGGCTGGTGTCGCTGCAGCTGGCCGAGCTGGGCTGCGACTGCCACCGCGTCGACGACGGCGTGCGCGCGCTGTCCGAGGCGCAGGAAGGTCGCTACGACCTGATCATCCTGGACCTGATGCTGCCGCGCCTGGACGGGCTGGAGATCTGCCGCCGGCTGCGTGCCGCCGGGCGCGACACGCCGATCCTGATGCTCACCGCCAAGTCGTCCGAGCTCGACCGCGTGCTGGGCCTGGAGCTCGGTGCCGACGACTACCTGACCAAGCCGTTCTCGATGCCCGAGTTGGCGGCGCGCGTCAAGGGCGTGTTCCGGCGCGCCGAGCGGGCGGCCGCGCAGCGGGCCGCCGCGGCACCCGAGGCCCAGCGCATCGAGGCCGACGAACTCGTCATCGACGTCGGGCGTCACGAGGTGCAGCTGCGCGGCCAGGCCGTCGAGCTGACGGCCAAGGAGTTCGAGCTGCTGCTGTGCTTCGCGCGCAGCCCGGGCCGGGTGTTCACGCGGGCTCAGCTGCTGGACCAGGTCTGGGGCTACAGCCACAGCGGCTACGAGCACACCGTCAACTCGCACATCAACCGCCTGCGCAACAAGATCGAGCGCGACCCGGGCAGCCCGGACTACATCCAGACCGTGTGGGGCGTGGGCTACAAGTTCGCCGACCGGCGCGCCTGACAGACCGCCCGACGATGAGCCGTCTGTCGCTGCGCCTGGCCGGTCCGCTGCTCGTGGTGTTCGCCGCCGCGGCCGCCTTGCTGGCCTGGATGCCCAGCCTGCCGGTGGGGGACGGCCCGGTGCTGATGACCCTGGGCCTGACGCTGGTGGCCGCGGCGGTGGCCCTGCTGCCGCTGGTGCGCGAGCTGTCGCTGCGCGCCGCGACCGCCGATGCGCTGGCGGAGCGGGTGGCGCTGCAGGAGGGCGCACTGGCCGCCGCCGAGCGCGACCGCCGCGACCTGCTGGAACGCCTGTCGCACGACCTGCGCACGCCGCTGGCGTCGATGCAGGGCTACCTCGAGCTGCTGCTGCTGCGCCACGGCAGCCTCGATCCGGTGGAGGCGCAGAACTACCTGCAGACCGCCGCGCGCCACAGCGAGCGGCTGGCCCGGCTGGTGGCCGACCTGTTCGAGCTGGCCCGGCTGGAGGCCGAGCCCACGCTCGCGCAGCCCGAGCCCTTCCCGGTGGCCGAGCTGGCGCACGACGTGGCCCTGCGCTATGCCGATGCGGCGTCGCGTGCCGACGTCCACCTGGCCGTGCAGGCGGCAGCCGCCGGCACGCCGATGGTGCTGGCCGAGGTGCGGCTGGTCGAGCGCGTGCTGTCCAACCTGGTCGACAACGCGCTGCGCCACACGCCCTGCGGCGGCCACGTCGAGATCGCGATCGACAGCGGGCCCACCCGCGCCCGCGTGACCGTGCGCGACGATGGCCACGGCATCGCCGACGCCGACCTGGAGACCGTGTTCCGCCGCTTCGACACGGCCGAGCGCACCGGGGACACCGGCAGCAGCACCGCCGGCCTGGGTCTGGCCATCGCCCGGCGCATCGCGCAGCTGCACGGATCGACGCTCGAGCTGCAGAGCGCACCCGGGCAAGGCACGTGCGTGAGCTTCACGCTCGCGCTGGTGCCGCGCCCCGACGAACAAGCCGTCAGGAGGGCCCGATGACGATCCCCACCGCTGCGCTGATCGGCGTGGTGCTGATCTCGCTGTTGCTGGGCTGGACTGCCGCCGTCGTGCACGGTGGACGGACGGCCGCCGCCCGCCTGGCCGGGCAGCCCCGGCCGGGCACCGAGGGGCCCGACGAGCTGGCGCGCACGCGCTCGGCCCTGCGAGCCGCCGAGGCACGCGCCCGCGAGGCCGAGGAACGCGCCCAGCTGGCGCTGCGCGGCAGCCTGGATGGGTGGTGGGAATGGCAGGTGCGCCACGGGCGCGTACAACTCTCGCCACGCTGGCGCGGCATGCTCGGTGTCGACGCCGACGCGCTCGGTGGCAGCGGCGGGTGCCGGCTCGACGCATGGCTGGGCCTGGTGCACACGGACGACCGGGCGCGCCTGACCGCCGCGCTCGACCAGCTGGCCGACGGACGCTCGACCCGCGTCGAGGAGGAGCTGCGCCTGCTGCACCGCGACGGCACGGTGCGCCACGTGCTCACCCGCGCCCTGGCCATGCCCGGCGACGATGGGCGCACCGAGCGCGTGATCGGCATCGACACCGACGTCACCCGCATCCGGCGCGTGCATGCGGTGCTGGACGCGGTGGCCGACGGCACCGCCGGCGCCCACGGGCCGCGCTTCTTCGCCGCGATGACCGAGCACCTGGCGCGCGCGCTGCAGGTCGACTGCGCCTTCATCACCGAGTGCGCCGACCAGCCGGTGACCCGCCTGCGCACGCTGGCCTGGTGGAGCGTCGACCAGGGCCTGCGCGAGAACTTCGAGTACGAGCTGACCGGCACGCCGTGCGACGAGGTGGTGCACGGCCGCCAGCTGTGCTTCCACCCGCAGCAGCTGGCCGACCGCTTCCCCCGCGAGCAGGGGTGGGAGGCCTATGTCGGCCTGCCCATCGTCGCCAGCGACGGCCGCGTGCTGGGCCACCTGGCGCTGCTGCACAAGTCGCGACTCACCGAGGACGTGCTGGTCGAGCGCGTCTACCGCATCTTCCTCGCGCGCGCCGCCGCCGAGATCGAGCGCATGCAGGCGCTGGCGCGGCTGGCCGGCCTGACGGGACGCGGCGGCGCACAGCCGGCGTGAGCTGGCTCGCGGCCGGGCCCGGCGACGCGCCACGGGCGGGTGACCGATACACTCGTCACCCCTGGATGCCACCCGACGCCCCGTGACCCCTCAAGCTGCCCGGCAACTCGACGAACAGGGCGTGCTCACCCTGCGCGGCGTGATCGACCCCGAGTGGCTCGACGCGTTGCGCCGCGCGACCGATCGCCTGCTGCTCGCCGAGGGCGAGCGCGCCGGCGCCGAGTTCCGCCTCGAACCGGGCTCGGACCGGCTGGCCAACCTGGTCGACAAGGGCGCGTGCTTCGAGCGGGTGGTGTCGCACCCGGCGATCCTCGAGGCCGTCGAGATCGTGCTCGGTCCGGACTGGAAGCTGTCGAGCCTGAACTACCGCGCGGCCTTGCCCGGCGAGCGCGGGGCCCAGCCACTGCACTGCGACATGGGCCTGGTCGCCGACGCGCAGGGCTATGCGGTCTTCAACACGGTGTGGATGCTCGACGACTTCACGCCCGACAACGGACCGACCCGCTTCGTGCCCGGCACGCACCGCTCGGGCCAGCTGCCGCAGGACGTGCTGGCCGACCCCGACGCCGCGCACCCTCAGGAGCAGGTGGCGCTGGGACGGGCCGGCGACGTGATCCTGATGAACGCGCACCTGTGGCATGCCGGAACGGCCAACCGCAGCGCGCGGCCTCGGCGCTCGCTGCACGGCTTCTACGTGCGCGGCGACAAGCCGCAGCAGCAGTACCAGCGCCAGTTGCTGCGCGCCGAGACGCAGGCCCGCCTGTCGCCGCAGATGCGCCGCATCCTGGCGCTGGACGACCCGCGCAACGACGAGCTGTCGCTGCACGGCAGCGGGCGCAGCGGGTTTCTGAAGTAGCGGCGCGCGGGCCCGTCGGGCTCGTGGCTGCGGCGGTGGACGTCGATGGGTTCGCCGTCGAGGTCCTCCATCACCCGGCAGGGCAGGTCGTCGTCGGTGTGGCCCCCGTCGAGCGCGCGCCGGGCCCCGACGCGCTCGCCGACACGCGCCGTGGCGCCGAGCCCGTCGCGACGGGCGGCCTCACCGACCGGGCCGGCGCACGGCATCCACCTCGCGCGTGGGCGTGAAACGCAGGTGCGTGATGTCCGCCGAGAAGCACATCGCCCAGGTCCACTCGACCCACAGGCGCAGCTTGCGGCCCAGCGTGGGCATGCGCAGCAGGTAGTAGGCGCGCCACAGCAGCCACGCCGGCAGACCCGCCAGTCGCAGCGGCCCGACCAGGGCCACGCCCTTGAGATGGCCGGTCGTCGCCATCATGCCGCGCGACCGGTGCGCGAAGGGCCGCGTCGGCGCACCGTTCGCGGCCGCGACCAGGTTGCGCGCCAGCTGGTGGGCCTGGGCCACCGCGAACTGGGCGGTGGGCGGTGCCGCGCTGCCGGTGGCCGCGTTGGGCACGAGCGCGCAGTCACCCAGCGCCCACAGGCCGGCGCAGCCCACCACGGCCAGTTCGGGCGTGGTGACGATGCGTCCTCGCACCGTGGGCAGATCCAGGGCTTGCAGCAGGGGGTTGGGTCGCGTGCCGATCGTGCACACCACCGTGGTGCCGGCCACGACCCGGCCGTCGTCGAGCACCACGCCATCGGCGCGCACCTCGCGTGCACGCGCGTCGACGCGCAAGTCCACGCCGCGGCCACGCAGCGACGCCGCCGCGGCCTGCCCCAGCGAGGCGGGCAGCTCGGGCAGCAGGCCCGGTCCGTCGTGCAGCAGCGTCACCTGGGCCTCGCCATCGTTCACCAGCGGATACCAGCGGCGTGCGCTGCGCAGCACGTCGGCCAGTTCGCCCGCCACTTCGACGCCCGAGAAGCCGCCGCCGATCACCACGAAGCGGCCCAGGCGCGCGCGCAGCGCCGGGTCGTGCTCGAGCTCGATGTGTGCCAGTCGCTGCAGCACGCGGTTGCGCAACGCCAGGGCGTCACCCACCAGCTTCAACGGCATCGCGTGCTCGTCGCCACCCGGCAGCAACGCCAGGTTGGCGCGCGTGCCGAAGGCCAGCACCAGGTGCTCGTAGGGCAGGCGTCGCACACCGGCCAGGGTGTCGGCGGTGACCGTGCGCGCCTGCCGGTCGATGGCCGTCACGCGGCCCATCACGAAGCGGCAACGCGACTCGGTGCCCAGCATCTGGCGGATCGGCGCGACCACGTGCTCGGGAAACACCGAGGCGCCCACCACCTCGGCCAGCATCGGGTTGAAGGTGGTGTAGCTCTCCTCGCTGACGAGCAGCACGCGCCACCCCGCGGGCAGGCGGCGCGCCAGCTGGCGCGCCAGGGTGGTGCCGGCGAAGCCGCCGCCGACGATCACGATCTGGCGCTCGCACGCCGTGGACGCCGGCGTGGTCATGACGCCTCTCGATCGCGCCTGGCAGCAGGCGCCGGCGTGGACCGGCCGGCGGCGCGCAGCTCGATCCACGCGGCCCTCACGAGGACCAAGGCTGGATCGACGCCCGACGCGCAGGCCGGCGCGCGGGGGCGATGACTGCGCGCCGCCTCGGGGCAAACGGGCGCCGCAGGGCCGGTCGACCGATGGACGACCTCGAAGGGTCGGTTGGGCCGTGCGGGTGCGACGCGGTGGAGGGTGGAGGACATGGGCGGTTCCGGTTCGCGATGGGTCGCGGACGCAGGCCCGCCATTACGCAATCCGGTCGATCGGCATCGGGGCGGCCGGCGGTCGGCCCGGCCGACGCTGCCGCGCGGTGCAGCCGGGCCGTCTGCCCGGTCAGCGCCGCGGGCCGGTGGGCCGGCGCCGCGCGATCCCCAACACGCCCAGGGCGGCGGCGGCCAGCGCCAGGCCGCCGGGCTCGGGCACGTTCTGCGTCGCGAAGCGGGCCTCGGTGTGGGTCGGCAACCACCAGATCGCCCCGGTCTTGCCTTCGATCGTGAAGGCGAAGGCATCGATGCGCGGCTGGACGCGGTCGAGGACGATCAGGAAGTCGTTGACCTGCCCATCGCCGACGACGGTGTTGGCTCCGCGCGCAAGGGCGCCGAACGCCGTCTGGGTGCTGCCTTCGTTGGCGATGCTCACTTCGGCGAGCGTGTACGCATGCCCGGCGATCGTCAGGTCGATGTCGGTCAGGGCCACCATCGGATCGAGGGGGTTCTGGCTGTCCCAGGTGACGCGGCCGTGGATCGGCCCGTCGAAGCCGGGGAACGGCGTGCCGGCGTTCTGGAAGCCGGAGGCGGCGAACTCGATGGTGACCGGTGCGGCGTGCAGGGAGACGGCGGCGATCAGGCCGACGGCGAGGGACAGGATGCGCTTCATGGCGGTGGCTTTCTTCACTGGATGGGTGATGCCAGTCTCCGAGAGGCGGCGCGGCACGGCGATGCCAGGCGTCGCCCCACGCCCGGCAACAGTGCGTGGCGTCCGTGCGCAACTTGTGCTAACCACGCGTGCGAGCGGCCACCGGACGCCAGGCGCCCGAAGCGCTCGCCGACATGCGCCCACTGCGCGCGAGGCCGGCGGGCGGCAGCACGAACCGGGATGGGGCCGGCCAGTGTCCGCAGGTCCACGCCACGACCCTGGCGTCCATGCCACGACAGGAACACGGCCGGCCGCTGCGGCCGGGCAGGGGTCGACCGGTCGTGGGTCGCTCAGGGATGCGCGATGACCACCAGCGCCTGCGCGTGGCGGTGCACGCAACGCAGGCATTGCGCCAGGTTCTCCGGATCGAGCGCGGCGAAGCTCTCGTCCAGCACGGTCAGCGGCGCACGCTGCAGCAGCGCGCGGGCCAGGAAGATGCGGCTGCGTTCGCCATGCGAGATCTGCCAGCCGGTCTCCCCGATGCGCTGTTGCAGCCCCGCCGGCATGCGACGCAGCAGCGCTCCGAGACCCAGCTCCTCGCACATCGCCTGGGCCTCGTCGAGAGCGGCCGGCGTGGGCGGCCACTGGCTGCCCATCAGCAGGTTGAAGGCCAGCGTGCCGCTGAGCACGTGGTTCTCGTGGAACTGCGGCGCGGCGGTGGCCAGGCCGTGCCATTGCTCGCCGAGCGTCGGCGCGTCCAGGCCTTGCAGCAGCAGCAGGCCCGACGTCGGCCTGCGCCATCCGGCCAGCACGGCGGCCAGCGTGGACTTGCCACCGCCCGAGGGGCCCTGCAGCAGCACGCGGTCGCCGCGGTCGATGCGCAGGTCCACGCCGCGCAACACCGGCGGCGCACCGGGATGCGCGAAGTGCAGGCCCTGCGCATCGACCAGCGGGCCGGCGCCCACCGGTGTGCCGGCGGTGTCGGCGCAGACCGAACCGGCGTTCGCCCCGGCACGCCCTCCCGCGCGGTACAGATCGGCCACCTCGCGCCACGCGATGCCGGCGCGCGCCAGGCTCGCCAGGCCGCCGGCCATGCCAGCGAAGGCGCGCTGAGCGAGCAGGATGCCGCCCACACTGACCGCCAGCACACCGATGGCGCCGCGACCCTCCACGAAGCCGGGCACCAGCACCGCGATCGCCGCCACCATCCAGGCGCCGGGCAGCCAGGCCTGCAGCGCCAGCCCGGCCCGGTCGAGCGCCTGCGAGCGCTGCAGGTAGTCGTCGAGCACCGCGTCGTCGTGCGCCTCGCGCCGCGCCGCGCGCTCCTGAGCGAGCCGCGTGCGGTGGCCCACCATCTGCTCGATCAACTCGTGCGTCAAGGCCAGCCTCGCGGCCGTCCACGCGGCCAGCCGACGGCCGAAGCGTGTGCACAGGCCGGCCACCAGCGCGACCCATGCAGCCAGCAGCGCCAGGTGCGGCAGCGGCGCGGCCCCGAGCGCCAGCACCGCGCCCGCGGCGACGAGCTCGATCAGCGCCACCACCGTGCCCAGGCCTCCGCCCACGGCGAGCGACTCGAGCGCGGACGACTCGATCACACGGCCCAGCTGACGGCCTACGCCGTCGCGCCGCACGCCGTCGACGTCGGACGCGAGCGCCCCCACCATCAGCCGTGACTTGAGCAGCCCCGCTGCCCGCTGCGCAAAGCCGGCCTGGACCGCGCTGCCGGCCAGACGCAACGGAAGCAGCGTGAACAGCAGCAGCATCCAGGCCACGAGCCACCCGCTGTCGAGCCGACCGTGCAGCACGCCGTCGCCCACCAGGCCCCAGCCCATGATCTCGCCGGCGTACAGCGCGGCGAACACCCCTACCATCGCGAGCAGGCGCTGCGGAAGGCCGGCCTGCCAGGCCTGGGCGCGCAGCGGCGCCGACGGCGGCAGCCGCAGTTGCCACCAGGCTGAGAGCCGCGTGTCGGCCAGGCGCTCGCGCAGCAAGGCGTCGCGTACGCGCGCACGCCGGCGCGGCCGCAGCGCCAGCGGCGCGAGCAGGCCGTCGATCTCGGGCTCGAGCGGCGCTTCGTGCTCGCGACACAGCGCCTCGCGCAGCCGCGCGGCCGGCCAGCGCTGCACGCGGCCGTCGGGCATCAACAGCCGCACCGTGCTGCGGCCGGCGGGCAGCAGCAGCAGCGTGCCGGGCGTGCCGTGCCGGTCGGTCCACGGCAGCAGGGCCGGGCCCGCGTGCGGCAGCAGCGCGGCCACCTCGGGCACGGTGGCAGTGGCCGGCTCCACCTCCAGGCCCAGGTGCGCGGCGGCCCAATGCATCCAGCGGCCGGTGTGCGCCGGGTCGAGCGCGGCGTCCGGCGGGGGCACCAGGCTCTGCGCCGGGCGCGGCGCGAGACCAGCGGCGCGCGCCAGCGCATCGAGCGCGTCACCCACGCGCGGCAAGGGCCAGCAGGCGGCGTCGAACACGTCGTCGTGGGCGCGATGGCCGCCGCCGCCGGCGCTCATCGGCCGTCCACCGCCACCGGCGCCCCGGCGCCGGCCGGCGTCAGCCGGCCATCGCGAAGCTCGAGACGTCGCCACGCGGCGTCGCTCCAGGCATGTGCATGCAGCGCGCGCTCGGCCTCGAGCAGCGCGCGGTAGCGCGTGTCCTCGCCACACAGCCGACGCGGGTCGCCGTCCTCGACGATGCGGCCATCCTGCACGACCAGCACGCGGGCGAAGTCCAGCGTCTCGCCGATGTCGTGCGTCACGCACAGCAGCGTGCTGCCCTGCCACCACCGTCGCGCCTCGTGCAGCAGGGCGCGGCGCTGGGTGCGGTCGAGGCCACGAAAGGGTTCGTCCAGCAGCACCAGGCGCGGCGAGCGCTGCAGCAGCGCGCGGGCCAGCCGCACGCGCTGGCCCTCGCCGCCGGACAGCAGGCCGCCGCCTTCGCCCAGCAGGGTCTGCAGGCCCTGCGGCAGCCGGGCGGCCACGTCGCGCACGCGTGCCACGCGCGTGACCTCGCCGGCGCGCGAGAGCGCGTCGCCGTCGCTGGCGTAGAGCACGTTGTCGAGCAGGCTGCGGTTCCACAGCTGCACGGCGGGATCGACCCACGCGATGTGCGGCCGCAGCGCGTCGAGGCTGCCGTCGGCGCCGGACATTGGCCGGCCGTCGACGTGCAGCTCGCCGTCGGCCAGCCGGTGCCAGCCCAGCAGCAGGCCGACGAGCGACGACTTGCCCGCCCCGGAGGCGCCCACCACGGCCACCTGCTCGCCCGGCGCCAGGTGCAGGTCGACGTCGCGCAGGATGTCGTGCCCGCCGGCGCGCACCAGCCCGCCGCGGATGCGGATCTCGACACCGCGGGACCGGTCCGGGACCACGGGCACGGACGGCGCCGCGGCGGTCGCCGCTCTCTCCGCTGCCACCGGCGTCGACAACGGTTCGAGCAGCCGGGCCAGGGCATTGCGCTGCGCGGGCAGCAACTCGGCCAGATGCGCCACGCGCCGACCGAGCGCCGGCAGCTTCAGGGTCCAGAACACCAGCAGCAGGTCGCTGCCCTCCACGCCACCCTGGGCCTGGAAGTGGCGCGCCAGGAACAGCAAGGCCAGGCCGAGACCGAGCGTGCCTTGCAGGGCATCCAGGGCCAGTGCCCCGCGGATCCAGCGGCGCATGGCACGCGTCCATTCCACCAGCAGCGCCTCGTGCTCGCGCCGCACGGCGCGCGCGGCGCGGTGGGCGCGCACCGGCACCAGGCCCAGCAGGGCATCGAGGTAGAAGCCGGCCAGCGCCGCGCCGTGCGTGCGCACGCGCAGGTCGCGTTCGGACAGCAGCGGCATCACCAGCAGCGGCAGGGCCACCGCCGTCGCGGCCATCGCCAGCACCCAGGGAGCCGACGACGGCGCCAGCCACAGCAGCACGGCGGCCGTGAGCGCCAGGTCCATCATCGCCTGCGCCATGCCCAGCAAGGTGTGCGGCACCGCGCGCACGATCTGCAGGCCGTGCGCGCGGTCGGCCATGTCGGAGATCGGCCGGCTCTGGAAGTAGCGGTCGTGCAGACGCGGCAGCCGCGCCAGCAGCGTGGCGCGCAGGCGCAACTCGAGCTGCCGCCCCAGGCGCTGCGTCTCGCGCAGCGCTGCGGCATCCCAGGCCGGTCGCAGCAGCAGGAAGACGAGGAACGCCGCCGCGGCCGCCAGGCGCTGGCCGGTGCCGCCGAGTTGCGCCGCCAGGTCGAGCAGGCCGCGCAGCAGCATCAGCTCGACCGTCAGCGCCAGCGTGGTGATGCCCGCCGCCGCCACGAGCAGACCCGGTGCGCGCTGACGATCGTCCTCGAGCAACGACCACAGGGTGCGCCAGGGCGGCACCGTCGGCTCCGTCAGCGCGGCGGCGAGTTCGGGGCTCAGCACGCCCTGGGTCGGCATCGTGGGGGCGGCATCGGTCCCTTGCGACGAGCGCCCACGCAGCCGCAGCACGACCGCGCCGCGCAGGCGCAGCCGGAGGGCCGCGGCCGCAGGGGCCGCGGCCGCCTCGGGGCCCGCAGCCACGGGCAGCACCGACCAGTAGGCCGCAGGCACCACCCGCAGCAGCGCGTCGGGGTCGGCGTCGGGCACCAGGCATCGCTGCAGGCACTGGCGCAGCAGCCTCGGCACCTGCTGGCCGCGGCCGAGACCACCGGCATCCACCAGCGCGCTGGCCAGTCGCACGGCGGCGTCCAGCGCCGCCCAGGGCAGCCAGGCGTCCTGCGCGGCGACGGTGTCGACGAGCCGGGCGCACGCCGCCGCTCCGACGCCCACCGCCTGCAGGCGCTGCGCCAGCGCGCGCCGGTTCTCGTCGGACGCGGCCCACTCGGCCCATTCGGCGGCATCCACCTCGGCGTCGTGGCGGTACAGCCGGGCGCGCAACGCGGTCACCGTGAGCCACTGGCGACCCGATGCGGGGTCCATGACCTGCACCCAGCCACCAACGCGCCGCCACAGCACGACGAAGTGCGCGCCCAGGTCGGCGTGCTGCACCACGGCGATGGCCGGCAGGCCGTCGTCGCGTGGCAGGGCCACGTGGTCGGGCGGCACCATCACCTGCTCGGCGTGCACGCCGAGTTGTCGCGCCACGCCTTCGAGCGTGTCGATCGAGGTGCCGTCGATGCTGGTCTGGCAGGCCTCGCGCAGTCGGCCGTAGCTGACCTCGAGGCCATGACCATCGAGCACGCTCTTCAGCGCGGCGGGGCCGCAGTCCATCGACGAGGTCTGCACCACCTCGCGCACCAACCAGCGCCGCGAAGCGCCGGCCATCGGGGTGGTCGCGCCCGCCGCGGCGCTCACCGCCGCGGCCCCGCCGAGGCGGCCGCCAGCGGCCGTCCCACGCTGCGCAGCAGCAGCACCGCCGGCGACACCTCTTCCAAGGCCACTTCGACGGTGCCGCTCAGGCCATGTTGCAGCGCCAGGCCGGGTGGCACGCCGTTGGCGTCGATCTCCAGCTCGGCGCGCAGGCCCTGCTCGCGCACCTCCCCGGCCACTTGATGCACGCGCGCCTGCAGGCTGCCATGCCGGGCCCAGGGGAAGCCGTCGAGCTGAACGCGCGCCAGCTGGCCCTCGTGCAGCCGGCCGAGCGCCGTGGCGGGCGCGAATTCGGCGACCACGCGCAGGCGGCCCACCGGCAGCACGGTGGCCACGTGCTGCCCCTCGCCCACCCAGGCGCCGGTTTGCAGCGTGGCCACCTCGGCCAGCGTGCCGTCGACCGGCGCCCGCACGCGGGCGCGCTCGATCTCGTGGCGAAGTCTCGCCACGCTGGTGGCCAGCGTCGTGGCCTCGCCATCGAGCGCGGCAATCTGGCCCTGAAGGGCCTCCACCCGCGAGCGCAGCAGCCCGGCGCGCGCTTGGGCATCGGCCGTCAGGCGTTGCGGTTCGGCGCGCAGCGCCTCGAGCTGCGCGCCGTGGCGCTGGGACTCGCTGCGCGCGCGCAGCAGGTCGACCTCGGCCACGCCGCCGCCCCGCACTTCGGCGGCCAGGCGTTGCTCGACCTCGCGCGAGAACGCGAGCTGTGCCGCCGCCTCGCCCACGCGGGCCTGCGCGGCTTGCACGGCCGCCTGCACCGCCTGCTGGTCGCCCTGGCCGGAGGCCTGCAGGGCCTGCAGTTCGGCGTGCAGCGCCGCCCGGCGAGCCGGCAGGTTCTGCAGCTGCTCGTAGGCCTCGCGCCAGCGCAAGGTGGCGCTGCGCGAGTCCAGCTCCAGCAGCACCTCGCCCGCGCGCACCGTGCGGCCCAGCTGCAAGGCCGCATGCACGAGCGCCCCACCCTGCAGCGCGGCCACCGGGTGCGCGGCGGCGCGCGCTTCCAGCCGGGCCGACCGCGACACCTCCACCAGCGTGACCCGCCCGGCCACGAACCAGCCGGCCCACGCGAGCCCGAGCACGCCGACGATCGCGAAGGCCAACCGCGAGGGACCGGAACCATCGGCAGCGAGGGACCTCAGGGTGCGCACGTAGGGGCTGGCCATGGTGGGAAGGACGCGCTCAGTCGGTGGCCGATCCACGGGCGACGATCGACGGCGTGGCGGATGGGGCGGCGCCGGGCGTGGCGCCGACGGACCCGCTCGCGCCCCAGCCGCCGCCCAGCGCGCGAACCAGCCCGGCCGTGGCCTCGTGGCGCGCGGACTGGACCTGCAGCCACCGGCGGCGCGCGCGTTCGGCGCTGCGCACGGCCTGCACCGCATCAGCCTCGCCACGCAGGCCTCGCTGCCACAAGCCCTGCACGCGATCGGCCTCGCGCGTGGCTTCGTCGGCTGCCTCGCGGCGGGCCTGAGCCTCGTGGGCCAGGGTGCGCAAGGTGGCCAGGTGATCCTCCACCTCACGCAGCGCCTGCACGACGCGGTCGCGGTGCGCGGCGGTGGCGAGCTGGAGGTCGGCTTCGGCCGCTGCGCGTTCGGCATCGGCGCGCCCCCCGTCCAGCAGCGGCAGCCCGAGCAGCAGGCCCAGGCCCGTGCTGCGCGACGCGGCACGCAGCCACTGGCCGAGTTCACCGCTGGCCAGCCCCGCCGTCGTGGTGAGCGTGAGGGTGGGAAACCAGGCATCGCGGGCGAGACCCAGGCGCACGCGCGCGGCCTGCACGGCGTGCGCGGCCGCGTTCACGTCGGGGCGACGCTGCAGCAGGTGGCTCGGCAGCCCGGCAGGTACGGTCGGCACCACCGTGGGCATGTCGGGCGCCGCGGCCGCATCGATCGGTGGGGTGGTGTCGTCTTCACCCCCGGCCAGAGCCAGCAGGGCATGTTCCACCAGGGCTCGGCGCCGTGCCAGCGTCTGGGCTTCGGCTTCGTCGGCCCATTGTTCGGCCAGGGCGGCGCCGCGCACGTCGGCGGCGGCCAGCCCGGCTCGCAGGCGTCGATCGGCCATTGCCACCAGGGCCCGGTCGGCGTGCAGCGTGGCCTCGACGCTGCGCAGCTCGGCGTGCACGCCGCGCCAGGCCAGGTAGGCCTGCACGACCTCGGCTTCCAGCATCAGCCGGGCCTGCTGCTGCAGGAGTTGCTGGGTCTGCAGGTCGAGCCATGCGGCCTGTTGCCGGCGCGACAGGCGCTGCATCAGGTCGGTGTCCCAGGTCAGTCGCAGGCCGGCACTGAACAGGTTGCCCTGCGTGCCGGCGGCGTTGACCAGTGGCCCCATCTGGCGCGTGAGCGCCAGGTTGCCGGCGAGCTGTGGCCGCCCGTCGGCCGCCTGCACGCCCAGCGCGGCCGCGGCGCGGGCGACGCGTGCCGCCGCCTGTGCGAGCCCGGGATTGCCGTGCCGCGCTCGCTGCAGCCAGGCGTCCAGCTGCGGGTCGCCGAACAGCTGCCAGCCGAGACCCGGGTCCGGCCCGTCCAGCGCGTCGGTCGGGCCACTCTCGCGAAACGCCCCCGGTACCTGCACCGGAGGCGCCGAGCCGATCGGCGGGGTGGCGCAGGCCACCAGTGCCAGCCCCGCCGCGACGACGACGATGCGCAGGGTCAAGCACTGCGCGAGGCTTCGGGTGTGGGCCACCGGCTTGCAGGTCATGGATATCCATGGAAAGCGGGGCAGGACCCTGCGGTCGTGCCCCGCTCCGCGAGAGGGAGGTTGGTCAGCCGCCCGAGCTGTCGACGATGTCGTCGCTGCCGCCGCCGCTCCCGCCGCCGCCGCCGCCGCCACCACCACCACCACCACCGCCGCCGCCGCCGCCGCCGCCGCCACCACCGGAGCAACGGCCGCCACGGCCGGCACGCAGATTCGTCTTGATCTTCATGACCATCTCCACTTCGAAACACCGCGTGCCCATCGCACGCATCCCGGCCGACCCCATGTCGACCGATGATCCCCGTGCCGCGGCGTCACGCCACGGCCTCCAGGTCTTGCATCACGAGCGCGTCGCCGTCGACGCGCACGCGAAGGTCCAGCACACGCGCCAGCTCGTCGAGCAGGAAGGGCACGCGCCCATGCGTCTCCTCGGCCAGCTGCACGTACAGGTCGATGTCGGCGACGGCGAAGGGCCGTGTCGGCGCCTCGCGTCCCAGCAGGTGGTTGGTCTGGCGCTGGGCCTCGCAGGCCACCTGCACCAGGGCCTGGGCGTGCCGCAGGTAATGCGACAGATGGGCCTGCCAGGCCTGGCGGCAGCGCCGCGCCGCGGCATCCGGCGCGGGGCCGAAGTGGCGCTCGATGGCCGCGGCCAGCGAGCGCTCGAGCTCGCGCCGCGGCTGCTCGGCGATCGCGCGCACGCGCTCGGCCAGCGGCAGCGTCGGCAGCCGCCCGGTGCGGCAGCGCTGCGCCTGCGCATCCATGTCGCCGTAGACGAGCTCGCGGTCGGCGCGCCAGGCCTCGGTGGCCAGGTGGGTGCTGCTGCGCAGCTGCTCGACGACGGGCGCCAGCCACCGGCGCAGGGCCTGCACGGCGGGGCTCGGCTCCACCGCCGCCCAGGCCTCGGCCGTGGCGTGCAGCTGCTCGTAGGTGCGCATGGCCAGCGGCCAGTGCGAGAAGACCGCGGCGTAGACCTGCAGGCCGAGCATCGCGTAATCGATCGCCGGGGCGATGTCGGCCTCGGCCTGCACGAGCCCGGGGTCCAGCGTCGCGGGCAGGCCGTCGCGCGGCGGCTGCCCGTCCACCAGCACCGCGAGAAACTCGTCGATCATCGCGCGCGGCCCGGCACACACGCCGTGCTCGGAGTGCAGCGAGAAGGCGCGCTCGGCGTAGGCATGCACCTCGGCGCTGGTCATCGGCGTGTCGGGCTTGCGCGTGGGCTCGCCGAAGGGGATGAACAACATGTGGTGCATCGTCATGCGCAGCCCGTCGGTCACGCGGAACATCGACGACAGCACCGGGTGCAGTCGTCCGTTCTCGACGCGGCCTTCGCGGCGCATCAGCTGCAGCGCGGGCAGCGCCAGCACGACGGTGGACAGCCGCTCGAGGTGGCCCACGGTCCAACCCGCCCGCGCCTCGGGGCAGCGCGCCAGGTAGGCTTCGCGCACCTTCAACAGCAT